>Ga0114925_10000524_pt1 | contig 17100 bp, 19 predicted proteins | sample SumtaG_2_FD_87287 | JGI IMG/M metagenome (GOLD analysis project Ga0114925, IMG submission 87287) | Deep subsurface microbial communities from Indian Ocean to uncover new lineages of life (NeLLi) - Sumatra_00607 metaG | ecosystem: Environmental > Aquatic > Marine > Oceanic > Sediment | place... | reverse complement strand
TGTTCGGTAATGCCTTCATATATACGAATAGGGATTCTCTTTCCGTGGGTATCGGCTGTACATTAAAGGAACTGGCAGAAAAAAATATCAATCCACACGATGCCCTGGAATATTTCAAGAATCATCCCTGTGTGCGCAATCTACTTCGCAATGGTAAGACAGAAGAATATTGCGCTCATATGATTCCCGAAGGCGGATATGGCAATCTTTCAAAGTTAGCCCTCGATGGACTGCTGATTATTGGCGATTGTGCAGGGCTGGTTAATACCTCTTTTTTTCACGAAGGTTCAAATCTGGCTATGGCCTCGGGTGTGTATGCTGCGGAAGCAATTATGGAAGCGTTAAAAAAAGGAAATTTCAGCCGAAAAACATTATCTTCTTATGAAGAAAGTTTACGTAACAGTTTTGTGGTTGAAGATTTGAAGAAGTTCAGGCATTTTCCTGGTCTGGGAGAAAAATGCCCGGAACTGGTAAGTGAGTATCCCGAAGTATTGGCAGAAATAATCACTCGTTATTTTGAAATTGGTGAAAAATCTAAACGAATTATTGAGCGAGAAGTTATTAAGATGTCCAGAAAAAAATTGGGTATTCTGAAGTTTGGCAAGAATGTGTTTAACGTGGCAAAAGCAATGGGATGGATATAGAAAATATAGTGAGGATACAAAACTATGGACCAGACCATAATTGTGTTTATAATCGTGGGGTTTATTGCTCAAATGATTGATGGTGCCCTGGGAATGGCCTATGGAGTGAGCTCAACTACCTTTTTGCTTAGTATAGGAATACCGCCTGTCGCCGCAAGCGCCAGCGTGCACACAGCAGAGATATTTGTAAGTGGTATATCTGGACTTTCACACCTGAGGTTTGGAAATGTTGACAGAAAGCTGTTCAAGAGACTGTTTATTCCAGGAATAATAGGTGGGGTTATAGGAGCATATATTCTTACTGCTGTGCCGGGAAAAACGATAAAACCCTTTATTGGCATTTACCTCTTTATAATGGGTTTGGTAATACTCCGAAAAGCACTTAAAAGAATAAAAGAGAAAAGAGTAGAAACCAAGCTTTTCCCATTAGGCGCTGTGGGAGGGTTCTTTGATGCAATTGGAGGCGGTGGCTGGGGCCCGGTAGTAACATCTACTTTAGTAGCCAGAGGAAATAATGCTAGGTTTGCAATTGGCTCGGTTAACTTGACTGAGTTCTTCGTGACCGTAGCTGAAGCTGCAACTTTCTTCGCAATAATTGGATTGGTAAAGTGGCAGATAATAGTGGGTTTAATCACCGGGGGAGTATTAGCCGCTCCCTTAGCAGCCTATGTTTGCAAGAGGCTGCCCTCCCGGGCATTGATGATAATCATCGGCACATTGATAATGACTCTAAGTATAAGGACCATATATCTCGCTTTATTATGAGGAAAAATATGGATATAGAAGATAAACTATTTCTTAACAGATTTAAAGTTGATAATGGCCATCCCCATTTGTATATCAAGGACAGAACGATATGCGCAAAATGCAAAGACAAACCTTGCGTAACCGTTTGCCCAGTCAAGAATTACAAAAAAGTTAATGGTACCATTGAACTTTCCTGGGAAGGTTGTCTGGAATGTGGTTCTTGTCGTATTGTATGCAGAAATGGGGCGATTGACTGGAAATATCCCCAGGGCGGATTTGGAATTATTTACAAATTTGGATAGAGAGAAGATAATGATGATTAAACTTTGGATAAAGGCTGTCCGAGCACCGTTTTTCACAGCCACAATTATTCCAGTATTATTAGGCACTGTTATCGCCTGGGTTCACACAGGGCAAATCTTCTGGGTGAAATTGTTGTTAACCTTAATTGGGGTTATTTTTGTCCATGCGGGAACTAATCTTACAAATGATTTTTATGACCATAAATCAAAAAACGATGAATTAAATCTTCATCCCACTCCTTTTAGCGGAGGAAGTAGAGTAATTCAACAAGGTTTAATTCCGCCACAAAGGATATTTTACTCTGCACTGATGTTTTTTGGTTTGGGAAGCATAGTTGGTTTGTATTTAAACTCAGTCTCAAAAGGAAATATAATCTTAATCCTTGGGCTGGCAGGAGTTCTCCTGGGATTCTTTTACAGCGCGGAGCCTTTACGGATTGGCTATCTCGGCGTAGGGGAATTAGCGGTGGGATTTGGGTTTGGACCTTTAATTGTTAATGGTGCCTACTATATCCAGGCACAGAGAATGTCTCTGGAACCATTCTTAGCTTCAATACCAATCAGTATTTTAATTATGTTGGTGCTATATATTAATGAATTCCCTGACTATGAAGCAGATAGATTGGTTAATAAAAGAACCTGGATAGTAAAATTAGGCAAAGAGAGAGCGATAAGGGTATATTATTTACTTTTGACTCTGGTTTATCTCGCCATAGTCTCAGGAATAATTTTTCGCTTCCTGCCCTTGTTCAGCATACTTGCTTTTGCAAGTTTGCCTTTGAGTTTAAAAGCGATTGCCATATCTCGGAAAAATTATGACAAAATCGAGGAACTACTTCCGGTAAATGCAATTACCATAAAATTGCACTTAATAATCGGTTTGCTTCTCATAGCAGGATATTTCTTCGACAAATTGTTATTTATTTTTGCCCATCCCTGAGGAACGGGGTTTACCCTCGCCCATCCCTGATGGGCGGGGTTAAGGTAAAAAATGGAACTAAAAGAAATTTATCAACCCATTGAAAGAGATTTAGTTGAGGTCAAGGAAGAAATAAGAAGACAACTCGGGGAAGAAGATGGTCTTATGAAACGAGTTATTGAAGATATTATTGAGTCTCCGGGTAAACTTCTCCGTCCTACTCTGGCACTGCTTGCTTTTTCAGCGGGAAACAATAACAGAAAAGATAGAAGCAACATAATAAAAGTTGCCTCGGTGATAGAATTAATTCATACTGCCACTTTAATTCATGATGATGTAATTGACGAAACAACTCTGCGGCGGCATAGAACGAATCTTCATACCAAGTGGGGAGATAAAATTTCTGTGCTTTTTGGGGATTACTTGTTTTCCCGGTCATTTACTGTGTTATGTCAACTGGGCTGTCCTGAAATTGTTTGCACTCTGGCGGATACCATTAATCTCATTTGTGAGGGCGAGCTGAAACAAATAAACAGGGCATATGACTGGGGTTTAACTGAAGAAGATTATCTTTCCATTATCGAGAAGAAAACCGCTTCCTTGTTTTCGTTTTCCTGCTTTTGCGGAGGACGCCTGGGAAAAGTTGAAGCAAATGAGATTGAGGCATTGGTTAATTTTGGTCTAAACTTTGGCATAGCTTTTCAGATGGTTGACGATTGCCTCGACTTTGTAGGTGATGAAAAGGTAATGGGGAAGTCTTTGGGTTCGGACCTACGTAAAGGGAAAATAACCCTTCCTTTGATTTATCTATTGAGTTCAACTCCACAGGAGGTGCGGAAAAAAATTGTTGAATTTATCTCCTCTAAACAAAAAGAGACAAGCATTATTATAATTAAAGAAATGTTACAGGAATATCAAATTATGCATCGTTGTGCAAAAAAAATAATGCAATATATGGAAAAAGCTAAAAAGGAAGCAAAAAAAATAAAGAATGTAAACACCAGGAAAAGTCTTATACACATATGTGACTATACATTATTAAACCCCGCAGAAACTTTCAGTAGAGTAAATGTGCTATAAGAAATCGGCCCGATAGAAAAAGAATTGTTAACAGGAGGAATAAAATGTTTAGCGCGGTAAAAACGAAATTGAAAGAGAAGTATTCTAAGAACCGAACGACAAAGACAGAAAAGGAGGGGGACTACTTGAAAGAGTTTTTGAACAATGAATTAACAGATTTGGAAAAGTTATTATCCGAGGAAGCGAAGTTGAAACAAATGGCAGAAGACAAAAGACAAGAAATTAGCAAAGCAATAGAACGGTTGGAAGAGAAAATGTCTCTGTTTAAAGAAGAGGTGGAAAAAATACGGCTCCAATTCAAGCATCTATTTGAAAATAAAGAAATAGAAAAAGAACAAATAGAAACTGAGTTAACCGCAGAGGCTGCGGAATTAGAACACATTAGAGAAGGTGAAGAAAGTAAAATTAAACCTGAACAGGCAGAACTGGAGATGAGACTGCAGAGCAAAGAAGAAGAAAGTAATTTACTCAAAAAACAGATAACAGAAATGGAAGAACGATTCCGAATTGAGAGTGAGAAGAAGGAACAGGAATTACAGGAACTTAAAAAGCGGTTGGAACAAATATCCAGAGAACAGCAAGAATCAGTTTAATTTTTTTTACCTCTGGACAAATGTAGAATAAGTTGAAAATGATAAAAAATTATTCGCTTTGGCAGGCAAAGGCATGAAAACAACTAAAGACAAATGTGCTTTATGTGCTACCAGACTTTCCTGGATAGGACTTTGGGACAGTTTTATCATAGCGATTTTTAAGGGAATTATTGGAATTTTAACTCACAGTCGCGCTTTGCAAGCGAGTGCTTTATACTCTTTTCACGATGTAGTTTCATCCATAGCAGTGATTATTGGTTTGAAAGTATCCTCCCAACCCATTGATGAAGAGCATCCTTATGGACATGGTAATGTTGAATATATTGTTTCTGTTTTCACAAGTTTTATTATTCTGGCGGCAACGATTTATCTTTTTGTTGATTCTCTGGGTATAGTACTCAAAGCAAAACATATCCCTGCGCACTGGGCAGCTCTTGTAGCGGGCTTAATATCTTGTTTTGCAAATGAAGTAATCTATCGGTACAACATTTGCGCGGTTAAACATCTTAACAGCCCGGCAATTTTAACTCATGCCAAGCATCATCGGGCTGACGCTATCTCTTCTTTAGCGGTAGTTATCGCTATTTTAGGGAGCAAAATGGGCTTCTATTTCTTAGACCCTTTGGTGGCAGTTTTTGAAGCCGGGCATCTCACTTTCCTAAGCATAGAGATTCTTTATCATAGTAGTGTAGGGTTATTGGATAAGTCGGCAGGAAAGGAAGAAGTCTCGCTAATCAGAAAAATCACTTCGCAGATTTCTGGAATAAAAAAAATAAGAAATATAAAAACTAGACAAATTGGTCGGAATATTTGGGTTGACCTGTATGTCTCTCTTTCAGGAAAAAAGACAGTTGATGAAGCACACAAAATATCAGGCCGAATTCGCCAGGATTTAATGAAGGAGATAAAATATTTAGGAAATATTAACGTTGTTTTTGAGTGAACTGCCTTAGAAATAATAGAAATGGGAAAACGTTATTTCAAAAATCGATGGAAGCGTTTCCTGTTTCTAACGGGATGGATAAGAAAAATGATAGAAGAGCGTTGCCTGATATGTAGCAAGAAAGTGGAATGGGTAGTTTTAGGAATAAATTTGGGGCTATTCTTAATTAAAGGCATTTTTACTTTTATAAGTAACAGTCGTTCATTATTCGCTGATACACTTGAATCTCTGGCAAATGTGGTTATCACTATTATTGTTCTATTTAGTTTGAAAATTGCAGAAAAAGAATATGACGAAAAATTTCCTTATGGCTATGGCAAAGTGGAGTTTCTTGCATCGGGCATTGTTAACCTATTGCTTCTGTTGGGTGCCATTTATTTTATTTTCGTTGCTCTGAGAGAAATGGGGTCGATGGGACCAGAAAAAACACCTAAGTTAATAGCAATTTTTGCCGCAGTTGTTTCTGTCTTAGGAAACTGGGTGGCTTTTGCTTATGGTCGTTGTGTAGGAAAAAAAGTGGGAAGCGCAGCTATTTCAGCTAACGCCTGGGCGAGTTGTGCTGATATAGTTACTTCTGTAGCGGTAATTGTTGCTGTTGTGGGAACTAATTTGGGCGTCGTAAAATTGGACCATATAGTCTCTGTTATAATTGCTTTAATAATTATAAAAATGACAGGAGAAGGGATAAGAGAAGCAATCAAGGGCTTAATGGATAGTTCGTCAAAATTTGAAGAGTTTAAAATAATAAATTTAATAAAAAATGTTCGCGGGATCAAACAAATTCGCAGTGTCAGGGCCAGGCAAGTTGGCAGAAAAGTATGGGTTGACTTAAAGGTGGCTATTCCTGGAAATTGCCCCTTGCAAGAAGGATTGAAAATTATCCAGTGTATAAAATCTATTTTGCATAAAGGAATGGAGAATATCGCTGAAGTAACCGTTCAGTTAATACCAATGAAAGGATAACAAATATATGTATCCATATTACTTCAGAAAGAAATCTTCCAGAGAACCGCGTACAGTTTTGATAGAGGATTGTTTTGCTGAGAAAGCCAAAAATTGGCTTTTGATTTTGGGAATTATTGTTGTTTTGGTTATAGTTTTTTCAATAGTTAAATTCTCTGGCTAGCTTAATTCCTATTCTGGGGATGGTCAGGCAGGGAGAATTCCCGGAAATTTACCGACTTTCATGATTTACGAATAGTCAGAATAGGTAAGGAAGAATGTGTTTATTTTCATATAGTGCTACCACAAGAGATGAGTGTGGAAGAGGCTTACAACCTCTCTGCTGATTTAGAGAGAGACATCAAAAGATATTTCCCCAAAATAGAAGTAATTATCCGTTTCGACCAACCTCAATGAATTTTTCCCGGCCTCATTGGGCTGAGGCGATTTCCCTCCAGAAGTATTACTTTCCCAGGTAAAACAACATTTTAGCCACAGAAAACAATGTTCTTAAATCCATAGTGGCAATTTTTACACTTGTTTTATTCCTGAAAAAGTTGTATACTTGGTGCGCATAATTAAGGAAGTAGAACAATATTTATCTCTCTATAATTATTCATTAAGTTAAATTGGGGTTCTCCATGAACATTGTTTTGACAGGAATGATGGGCACTGGCAAGACGGTTGTAGGGAAAAAGTTAGCCCAAAAGTTGAATATGAAATATATTGGTACTGATGAGATAATTGAGAAAGATGCGGGGATGTCCATACCTAAAATTTTCAAGAGAAAAGGGGAACCTTACTTCCGGGATGTGGAAACAAAGGCTGTTAAGTGTGTGGCAATGCTGGATAACTTTGTTATAGATACCGGTGGGGGAATGGTTCAGAGAAGTGAGAATATGGAAGAGCTGGAAAGAAACGGGGTAATTATATGTTTAACCGCTTCTCCTGATGCGATTCTGAGGCGCACAAGTAAGACGAATTATCGGCCACTACTAAATGTGGATGACCCTGTAAGCAAAATAAAGAGGCTTTTAAAAAAGAGAGAGCAATTTTATAAGAGATGTAACAGGACGATCGATACTTCTAATAAGGGGATAGAAGAAATTGTGGATGAGATTATAAAATTCGTATCGGAGAAGAAGAGAAAATGAAGACAGTAAAAGTGGGACTGGGTGAGAAGAGTTATGATATTCTTATAGGTTACCCCCTGGGTGAGATTGGGGGAATGCTTAAGAAATACACAAAAGGGATTAAGAGCCTTATTGTTACTAATCCCACAATTGCAGAATACTACCTGGAGACAGTGGAGAGGAGCTTGCAGGAGGCTGGATTTCGAGTCTTTGTGGCCCAGGTTCCCGATGGTGAAAAGCATAAGTCCCAGACCGAGGCGAGTAGACTGTATGCAAAGTGTGTGGAATACAGGTTGGAGAGGGAATCTATTATTGTGGGATTGGGAGGAGGGGTGATTGGTGATCTGGCTGGATATGTGGCGGCAACTTTTATGCGCGGTCTCCCTATAGTTCAGGTCCCCACTACTTTCCTGGCTCAGGTGGACAGTTCCGTAGGGGGCAAAGTGGCGGTCAATCTTCCGGAAGGTAAGAATTTGGTAGGTTCTTTCTATCAGCCATTTCTGGTCTATATCGACCTTGCTGTTTTGAAAACACTGCCGGTTGAGGAGATGGAGGCGGGGATGGCTGAGGTGGTTAAATATGGCATTATTCTCGATAAAAACTTCTTTGAATATCTGGAAGAGAAGATTGGAAAGTTAAGAGAACTCGATCTGGAGGTGCTGGAGAGGGTTGTGGCTCAGTGTTGCAAGCTTAAAGCAAGAGTTGTGGAAAAGGATGAGAGAGAAAAAGGACTGAGGTCGATTCTTAATTTTGGTCATACTCTGGGCCACGCACTGGAGGCTCTTACTGACTATAAGAAGTACAAGCATGGCGAGGCTGTGGCAATTGGGATGGTTGGCGCGTGTAGAATTGCCGAAGAAATGGGGATGTTTAAAAAAGAGGCAAGAGATAGAATTGAGCGTTTGATTGAAAAAGCTGGTTTGCCAGGAAGAATTGGAGTGGAGTTAAGCATAGATGATATTATACAAGTCCTTTCTCTGGATAAAAAGGTGCGGGCAGGGAAGGTCAGGTTCGTTTTGCCAGAGAGGATGGGAAGGGTTGTAGTGCGGGATGATGTCCCAGAGCACATAGTGAAAGACGTAATTAGAGGGTTGATAAAGTAATTTTTTGCAATTGTTAGGAGGAGAAATGAAGCTTTTAGTGATTAATGGTCCAAATCTTGACCTTTTAGGTGAGAGGCAACCTGAAGTATATGGCAGGTTGCCTCTAAAGGAAATTAACGAGAAAATGGTCGAATTAGCTAAAGAACTGCGATGTGAACTCGAGTTCTTCCAGTCTAACCATGAAGGCGAGATTGTGGAGACTATTGGAAAAGCCAAGGGTAAATTCGACTTTTTAATCATTAATCCTGCTGCTTATACCCATACAAGCGTGGCTATCAGGGACGCTATTGCCGCTACAGGGATTCCCACTATCGAGGTTCATCTGTCAAATATCTACGGACGGGAGGAGTTTCGTCGGAAGTCTTTAATTGTGCCGGTGGCTGTTGGCCAGATTTGTGGTTTTGGTCCGGATAGCTATCTTTTGGCATTGAGAGCCGCAGTGGGGATGAAGGAATAGTTATCGGAGTCGATAAATGTAGCTGCAGAGCGATAGCTCTGCAGCAATGTAGGGGTGGCACTCTGTGGCCGCCCAAGAGAAGGGACGGCACAGCACAGAGTCCGTCCCCTACAGAGAAGGCAAAGCTTACGCTTTGCTGCTACCCTTGCTACCCTCACGGTGTGGAAGAGAAATGGTTGATAGACTGGGAAGGTTAAGAGAGATTCTTAAACAGAAGAGGATTGGGGGATTCTTAATTACTAGCCCTTCGAACCTTTTCTATTTGAGTGGTTTTCGAGCGGAAGGGAGCGTGGGTCTAGTAACTCAAAGAGAGGCGAGGATTTTTGTTCCCGAGTTATTATACGAGCAGGCTAAGGAAATAGTGAGAAACTTCGAAGTGATGGGCTTCAGGAATAAACTTTGGGAGAAGCTGGGGAAATTTTTGACTGGTGAAAAAATAAGAAGGCTGGGTTTTGAAGCAGGAGGAGTTTCAATTAAAAGATATAAGGAGATGGAAAAGGCTTTCAGGAGAGTCAGGTTAGTGCCTTTAGATAGCCTGGTGGAAGAGATGCGGATAGTTAAAACAGAAGAAGAAGTGAGCCTTATCAGAAAGAGTGCCCAGATCTGTGTGGCAGCTTTTCGATTCATAAAAAAGAGAATTAGAATAGGAATGAAGGAAAGAATCATTGCTTGCCAGCTCGAATATTTTATGAAGAAAAGAGGTGCCGAGAAGCCTTCCTTTGAGATTATAGTCGCTTCTGGGGAGAATACTGCCTATCCCCACCATCAGACAGGAGAGAGGAAGATAAGGTCGGGCGACTGTCTGCTTATTGATATGGGATGCGTGTACAAGGGTTACTGTTCCGACTTGACAAGACCTCTATTTTTGGGTATAATAACGAATAATTCTGAAAAAAGTATCTGGGCTACATTGTCCTTTGAATTCAAAGGCAAATATAAGAAGATTTACCAGGTGGTGCGCAAGGCCCAGAGAGCTGCTATAGAGAAGATAAGACCCGGGGTTAGGTGTTCAAGTATCGATTCTGCAGCCAGGAAAGCGATTGTCCGAGCTGGGTTTGGTGACTATTTTATCCACAGGACTGGCCATGGAATTGGACTGGATGTCCACGAACTCCCCGGGGTGGAGGAGAATAGCAAACAGGTCTTGAGAACGGGGATGGTTTTGACTGTTGAGCCGGGAGTCTATATTCCAGGCTTTGGCGGAATGAGAATCGAAGATATGGTTTTAGTTACGAAAAGAGGCTGTGAGGTGTTAACAGAGGGATAATCCCCTCATCCCTGGCCGTTAAGGCCCAGAATGGGCAGGCGCACGGGCAGGCCCAACCCTCTTCCAAGGGGGAGAGGAAGAAAAGGTTTAGTATATGATTTCAGCCAGGGACTTTAAGAACGGGATTAATATTGAACTTAACGGCGAGTTGTTCACTGTTATCTGGTTCCAGCACCATAAGCCCGGCAAGGGCGGGGCTATGGTGAGGACAAAATTGAAGAGCCTGGCCACAGGACGGATTATGGAAAAGACTTTTCGGCCTGAGGATAGGTTTGAACAGGCTTTCCTGGAAAGGAGAAAAAAGCAGTATTTATATAAAGATGGGAAGAATTACTACTTTATGGACATGGAAACTTTTGAGCAGATTCCTTTTACGGAAAAAGAGTTAGGTGAGGGTACACAGTTTTTAAAAGAGAATATGGAAGTAGAAGTTCTTATATATAAAGGGCGGATAATCGGGGCAGAAATGCCCAACTCTGTAAAACTTAAGGTTACCTATACGGAACCGGGAAAGAAAGGCAATACTGTTACTAATGTGACTAAGCCGGCTGAAGTGGAAACAGGGGCAAAAATCCAGGTGCCTCTATTTATCAATACAGGTGATACAATTCGAGTGGACACGCAGACCGGAAAATATATCGAGAGAGTATAAATTCAAACAGAATCTTTTGGCCACTGGTTGGAGTGGACTATTTATCTGTTAACCCTTTGATGGGTAAGGCAGAGAAAAGTTTCTGAGGAGGGATTATGAAAAAGAAGAGTAAGAATAGCAGTAATAAGAAGGCAAAAGAACTAGTGCAGATAAGAGAATTTGTCAACCTTATAAAAGATGCCGATATTACAGAGCTTATATGGGAAAGGGACGGAACGAAAATAAGTTTTAAAAGGGGAGTACCTAATTTAGATGAACAAAAAGAATTAGCCCAGAAGGAAGCAGGCGCTTATGAAACTCTTCCTTCCGGTCCCAAGACAGAGAAAGAGAGTTCCCAGCAAATTAAAGAAGAATCCTTATCTTTTTTAGAAAAGTATACCACAATTAAGTCTCACATGGTGGGAACTTTTTATAATTCACTTTCTGAAGACCAATCTCCTCTGGTTAAGGTTAAAGATGTCATCAAACCGGGACAAAAAATCTGCGTTATTGAGGCTATGAAAATTATGAGAGAGATATCTGCTGATAAAGGGGGAAAAGTAGTTAAAATTTTGGTGGAGAACGGTCACCCAGTAGAATATGGACAGGATATGTTTTTGATAGACCCTTATTATAAAAAAGAGGAGGCATCTAAGAGTCTAAAGAAAAAACATAAGTAAACCCCGCCCATTAGGAATGGGCGAGGGTAAACCCCATTAGAAGGCTTTTGCCCACTTAGAGATAAATCTCTAACGGGTTTAGAAATCTTTTATTTCTAAGTAGGTTTGGATTTCCTCTGTTGGATAAATCCAATCTGACGGAGCAAGGTTTTCTAAGGGGAAGAGGAGGAAATTTTAATGTTCAAAAAGATTTTAATAGCTAACCGGGGCGAGATTGCATTGAGGATAATTCGTGCTTGTCAGGAAATGAAGATAAAGACAGTAGCGGTCCACTCAGAGGCAGATAATGGTTCCTTACATACGAGGTTTGCTGATGAGAGTGTCTGCATTGGACCCGCACCTTCGGATGAGAGTTATCTTAATATCCCCAATATAATCAGCGCAGCAGAAATTACTGGCGCTGATGCAATCCATCCTGGGTATGGATTTTTGGCAGAGAACACCTATTTTGCAGAGGTTTGCCAATCCTGTAATATTACTTTCATTGGACCGTCCAAAGAAGTAATCTTGAAGATGGGAGATAAAAGTAGAGCGAGAAAGGCAATGGAAAAGGCAGGGGTGCCTATCATTCCCGGTAGTAAGGGAACTATTTCCAAGATAGATGATGCTCTAAAATTGGCAAGAAAGATTAAATATCCTGTAGTGGTAAAGGCATCTGCTGGCGGCGGTGGCAAAGGAATGCGTATTGTCCAGAACCAAGAAGGGTTGAAGAATGCAGTGATGACCTGCCAGAGTGAGGCTAAAGCAGCCTTTGGCAAGGAGGAAGTATATCTGGAGAAGTATATTTCCAAACCAAGACATGTTGAGTTCCAGATTTTGGGGGACAGGAAAGGGAATATTATCTACTTGCCAGAGAGGGATTGTTCCATACAGCGTCGCCACCAAAAGTTGGTCGAGGAATCGCCTTCTCCTGCAGTTAACTCGAAGTTGCGACGCAAGATGGGGCATGCTGCTGTTAAGGCCGCTAAAGCAGTAAAATATACTACTGTGGGCACAGTGGAATTCTTGTTAGATAACGGCGGGGATTTCTATTTTATGGAGATGAACACAAGGATTCAGGTAGAACATCCCGTGACCGAACTTGTTTCTGGGATTGACCTGGTTAAGATGCAGATCAAGTTGGCTGCCGGAGAGAAGTTGAATCTTGACCAGGATAAAATTAAAATTCGCGGAAATGCTATTGAATGTCGGATAAACGCTGAGGATCCTGATAGAGACTTCTTGCCCTGTTCAGGTGCGGTTTCTAATTATATTCTACCGGGGGGACCCGGGGTGAGAGTGGATACGGGCATTTATCCCGGTTACAATATCCCGCCCTTCTACGATTCAATGATTGCCAAGTTAATCGTGATTGGAAATAACAGGCAAGAGGCGATTGCTCGCATGGAGAGGGCTCTCGGTGAATTTGTTATTGAGGGAGTAAAGACCACTATTCCTTTCCATACCAAAGTCATGGCTGATGAGTTTTACAGAAGGGGGGAGGTCAACACCAGTTTTATTCAGGAAAGAATATTTAAAAAGGGATGAAGGGATAGTTATCGGAGTCGCTCGGTAGTGTAGGGCTTTATGCCCGTAAAATTACGCCCATAAAGGGCTACACTACAGAAAACCTGGCGGAATTGACGGGCTCAATAAATTGAGCCTCTACGCTTTGAGATGCAAAATAAATATAGACTTTTGGACGCTAATCTAAACAGAGCCAGAGAAGGGTTACGAGTCATTGAAGACGTAGCCCGTTTTTTATATAACGATAAGGAGTTATGTAAAAAGCTAAGAAATCTCAGGCATGATTTGAGTAAGATTACCAAAAACGTCTACCCTCGATTAGTAAAGTCCAGGGAACCTGAGAAGGATGTGGGGCTGTCCATTAAAGAAGGAAAGAGGAGTAGTCTCAAGGATATCCTTTTTGCAAATTTCAGAAGGGTAGAAGAGGGAATAAGAGTTCTGGAAGAGTTTTCCAGACTTATTTCAGCGGATGCGGGAGACAGGTTTAAGAAAATCAGATTTAAAGTTTATGGGATAGAGAAAAAGATAGTTACTCGCATTTCTTAGAGAATCGGTTTGGGTTTCGAAAGAGGAGAATTGAAGAAAAATTGGCTCAGCATAGTTCTTTCAATTTTTATTCTTTCCTTTTTTTCTCCAGGTGGGATTGCCTTTGCTTCTGAGAAAAGAAATATATTTTCTCGATTCGGCAGGGACTTTAAATATATCTTTACCAGTCCTCTCAGATTAGGCAAGTCCGATGTTCTCCCACTCTCAGCAATTCTTCTGGGCACTTGCGGATTGATGGCTTTAGATGAAGACATCAGGGATTCAGTCCAGGATTTCAACAGTAATAGCTGGGATGAAATATTCTCCTTCTCAAAACAGTTTGGGGATGGCAGAGCAACTCTTTCTATTGCCGGAATTTTTTATTTGGCTGGTAAAATTTTCCATGATGAGAAATCTCAAGACACAGCGATTTCAGCTTTGGAATCTTTTATTTTTTCAGGACTTATATGTTCAACTCTTAAAGTGCTAACGGGAAGGAGTAGACCGTATCGTGAGGAAGGTAGTGGGAAATTCTACGGACCGACATTTGCCAATTCCAAGTTATCCTTTCCCTCTGGCCATGCCACTGTAGCTTTTTCTCTGGCTTCAGTTATAGCTTCAGAGTATGATAGTCTCCTCGTCGATATAAGTGCTTATACAATTGCCAGCCTTACGGCACTCTCCCGAGTTTACCATGATAAACATTGGACTTCAGATGTAGCTCTGGGAGCTATTATCGGTACTCTGGTAGGAAGGGCAGTAGTCTATCAAAATAAAAAGGAGAACACAGAGAACACAGGAATATTTCCTTGGGCCAGAGCAAGGGAGAGTGGTTTTGAGGTAGGTTTTGCACAAAAATTCTAAAATAGTGAGAGGGTAATTCGTCTATGATTAAGAATTTGCAGGATGTGGAACTATACGTTATCCTTTCTTTCAGGTCGGATATGGATTACTTGAAGATGGCCGAGGAAGCCATCCTGGGAGGAGCTGATATGGTTCAGCTCAGGGTAAAAGACTGGATGGATAAGAAAACAATCGAGATTGGGGAGAAATTGAGAGAAATTACTGCTAACTACGAGGTGCCCATGGTAGTGAATGACCGGTTAGATATTGCTCTGGCTCTGGGGGCTGATGGAGTCCATCTTGGCCAGCAAGATATGCCTTTAGCGTTAGTCAGGAGACTCCTAATGTGGGAAGCAGCAGGAGCTTCAATATATAAAGGCCAGAAGCAAAAGCTACAAAAAGGCAGTCCTCTTCCTAAAGGCCGCTCTATTACCCGTTTCATAGGTGTTTCTACTCACAGTTTAAAGGAAGCTATCAAAGCAGAAAAAGAGGGCGCTGATTATATCGGTATCGGGCCGATTTTCCCCACACCCTCCAAGCCTGAGTTAAAGCAAATAGGGCTTAACCCGGTTCGGCAAGTAAGAAAGAAGGTAAACATACCCTTCTTTGCCATTGGTGGGATTGACCAGGAAAATATAGGAGAAGTTATTCGTGCAGGTGCGGAAAGAGTGGCTGTTATCCATGCTGTTTCCAGTGCTAAAAATGTAAGAAAAGCTGCACAGGAGATGAAGAGAAAAATTAAACAGGCAAAAGGTTAAATTGATGACACAATTGGAATGGGCTAAAAAGAAAAAGATTACCAGTGAAATGAGAAGAGTTGCTCGTAATGAGGGCTTAACTCCAGAATATATACGTTCCTGTATTGCTGAGGGGACAGTGGTTATACCTGTTAATGTAAAACATCGCCAACGCAATAAGTTACGAATCATAGGAATAGGGAAAGGTTTAAGAACAAAGGTGAACGCCAACATCGGTTCTTCTCCAGATAAAGTGAGTTTGGCGGAAGAGAAGAGCAAGTTAGATGCAGCCATTGAAGCTGGAGCAGATACCGTGATGGACCTCTCCACAGGGGGAGATATTGGAAAGATAAGAAGAATGGTTCTCCAACGCTCCATTTTACCTGTAGGGACTGTGCCCATCTATCAGGCTGCTTGCGAGACTGCTCGTAAAGGTAAAAAAATCAGCAAAATGAATGTAGATGGTATCTTTCGCATAATTGAACAACAGGCTGAAGAAGGGGTCGACTTTATGACCGTCCACTGTGGAGTTACCCGGAGAATTGTTGAGACTTTAAGAATAAGCAGAAGGATTACCGGGATTGTTAGCAGAGGTGGAGCGTTTCTGGCACAGTGGATAGTGGATAATAATGAAGAGAACCCTCTGTATGAACAATTCGACAGGCTCCTGGATATCGCTTATAAGTATGATGTGACTTTGAGCCTGGGAGATGGACTCAGGCCGGGATGTCTTGCTGATGCCACAGATGAAGTGCAGATTGCCGAGCTTTCTGTTCTGGGAGAACTGGCAAAAAGGGCAAGGAAGAGAAATGTTCAGGTGATGATAGAAGGACCTGGGCATGTTCCTTTAAATCAGATTGAAGCCAATGTTTTGTTGGAAAAGAATCTGTGTAGAGGCGCACCCTTCTATGTTTTGGGTCCTCTGGTGACTGATGTTGCACCAGGATATGACCATATTGTTTGTGCTATTGGCGGGGCGATTGCTGCTGCCTCTGGTGCCGATTTCCTGTGTTATGTTACTCCCGCAGAGCATCTTCGCCTCCCTGATGTGGATGACGTAACCGAGGGGGTAATTGCTACCCGGATTGCTGCCCATGCGGCTGATGTGGCTAAGGGAGTAAAGGGAGCATTAAACTGGGATATCCAGATATCCAAAGCAAGAGGTTCCCTCAACTGGAAAAGACAGGAAAGATTCTCTATTAACCCTGAAAAGTTCAGGGAAGAGAGGAAAAAGTCGAAACCAAAAGATGTCCGGGTTTGCACGATGTGCGGTGAGTTTTGTGCAATGAGACAGAGTAGTTTTCTGTCTAAAGAGACAAAAACATCCCCCGATAAATCCAGCCCCTGTAAAAATCGAATCTCAGGGGCTGATTCACATAAGGGAGGCAGATGATGAAGATTGGTGTTATTGCAGATACACATGGTGATTTGGTGGGTTGGCAGAAAGTAATGGAAGAAATCTTTCCTGATGTGGATATGATTATTCACGCCGGAGATCTATTCAATTATGGACCCAGGAATCCCATGCCTGAGGGGTTTGCTCCCGGAGATTTAGTCCAGGAGATGAATGAGTTAGAAATTCCCTTGGTGGTGGTGCGGGGAAACTGTGATTCAGATGTCGATGATTCTGTGGTCAATTTTCCCGTGCAAAGCCCCTTTGCTTTAGTTCAGATAGGTTCTCTCAGGATTGTAGTGAACCATGGGGATAAACTGAGTGATGAGGAAAAAGTTGACCTTGCCAAGAGATGGCGCGCCAATATTTTTATCTCAGCTCATACCCACCGACCGAAATTAGCCAGAGAGGGAGACGTAGTATTTCTAAATCCAGGCAGTCCCTCTTTGCCCAAGGAGAATCCTACAGTAGGGTTAGTTGAAGAGACAGATGGGGAGGTGGAGATAAAAATTATTGATGTGGAAACAGGCAAGGTGATGATGGAATAAAGGAGATGAAGGGATAGTTATCGGAGTCGCTCGGTAGTGTAGGGCTTTATGCCCGTAAAATTACGCCCATAAAGGGCTACACTACAGAAAACCTGGCGGAATTGACG
>Ga0114925_10000522_pt1 | contig 17105 bp, 20 predicted proteins | sample SumtaG_2_FD_87287 | JGI IMG/M metagenome (GOLD analysis project Ga0114925, IMG submission 87287) | Deep subsurface microbial communities from Indian Ocean to uncover new lineages of life (NeLLi) - Sumatra_00607 metaG | ecosystem: Environmental > Aquatic > Marine > Oceanic > Sediment | place... | reverse complement strand
TTAATATTGAAAATGGAGGTAGATTCTTATGCATTTTTCCATGGTGTTTATGATAACCAATGGCAAACCACCCTCCCTAAAAATTACTTGGGGGATTCGATTCTCGCACCAACAATTTTTACAACAGATACTGTTTTGATTACACCTTTGGAAAACAAAGCTGCCGTGCTCGCATTCATACAACTTTTCCCTGAGTGTACGTTCGAGCAACAACAAGCCTTCATGAAAACTGGGTTTCCACTTTTACAACTTGCAGATCTTCAAAAATGAATAATAGTAATAAAGCAAATATATATAGTTGTGGATAATGTCTTGTTTCCAGAATCACCACCTAAAATACTACGGGAAGTGTCAACGAAAAATCGGTGATGGTACGTATAGTCATGTCCATAAGTATATCACTCCCTCCAAAGAATCAGTCGCAGTAAAAGTGCACACAGATACTACTGCAACTTTCAGAGAAATAGCATTGTTGGAAGAATGTAAATCTAATCCGTATATTATCGATTTAATTGATGTCGGTTACGATTCTCGAAGGCAGAAGTTTTATCATGTGATGCCTTTAGCCAGAGGTACTATTTACGATCAACTGCAAGAGGAATTTTTTGTTGGTAAACCCCAGCGAGTAAGGAGGGCTATTTTCCAGATATTACAGGCTTTGTCCTTTTTACATACCAAAAACTATATACACCGTGATATGAAAGTGGAAAATATCTTAGTTTTCGGTGAAGATGACGATCAATTGGATTATAAGCTATGTGACTTTGGGCTTTCAAGGAAAGTCAATGTACCTGGTGACAGTTATACATCTTACATGGTCACTTTGTATTATAGACCCCCTGAAAATCTCTTAGATCAAGAAAATTATGGACAATCTATTGATATATGGAGTTTGGGGTGCATTTTTGTTGAGCTTATTTTAGGTAATCCACCTTTCGAAAGCGATGAAAGTGAAATAGTACTTAAAAAGCAAATTGAGACCTTGGGTAATCCCTCAGCCCTCAAGACATACCCGGAATATATGCAAAACTACATGAGAACAATTCCAGTAAAGAAATTCCAAATGGGTACTAGATGGTGGGATAGCAATATTAAACGTAAAGTAATTAAGAAAGTAGGTGCAGATGCTTATGATTTGATTGAGAAAATGCTTCAATTAAATCCATCCGCACGTATTTCTGTTCGTAACTCACTTATGCATCCGTATTTTTCTACATTTTCGCCTATTTCCATTCCTTTGTTATCCATAAATATACCTTATCAGCCCATGGATTGGCGTAAAGCATTAAAATCTCGGTTGTCTTGGACAGAGAGAATGATTATAGCCTTGGATTATTACACTGTTGCTTGTGAAAATGGTTTGAGTCATAGTAATATTGCTAAAGCTTATTGTTTCTTCAATAAATTTCTCAACGCTGTTCCTCCAAGACACATTTCTTTGACTACAGCTGCTGAATACATGCATGTTATTTTCAACATAGTAGCGAAAACGGATAGTTGTAGCACCATATCGCTCAGAACTGTACCAACACGTCAAAACTTTAAGCGAATGAAAAAATGCAGGAGACATTTCCTCCACATTTTAAAGTTTAAATTACACATGCACACTGGTTACGATTGGTTCTGGCAATCACAAAATCAGTATCATCAAAAGCTCTGGACCAACGAAGCTGATAATTGGGAGCAATTGTATGATAAGGCTCGAGCTTTATATATGATCACGCTGTTTATGTCCAATATATTTTTGGAATTCTCTCCAACAGATGTTGCTGCTGCTTGTCAAACCTTCGTTCTCATGAAATATAATTTTGATGTACCAACAACAGCCACACAAGATGCCATTCATAGCCTTATTCAATCTCATCTACATAGAACATGTTCTTTTGTCTGCCAAAATCCCAAGTTCAAGAAATATGTCATCGATATTTATAAATAAACGCATTTACGTTATCAAACGTAAATCCAGTCGGATCAGTAGACTCAATATTAATTGCCACACCCATCATACCTTGAGGTCCTGTAGGACAGATAAACCCGGTTCCATCATGACCCTACGGCAACATTTGACTTTGTAAGATTTATGCTTTTTCTTAGTTCTCACGGATGTTTAAAATCTCAACATTTTTTGTAGAATAGAGTTTAAATGGATAGATATTATGAAAATATCTATCTTTTATTGGAAAATAACAACGGAATGTTCAGGAGAATCTTCAAGCACTACTACATTATCTAACATTGTCCAGCTTTTATATAGTGGACTGTCTTCATCTGAGGATAAATTTTCGTTTGAGGGAGAATTATCAAGATAATCTTCTTGGAAAATCACATTTTTTCTATGTTGAGTTCCCCGACTTTGAAATTTGCTTTCATACCACGCTCCGATATACCCCCACCATTTCGTGAATGTACCTTGCTCAATACCATCAATAATAAAATACGAGATAAGGAACTGTATAATTTGTTCTATCAATATAGCACTTGTAATTTCCACTAGTAGCAAATGCACAATTAAATATATACATAAGACTACAGTTGAATTTCGTTTCCATATTCTATAGTTCTCCGGTGTATAACTGTTGATCAAGTATCTAGATAATGCATAAATTTCGCTCCTAAACCGGTTTACAAGGTTTCGGATCCAATTGGTCTTAAATACAAGAATCACAGATAATATCACTTGTAATAAGAAATCGATAACAGGGTGGAACTGAAATATACACGAGAAAATTAGTTTAATATGCCATCTAATTATCAAAGTGATGATTGAGGACAATATAATAGAAAATTGTCCTTTAGCATATCGTGTTTTCACTATGGATTGAAAGATTTGATCTGTATAATCAACGTATTCTAAGCCGAGATATTGCTTCCATCCCATGTAGCCACAATTTATAACTTATCAGATTAACTTTTTGAATTCATCTCTGCAATAAGTTTATCAATACGTGCTTGCATAATTTTCTGTAAATGGGATATAATCAGGCATATACTCTTCCGTGGTAGGATAATGTTCGGGCGGAGAATATATACTGTACAACGATACAGGTTCCAGACCAACATTTTCAAAATAATGCAATGTGTTGTCAGGAATCATCACAATTTCATCATCTTTCAAAATAAATTCCTTGTTACCCACCCGTACAAATATTTCTCCCTTCTCCACACGGATAAACTGCGTACCTTGGTGAGTTTCTTCTGGGATACGTTCACCCGGATAGATCTTCATCACTACCAATTGCATATCCGGTGTAGTAAAAAGCACCTTCCGATAAAATGGATTTTCAAGTGTTTCCTCTTCGATGTTGGTCTTGAAAATCTTGGTAATATTGGTACCATACATTTTTGGTTAATTACAAAAAATGAAACTACTAATATATCGCTGGTCCCACCTTGCCCTTGGGATTATATTATTATATTATTATATAAATGTTTCGTGATTCCATTCTGGAGGGTCTCGGGGAGTTCGATATGGACGAGATTTCAGTCTTACTTCCTCCACCATTGAACCTTCTTCAGTCCTTATACCATCCCATGCTTCGACATTGAATAAAGTAGTTCTGGGGTCAAATGTCAATACCAAAGTTATATCATTTTCTAATCCGTATGTTTCTCTATAGCGATTGCCGTTGTCCATGTCTGCCCATCGCAATATAATTTCTCTTCCCGATGAAGTTGGAACCATTATTCTACTTTGAGGATATAAGGTATTAAACCGTTCCGGAGCGATACGACCACCCTCCCTCTCTCTAACAAAATATTTCAGAGGAACATCTGTATAATTAACCAACAATGCCTTAACCATTTTATATATATATATATTATTAATATTTAAATTCAGAAAATTCAGAAAATTCAGAAAATTCAGCTTTTTTTTTGTTTAGGGATATTTTACTTTTCCATACCTTGAATCTCTGCACTGTCTCCTTGACCCTCTTGAATCTCTTGAATCTCTTGAAGATTAGATTTCGGGGACAAATTGGATCTCTTGAGAACTCCAAATAGAAAGCCAACCGTATTTATCGGTCTCGTACATATCGATGGAGACATTTCAGACAGCTGCTTTGGAAGGACATCTGGAAGTGTTGAATATTCTTTCACAAAGATATGCTGAACTATATCCTTGGATAAACCATATGAGATGAAGTAGGAAATGTGAAGTTCTATATAATTTGTTTTTAATTGAAGGATTAACAAGGGAAAAAATGGCAACTGCTATCTCGGAATATACAGACGATCCCAATATTATAAATGTACTATGCATTGGTGACCCGCACTTTAAGGTGAAAAATAGTAAAGAAACGGATGCCTTGGAAGAGTCACTCACAAAATTGCTAGCAGATAGGAAGCCAGACTTTATTGTGGTGTTGGGAGATGTGTTGGATCGTCATGAGATCATCAAAGAATCACCACTTTCCCGTTGTACAAGGTTGCTGAAAAAGTTGGAGGATGTTGCACCTACTTATTTGGTGGTAGGCAATCATGACCGCCCAAACAATTCAGTGTTTTTGACTAAGGAACACCCTTTCAATGCTTTTCGATATTGGAAAAATATAACTGTAGCTGATATTCCAATACAAATCCAGGTCAAAGGTCGATTGTTTACGTTTGTACCTTATGTATTTCCTGGAAGATTTGAAGAAGCTATAGATACAATGTATGGCATTCATAAAGATACGCTTGATTTTAAACGTTTATCTGCATTGAATCAGTTCTTCTGTGCGATGATTTCAAAGTTTGAAAAGGGTCATCCCGAAGAAACCAAACGTTATCGTAAATTACTTGAGATTGTAGATGATTCTATAGCACGACAAACTTATGAGCATACACCTGACTATTCCCTGGGTGATTGGAAAGATAGCACATGTATCTTTGCCCACCAAGAGTTTAAAGGGGCAAAGATGGGCGCGATCATCTCTGAAGATGGCGACCCGTGGAGTTTGGATAAACCTTTGGTCGTAAGTGGGCACATTCATAACTACGACCATTTGCAAAATAATATTATTTATACTGGTACGCCTATTCAACACGCATTTGGCGATCGTGCAGATAAAACGGTGTCATGGTTAACGTTTGGTAAGGATAAATCCTTTACTGAAGAAAGGATTGATCTTGGTATTCCTAAGAAAGTGATGCTTGCAGTGAATTATGAAGATATTGAAGACACTACATTACCTGAAAATGCTGAAGTAAAAGTTATTGTAGTAGGAAATACAAGCCAAATTAAAACTGCTGGCAAACTATCTAAAATTAAGAAATGGTTAAAACAAGGGGTAAAAGTGGCGTATAGGGATATCTCTGAAATAGATCTCGAAAAACGCGAACCTGAGATTGTGATGCGCTATGAAGATTTATTAGTGAAAACTCTTGAAGAATTGCCAGAGGAAGAAAGCAAGCCTTTGTTGTCACTTTTTAGGAGTATATGTATGGAAACAAATTAAACCCTGATTGTTAAAACAATAAATATGGATCGAGATAAAATTATAGCTAGTGCGAAAATATATATGAAGCATCAACGCGGTTGTGATACCGTTCTAATTCGTAAGTGTAGTAAAACCCAATCTTGTTGTAGTCCTTTGTATGAATGTTTTGTTGTAGATGAAAAAACTCGTGAGACCTTCCGATTAATAATGACTGTGGAATACCAAGTTATTCATTGTATGCCCGCGGTAACTCTGTGTTAAACCATACTTTATACAATGAGCTGAATGTCTTCTACTTAGTAGAGAATGTCGTATATACTGCTTGTTTTTCAAATCGTACTTTTCTTTTTGATTTTCGTTGCCAACGTCTACGAACGGGATATGACATTGAAGGAGTCTTCAATATACCTTTTGGTTCATCTAACATCTCCGTATTTTACTTGTTTCAAGTAAAATATTTTACTATAAACTATACCGCATATTATCTTGAACACACTCTATCTTGGATACGTTTCGCTCTCACGGCTACACCAGGATGTCTCTGACGATATTGTCGAGCACGGACAAAAGCCGAAGTTACTCCGCGACAATCAACTTTACAACCTTGGTTTTCGCGAAGTGCAGCACAAATGGGAAATCCGGATTTCCCTGGGTCTTGAGGATTTGGTTCCAAGAAACACTTAGCTCCGCATTTTTCATATAATTCTCGTCTTTCCTTACCCCTTTGTGGAGCTGCTGCTGCCCAACCCCGTGTTCGAATACCTCTGCCTTCTCTGGTATGAGACAATTGTTGTTTTAATTTTTCACGTGTAGCTTTTCTTTCTTTTGGTACATCTTTGAGAGTTTGTGTTAATGGACGTCCCCGAGTAGCTCTTGCAGACTTCCTACGTGTTGTTTTACGCGTTTTTACTTTCCTTTTACGTGGGGATGTACTCCGCTTACGTTGTTTAGTCCATCTATTTCTTACTCGAGAAAACGAATTAACATCGATACCTTGGTTTTTCAACCGATTGTAAGTACGTCCTCCTTTCAGAATATTTCGTCCAGTATCAGGATTTCTCAACCAAACCATTTTAATGAATAGAGAATTAATTAATCATCGTATAAAAGTACGGCTTCCTCAGAACTGTTATATAAAAATACAGATCCAACCCTTATATCGCCAACGTAAACATGAATTTCGCTATCTTTTATTTCTTTATATGTTTTTTTCCAATCATCTGATTCTTCAGGAATATCAACAATATTTTTAAAATCATGTTGAGTTTTAATTTTCCAGAAATAGTCGTTATTACATATGTTAGCATTCATATTACTTGAAGATCTGCAGAAATTTGCTATCGTTTTGATATCTAGAAACTTTGCCATTAATACCTGCAAATCGTCAGGTAATGATTTAAATTGTGTAAACAATAATTCATCTTCTTTCTCAGAAGTAGGATATATGATTGGTATGTCATTAAATTTAATTCTTGCAGATTTCATATTTATGTTTATAAATAATAAATAGATATTTACTAGAAGCTATTGAGTTTTCTTCTAAACGATTATATAATGTTTATTGATGTATTGTCTCACGTTTTTGTTTCCTTCATGTGGAGATTCATTTTATTTACATGATTTATTCCACCTACTTCTCGCAAGAAAATAAATCCGCATCAACACCTTGCCTTTTCAAACAAGTATAAGTATGACTTCCTTTCAGAATATTTAATAGTTTGGAAAATTAATTTCATCATCCACCAAAAAAATTAAGGTTTTTAAAGACAAAGGAAATGTTTGGTTATCGTAATCAAGAATATAGTGAAAGATATGATAGTGATTCTGCTTGTTCTGAACGATATATAGGTGTTCCGGGAGCTATGGGACATCGAGGACCACGCGGACATAAAGGACGTATGGGACCTGCAGGTCCAGAAGGTCCACCGGGTTGTCGTGGTTTACCAGGTAAACCAGGACCTGTTGGTCCTATGGGATCACGAGGTCCGAAAGGATTAGCTGGATGCTTAGGAAGGCGAGGTCCTCCCGGACCTTGTGGGCCTCCTGGTCCGCCCGGTCCAACTGGTCCAAGTGATGGACCTCAAGGATGCCCCGGTATTAACGGCGCTCCAGGTGAAAGGGGAAGAAAAGGAGACCAAGGCTCTCGAGGATTCCAAGGAGATGCAGGGCTTCAGGGGTTTGATGGCATTGACGGACTTTGTGGTTCCCGGGGAGTGTGTGGTGAAGATGGTGCAGTAGGATTAGAAGGTCTACGAGGCTGTGATGGAGATCCGGGCGCTGTGGGCGCACCAGGACCAGCAGGTAATATTCCTAACAATTTTACATTTTACATATTGAAACTTAATAATATCACAGGACCCCTTCCAATATTACCAGGTGTAACTGGAGCTAGTATTAATAGTATCGGAAGTCAAGGACTTTTCTACGACTCTCTTCCCATCACTGAAACTGCAACTGCGAACTTCTTCATTTCACGTCCTTCAGCTACAGAACTGCAGGTAAATGTGTTTGCAAATGGATTATTTGATGAACTATATGGATTGATACCTTACTACGATAAACCTAATACTTTAATTAATGAGGGTGAACCGTCAACAGAAATCACCAGTCCTTCTACTTCGGGGAATATAATGTTCGAAGGTGTGGCTGGATGTTCATGGACACAAGGTTTGATTATTCTTGTAAAAATCAAGTGGAACATCAATCCCTCCGCTGTTCCTTAAATTATATATTATCATAAAAATTTTAAACAATTTACGTAGGGTTTAAAATTTAAGATGCCGAAGGACACAAAAGTTATCTATTTGCGAGGTCCTCCCGGAAGAATGGGTTTGCCGGGTCCGATAGGACCTCTCGGGTTTATGGGACCTTGTGGTGAAGCAGGAAGTCATGGTATGCGTGGACCCCCTGGACCACCGGGTCCACGTGGACCGCCGGGATGTAGAGGAAATAGGGGCGCTCAGGGACCGCCAGGTCCCCCAGGATGTAGGGGACCAGAAGGATGTCCGGGTCCGGAAGGTCCTGCAGGACGAGGTCAGGGTCCGGATGGTCCGCAGGGGTCGCCGGGAGCAAAAGGCATTAAAGGACCTGATGGTATTTTTGGTCCTAAGGGTGATTCAGGCGATCGAGGTGATGTGGGTGACCAAGGTGATGTGGGTGATCAAGGACCTCAGGGTCCAGGAGGTTGCCAAGGACCAAGAGGTCCAGGAGGTGATAAAGGTCTTACCGGTGAAGATGGAGCTGACGGTCCACAAGGAGATCCAGGAAAGGTGCAATTCGTATTTACATTTTTTATGGCTAAAATTACTAAAGATGAAGCTATTACTATAACTCCTAAACCCTTGGAAAATTTTGGTGATGTAGTTGAAGAATATAATGCGGCAACAAAAAATCCAGCAAGTTTCTTCTTCATTTCACAAGAAGATGGAGTATTTAAGGTTCGTTTAAACCCGGACGTTGGAGGGTCTATAGGGTCTATTGATAACCTAACTGTAACTATTCCAGTATATGGTCCTGTATGCTCTGGACCTGCCAATACTCAAGATTGTAACAAACAAGTATATCAAGGTTCAGCATCGGCACCTTTCAATTCTAATAGAATCGAGGTACCAATTGAAATAGACGATATTGACCTTACTGTTGAAGACGTCATAAAACCAGGCACAATATTGCTGCTACGTATACGATGGGCTAAACCGGTTATATAAAAGGTTAGATAATTTGTGTTGGTAAACACAAATTAGTTATCTACTATTCTATTCGTCCAATAAGGCATCAATCATCATTTTCATAGTATTTAATACATATGGATAATCCCGATATACACCATCATTAAGTATGTTTGATCCAAGCATAAAATCTCCATAATGAGCACAATCAAATCCTGGTCCTCCACGATGTCCTGTGATACCTCCATGGGCTATTTCATCCAGTCTGTCATACATATCTTCTGAAATTTCTGTATTGGGTATAATATATCCACACCAATATTTGCAATATGAATTTCTCCTTGCATAATAGGAAACACCCCTGTAAGTTCCATTTTGCTCATTTCCCCACAATTCTTGATCATTTTCTAGACGTTGAATTTGTTCAGGATTTGATTCGTTCATTGGTACCTCTATCGAATTTCCCATTTGAATCAGATATTTTGTATCAAATTCAAAGGGAAAAATCTTCAAATTAAGTTAAAACAAAATTCTTTTTTATTTATATTACAGAAATGGACCACTACGATCAAGGTGTTGGATTTGTCGCTTCTCTTATTATTATCATTCTTCTCATTGCACTTGTTGCATGGTTTTACAATTATGGTGGGTACAAGTAAACATCAATTGTATGAATAACGTTTGTATTTAATGTTTAAATACAAAATTATATCCTTTTGGCTTGCAGAGCGATCGGTTTTTGGTCTTTCATAAGTAAAATCCTTCAACTTCTTCGAGGTATCCCATAATCTCTGCTGGTGTAGAGTTGTTCATATAACGTACAATGATATCTCCACAGTAAATCACGTTCATAGGGATTAGGAACATAATATCCCGAGATATTCTACGAGATTGATCAATTAAAATCTTCCATACTTCAGCTACTCGCGGGTCCACCCCACGTTTAATGTCTTCCATCCCCAATATCTCCAACATGCTAGATCCAAAACGAACTGTTGGAGGAATATATGGATGATCAACATAACAATTCCAAATAGCAAGCTCAATATCTTCAGGTTTCTGTGTAATTCTGTAAGCTGACACTGTCATCTCCTAGCTTATCTTAAAAAAAATATCTTATTTTTTTCATTTTTTCCAGTTAGATTTATTATAATGTAGGCAAATTTAAATTGGATAATTATGTTATTTGCATAAATGTTCAAATTGTGATACAACATCTCATATTTACACAGGGTACTTTACATCATAAAAAATATTGCATATTTCTAAAATGGACAAATTTTGTGTTCGATGTGATGATGTGTGCTCGGATACGAGTAGAAGTAGCGAATCAAGTGAATCTTATCAAAGTGAAGAATCTCATCAAAGTGAAGACTGTCATAAAACTCCAGACCCAAAAATAGTTTATCTCAGGGGAAAAGCGGGTAAGGCTGGTAAAAAGGGTTTACCTGGGTCTAGAGGTCCCCAAGGAGATATGGGACCTCTAGGACCTCGAGGAAGACCCGGACCTCCAGGACCGCCTGGACCACCCGGTCCACCGGGGAGAAAGGGAAGAAGAGGAGCTCCAGGACCCATGGGTCCAAGAGGAATGATTGGACCGCATGGTCCTCCTGGACCTCGAGGTCCTACTGGTCCTCCAGGTGGACCTCCAGGTCCAAAAGGAAGACCCGGTGCCCCAGGAGATATGGGACCACAGGGTATTGTCGGTGAAAAGGGTGATAAGGGCAAGCCTGGGTTAAAAGGTCCGAAAGGGCGTCCAGGAGCGGCTGGACCTCAAGGTCTGGCAGGAAGACCTGGACCCATGGGAGATAAGGGGAAACCTGGCATAGTTGGTGCTCCTGGACCTACTGGACCCAAGGGTCCTAAAGGTATAGTAGATAATAGTTTCAATTTCTATATTCTCAAATTTTGGAGGACTAATAATATTTTTGCGTCGATTAGTGATGAGCCTGGAGTTCCTACAGATATTAATGAAGTTGGTAATGTAGAATTAAGTTATGCCTCTAACAGTGAATTTACGGGTTTATTGACCAGTGTAGGATTAGCTAAAGATACTACTACCTTCCAGCTATTTGTATTTTTAGATTTTGGAACGATAGTTGTTCCTGAAAGCTTTTTTGGTGTATTTCCGGGCTATCATATTAATAACGGGACCATGTTAGAGACGCGCGATATTATTACTACTACAGAATCTGCAACCAGCGGGACTATGTTTAAAGTAACCTTTACGTTCGCAGATTTAGATGAGATGATGGCTTATCTCAGTCAAGGTGTTATTTTCAACATCAATGTACGTTGGGCTACTTTTGCTCTCTTGATTTAAGCTAAAAATATTTGATCCATATGTGAAATTAGTAAAATGATTTTCATTCCATTGAAATGAAAATTTGATTTTAAAAACGTACTGGGTTTTCACCAAAAAGTGTAACATGAGTGAGAAGCATATTTGCGTTGGTGTTGATCTCTAAAATGAATACAAGTTTGTATTCATTTTAATATTTAGGAAGTCTTTGCGACATTCTCTATAAGTTAGACAATCTTTTATAAACTCGGAACTGATTTTTCTTTATTACATACTTTACATACTTGCGTTTTCTGTCCTTGAAAATGAATTTAAAATCACTTAATCAAAACAAAAAAAAGGGATAAAAATGAGTAAAGGGGGTGTATGCATTTCAGTGGACCTTGGTACTACCTACTCTGCAGTAGGCGTTTATCGTAATGATAGAGTAGATATTATTGCGAATGATCAAGGAAATCGGACTACTCCAAGTTATGTGGCGTTTACGGATAGTGAGAGATTGGTCGGTGATGCAGCCAAAAACCAGGCTAGTATGAATCCGAAAAACACCGTTTTTGATGCAAAGCGACTCATTGGTCGTAAATACTCTGATCCTGTCGTTCAAGCGGATATAAAGTTATGGCCTTTTGATGTTGTCCAACACGAAGGAGATAAACCGTATATCCGTGTACAATACAAAGGAGATACCAAAGACTTTGCTCCAGAAGAGATTTCAGCTATGGTATTGGGGAAGATGAAAGAAGTTGCTGAGAGTTATTTGGGCGAAAAAGTAAATTCTGCTGTAATCACTGTACCTGCTTATTTCAATGATTCACAACGTCAAGCCACTAAAGATGCTGGTATTATTAGTGGTTTGGAGGTGAAGAGAATCATTAACGAACCTACCGCCGCCGCGATTGCGTACGGTTTGGATCAGAAGGGTGGGGAGGAGAAGAATGTGCTGATATTTGATTGTGGTGGTAAAATGTAACTGCCTCCACGTTAAAAAATCTGGTGAATTGCTGGGAACTCCTTAAGCCTTTTATACCACAACGTGATCCGAAAGGATGAGCGTGAAGGTTATAAAAAATAAAAGGATTGGACAATCAGCAGCCAAGCCCCTTCGAAAGGTGGGGAAGGTTCAACGACTAGATAAAGTAATCTAAGTTTCAGATGAAATATGATGAAATATCCACGAGCGCCAGAACCGAGATAATGAATAAATATGAGGGAAATGGGGAAATAAAATGGATCAACAAGATCGGGAAAATCTGTTGTTGAATATCAAGTATATTGTCAACAAGAAAACAAGTAAAAAAGTTGATATTGACACGTTACGGTTTGTTTATCATACTGGAAAATACTCCAACACAAAAATTCCTATCTACAAAATAGAATTAAATGGGAAAGTGTTATCCAGGAACAATCCTTACAAAATTTGTTATGAATGTATTATTTGTGGATGCGAAAACCTAGTAAATTTAGATAATATTGCTCGAAAAATCAATAGAAATCGAAGATGTTGTAAGCATTGTCAAAACTCTATTGACGAAAAAAGAGCTGCACAATCTGAGTTTATGACAGGGAAAAATATTAGAGAGTATTCAAAGCCACAAAAAATATACAAACGGGATATTAAAGGTCATGATCTTATCACTTTAAGTCGAGAGAAATTTTCTGAAATGGATGATGATTTCGTAGAAACTTACTTTAGAAAACATCTTACGGAAGAAGAATATAATCGAATCAAAGATAAAATTCTTAGCTTTCAACATGGTAAGATGAAAAGTGAAGACTACGAATATTATCCATACATTTGCGTCTGGAATCAGTCCGTATTCAGTCCAAAACTGTTTAACAAGGAAAAGGCTGTTTTCGAAACACCAAGTTATGTAGAATTTAGATGTGAATTGTGTGGAAAGTCCTTCGTAAACAGAGATTTATATATTCAGAAAAACAAACTCAAGATTTATTGTCAAGATTGTGGATTTTGTAACCGGACGTTTAAAATACGATCAACGCAAAACTATATTGGAGAAAAAATAACCTATCAATCGAAATATGAACTTAAGTTCATTAAATTCTGTAACCAACATAAAATTCGAGTTTTAGATGGACCTACGCTATTATATACGTGGAATGATAAAACCAATTTACGTTATCGTGTAGATTTTTACCTTCCTGACCTGAATTGGATTGTTGAGTTAAAGGACCATCACCATTATCATCGACAACAAGTTGAGTGTGGTAAATGGGACGCTAAGTTGAAGGCTGTAGACGCAGTCCTAAACGATGATACGTTTGCTAAATATCTCCTAATTTTCCCTAAAAATTACGTTTCCTCCATAAACCTCATTAAAGAAAATCTCGGTAAGATATAGTCTGAACTTATGTGAAAGCATAAGAAGAAAGGATAAAAAACCTTTCGGTAACATATTGGGAACATTTGATGTATCGTTGTTGAATATTGACGATGGTATATTTGAAGTCCGCGCTACCGCAGGAGACACGCATTTAGGCGGACAAGACTTTGACAATCGTTTAGTATCACATTTTTGTGAAGAATTTAAAAGAAAATATAAAGCTGATCTTAGTGGAAATCCTCGGGCTCTTCGACGTTTACGAACTGCTTGTGAACGTGCAAAAAGAACCTTATCTACTGCGAGTCAAGCTACCGTAGAAATTGATGCGTTGTATAATGGTGAAGATTTTTACTCTAAAATTACACGAGCTCGATTTGAGGAATTGTGTAATGATCTATTCCGTAGTACTATGGAACCTGTACAACAAGTCCTGAGAGACGCAGGAATGGATAAACGTAGTATTGATGAAATTGTCTTGGTAGGTGGTTCTACACGCATTCCTAAGATCCAGCAGCTATTAAGTAATTTTTTCAATGGTAAAGAGCTATGTAAATCCATTAATCCTGACGAAGCCGTGGCTTATGGTGCAGCTGTTCAGGCTGCTATTATGAGTGGTGATGTCAGTCAAGATTCTCGCCTAAAGGATATTCTATTGCTGGATGTTGCTCCATTGTCTTTGGGTATTGAAACTGCTGGTGGTGTAATGACAAAACTAATTGAAAGGAATACTACTATTCCTACCAAAAAGAGCAACACTTTTACTACGTTCGCAGATAACCAACCTGGCGTAGAGATCAAAATCTACGAAGGAGAGCGTGCTATGACTCGAGATAACAATCTTTTAGGTACATTTCAGCTTGAAGGCATTCCGCCCGCTCCAAGGGGCGTACCACAAATCGAGGTAAGTTTTGATTTGGATGCCAACGGGATTTTAATGGTTAGAGCTGAGGACAAAAGTACAGGTAAGTCTGATAGTATTACTATTACCAATGACAAAGGACGGCTCAGTAAAGAAGAAATAGAAAGGATGGTGCAAGAAGCTGAGAAGTTTGCTGAAGAAGATGAAAAGGTGAGACAATGTGTTCAAGCCAAACACAAATTAGAGAGTTTTGTCTATAGTACCAAAAGCGTTATCAACACTCCGGAAACCAAGGACAAGATTGATGAGAGTGATTTTACAGTACTTTCGCAAGCTTTGTCTTCAGCGCAAGAATGGATTGATAGCAATCAATCGGCATCCGTTGAAGAATATGAATCCAAACTCAAAGAATTAGAGGAAGTGTGTCATCCCATCGTCAGTAAATTGTATTCGGCAAGTGGCGGAGCTGATGCTGATCCAGGATTTACACCTCCTCCTTCTGATTTCGAGCCTGCAGAAGATGATGCAGGACCAAAAATCGATGAGGTTGATTAATATATAATTCTTATATAATTCTTATATATTAATCTTTGCGTTTTCAAACTCCAGAAATTTGTTGTATTTCCGGGGCAAATATAATTCCGCCTCTTCATATAGAAATTTCATTATTAAATGAATAAATACTTTTTTGTACGCATTTAGTTTTTTACATTTTCCATCTCGTGTGATAAACATTATTTATACTCAATGAATCTTAACAAAATGAACTTTTAAAAAGATGTTAATGAATAAAAAGCTGGGATTCCCGAGCGGTCAAAGGGGGCAGGCTTAAGACCTGCTGCTTCGGCTTCGTGGGTTCGAATCCCACTCCCAGCATTGTCGATAATAATAACTACAAGATAGTTATTATTATGGAAAAAATGAAATTTTTTCCGAATTTAAGTTGTTCCAACTTATCTTTATTTGAGATATGATGTCTGCATATAGTGATTTTGATTCGGAAGAAAAAGCATTTGTAAACGATTATGTTTCTACTTGTGTTTCTGAAACAGGGGGCAGCGTCATGTTTTTGGATAGTTTCGGGTTCCGAACTATGGGTGCACTTCTGAATAAAGGAGTGGAGCCACATCGAATGATTATCGTTGAGCGAGATGATGCTACCTACAATCATATGGTTGCTGTATTAAGAGGGCACCAAACAGAAGTGATAAAAGGGGATATTTGCAAGTATCTGGGCAAGAAACATTTCCAGAATTTATATTTGGATTTGATGTCTTATATGCTTACTCCGGGCGAGATCAGAGAGACCCAAAAGTGGCTCAAACGAGTCCTTTCTTATGGAGCCTCTCCCAATCTTTTTATCACCTTGTGTGCACGCGGGGGACCAGATAAGGGTTCCACTTTCCGACAACGTTTTGAATATCTATGCGCAGTTTGGACTGAGATTCATCCACTACTCAGACCAAGAATTGTATATGGATATCAAAGAACAGTTGGAGAATCCTCTCCAATGGTCTTCATGCATTTTTGTGTTCATGAAGAAGATACAGAGTTTCGACCTCATAAGATCATTGCTGTCAAACCTGGTTGGACAAAGGTGAAATGGTATGGATTCTCCAAAGAATTCAGCGACTGGCTCCCTAACGATTCTGACGCCGTTCAGATATTGAAAGGGGCGATCTAAGAAGATATATATTTAAATGTTAAATATATAAATCATGTCCTTTTGATGAGATTAATTTCTTCATCTGCAAGTTTCTCGATTTCTTGAGCTGTCAGTCATTTGTATGCTATATTTAGCCACTCATTTTTCCAGATTCATAATGGTCACAAATATATTTAATATCTTTATCTAACCACATTTATTTGATACATCCAACTAACCCATCCATTTTCTTGTGTGGAAGCTGGATGTTCTTCTATACAGAAGGTATCGCAGGTTTTTCCTCCGAAACCCGAACAAAACTTCTCTAATGCTTTGTTGGATTTATGAGTAATTCCATAGGAAGAATAGCCGGGGTATTTGTGTTTCACACAAAAAAGCTTCCTCATGATTTCCGGTGCACGCGTGGGATCAACAGGATGGCATTGATGTACAAAAATCACCTTGTCTCCTAGTTCGCGTACCGCAACCAAGCCCATTATTTCATCTCCTTCTAGGTATTGTATTAATATAACTTTGTCGTCGCGAAATAAATGACGGAGATCCGTTTCCACTCTATCCATCTCTGCCTCATAGCAAGAATAATCGCCGTTATCAACAAGTATGCGGGTTCCTTTGGCTAATTAATCAATATAAAATTGCAAGTCCGCTTCAGTAATATCTCGGTGCGTTTTAGCTACAAGGACCTGGGATATAGACATTTTGTATTACATGTTCTTGATCTTAAAATCGCTTTAAATTTATGGGGATTTATTCCTTCAAATTTAAAATGAGACGGGTTAACCGCAAGAAACCAAGAAGGGTCAGATACAAGACTATTCCTGTACTTACAGTAGAAACATTTGTAGAGA
>Ga0114925_10000521_pt1 | contig 17133 bp, 8 predicted proteins | sample SumtaG_2_FD_87287 | JGI IMG/M metagenome (GOLD analysis project Ga0114925, IMG submission 87287) | Deep subsurface microbial communities from Indian Ocean to uncover new lineages of life (NeLLi) - Sumatra_00607 metaG | ecosystem: Environmental > Aquatic > Marine > Oceanic > Sediment | place... | reverse complement strand
TTCTTTTTCGAGTTGTTGTTTGATGGGTTTAAGGCATTCTTTCGAATATAAAGCACAGAGCGGCTCAAGCCCTTCCGAAGTCTCAGGGACAACGACATCAACACGTGACTCTATGTTGTTAAGGATTGTTTCGACAACTTCTTTTTTAATGAAAGGAGTATCGCTGGCTGTAACAAATGCATACCGGTTTCTGGCATAAAAAAGGCCGGCATGGATTCCGGTCATGGAGCTCCGAACAGGAAAAAGGTCGGTTACGATATTGAAATCCCATTCTAAATATTGAAGCGGGTCGTTGGTAACCAAAATGACTTCTTCAAACAGATCGCTAAAAACGCCGTAGATGTGATCAAGGAGTCGCTTCCCGGCTACTTGAATAAAAGCCTTGTTTTTGCCGGAAAAACGCCGGTTCTCTCCACCGGCCAATATCACTCCGGTACAGGGGGGAGTCATGTTCGCAAATCCTTTTTTGATATATTGCGAAAAAGCGTGCGTATAGGGGCGGGAAAACAGGTCCATCGCCCGAAATGAACTGAAGTTACAATAGGAAAAATACGGATCAAAATCAAGACAATTTCATCTGAATAGCCAGAAGCAGTTTCAAAACCTCCCGTTCGCTGGTTTGAAAATTTTGATAAGTTCTAAGCTCGCTGAAAAATTTTCATGAAATATCCGGGCTAGGGGCGCCATCCGGACTTCCATACTTCAACTGGAAGTATAAAGGGTGGCTTTCCATTATCCAGAAACCAGGAATCAACCACATATTCCCTGCCCGAATCTTTTTCAACAATAACCGACGCCTGATGCGGCCAGCCATTAATGAGTACCCCGCGCCGTGCAAGCCTGTAAAGTTCATGGAATTGAAGAAGACCATCTTTTTCCATCATCGTAATATATACACCGGTATTTAACGCCTCATCTACACAATCCATCTGATTTTTTTTGAAAGTCCCGGGGAAGCTCCCCCCTAGATCGCTATCTGTGCCTGTCCGTTCGCCGGCGATCGTTTCAAGTATTGAAATCGCTTTGGAGATATTCTCCCTTTCCCTGGATGGGCTCTCCGGTTTAGAAGAAAAAACCTGCCGGATGCTATTCCATTCACTCGAAGTTAAACTGATTAATGCCTTTTTTTTGCATCCATGGGCATAGCATATGTGGAAATTTGAAGGAACCGGGTTATTGATGTTACGCCGGATGAGGCGGTCACTCATTCTTTCATGGAAAATTTCCGAACAGCCTGTTAGCAATAGGCTCAAAACAATTGCCACCAATAGTTTTTTCTTCATTGTAATAACTCTCAAATCTCATACATTTTTTAACCGGAAGAATTAAACTATTCTTTTCCAGGAAGCAAGTCTATATTGACGATTTCTTTCTTAATGTATTTCGATGGAATCCCGTTTAACCCGTTTTTCTCATGAAGAATGTATTTTGCTTTTGAAAGCAAAAAAGAAACTGCCTAAAATCAAGAAATTATATTAAACTCAGGTGCCCTTGATCAAAGACACCCTGTTTTGATGAAGATCCCTATTTTAAAAAATAAATTCTTCACCAAAGGCAAGCCTGAGCAACACAAGAACTGCGTTATTCAGCCCTCGAAGTAAAACACTACGCCTTCGGGCTGAAGTGCCTTGTTCTTGAGTCACTCAGCCTCGTGAGAAAACCGGTTAAGTCCGGGGAAAAATGCGGAATTTCTGGCGAATTCAGTAAAGTGAGATATAAATCTTGATCTTGAGACAGTGCTTGGTATAAAAAAGACTGAATGGCTCAATGTATGAGGCAAAACAGCTTGCCGGAAATCAGTGCCCGTTTCCGGCAACCCTATTGTTATCAGTATATGGAGAAAACGATGCACAAAAACGATACGATTTTAGATGCAGCGGATATCGATCGAATATTGACAAGAATGACCCATGAGATTCTTGAAGTCCACAGAGGCGCTGACAACCTAGCGCTTATCGGCATCCAAACCCGCGGCGTTTACCTCGCAAAGCGCATTCAGTCCAGGATCAATAAAACCGAAGGGATTGAAATACCGACAGGTGATATGGATATCACCCTGTATCGGGATGATTGGACCCGAATCAGTCATCATCCCACTGTCAAAGCCACGGATATATCTTTCTCCGTCGATGGCAGACAGATTATTTTGGTCGACGATGTTCTCTTCACGGGACGTACGACAAGAGCGGCCATGGATGCTCTTGTCGATTTCGGCAGACCGGATCGTATAGAGCTCGCGGTGCTGGTGGATCGCAGTCACAGGGAACTTCCCATCCAGGCCAATTATGTGGGGAAATTTGTAGAAACACGGCGTTCTGAAACCGTCAATGTGCTGCTTTCCGAGCATGACGGTGAGGATAGGGTTGTTATAGCATAAGGCGATGTATGGGAACTAAACAGCACAAGACGACGGCTCCGGAAAAAGTAAAGGTCGGCATCGTATCGGTTTCATCCACACGGACGCTGGCAGAGGATAAAAGCGGACACTGGATCCACAAGCAGGCCAAAAAGGAAAGACACGACATTGCATTTCATTGGGTTATTCCGGATGACGCTGAAATCATAACCCAATCCGTACTTGAGGGCATTCGTAACCATGACGCTCAGGTTATCCTTCTGACAGGTGGGACGGGCATCAGCAACAAGGATGTCACCATCGAGGCTGTACGTCCTTTATTTTCCAAGGAAATTACGGCATTTGGAGCGATTTTTTCCCAACTCAGCTTTGAAGAAATAGATTCTGCTGCCCTTTTATCCCGGGCGACAGCCGGTGTCATCGAAAAGACCGTGGTGTTCTGTATGCCGGGGAGCCTAAACGCGTGTAAACTTGCCTGTAAAGCGCTTATTTTTCCTGAATTGGGGCATCTGGTCAAACATGCCCACGAAAACTAGCCCAAGAAGTCCATTACCTCTGGTATGACTCCTGCGGCGTCTGCGTTATTCCCGCCTTGGCGGGACGGTAGGATAGACTACAGCTGCGCCCCTGAATGCCTTGCAAATAGACACCTCGGACTCGTTTAATACCCTGATTGGCAAGAACTGCTATCCGCTTTGATGCACGATACTGATGTCGCGTTTGGGATACGGTATTTCGATTCCCGCATCATCAAAAGCGGTTTTTACATGATCCATTACATGGGAAATCGTATCCATCCGTCTTCTTGCATCATTAATCCATACACGGAGCTGTAGATCCACTGAAGATTCGCCGAAATTTCGTACCACGACCTTGGGTGGGGGATCTTTGGCAATCCAGTCGGCCGAGTTCGCCACATCGCAAATAATATCCTTAGCCTTTTGGATATCCGCGTCGTAGGAAATCCCGATATTTATCCGGACCCTGATTTTGGAAGTGATAATGGTGTAATTCACGATATCACGCATCATAATTTCGTTGTTGGGGATGATAATCACGATATTGTCCGTCGTTTTGATCTTGGTGGCACGAAGACCGATATCGATCACATCTCCCCAGGTGGCGCTGCCGGCAGGGGCGCTCCATACTTCAATCCGATCACCGATTTCAAAGGGCCGGTCGATAATCAGCAATACACCGGCAATCAGGTTTGAAAGGGTGTCTTTTGCGGCAAAGCCGATGGCGATTCCCGCAACACCGGCACCGGCGATAAACGGCATCACATTGATACCGAGGATGTCCAGTGCCAGGATAATCGCGGTTGCGTAAATGATGGCGCCCGAAAATTTGTTAAGCAGGTCGAAAAAGATATTGTCTATTTTGGTTTCCGTTTTGTCGGCAATATTGGCTTCGAGGTATTTGAGGAGGATGATAAGAAAATCTTTTACCGGCGATGCAAGAAGAATGATCAATAGTGCATAGAATGGTTTTTCTAATAGCCGGATGTTGAAAAGCCGCATGAGATAGGCCCCGGTTGCCAGTATAAGACCATAAAGTATCGCTCTGCGGGCAAAAAGAAAAATCTGATCATTAACCTGGATAAACTCGTATTTAGCCGCATGTTTTTGAACAGAGGACAGAAAGCGTTTTAAAATCAGCCAGAGAATAAACGCGGCGAATAAGGTCAATACGGTTTTATATACTATGTGCAGGTAGGGGATGTTTCCGCCGATTTTGGAATAGAGTTCATTGAAAAAAGCAGGCCAATTTTTCATAATACACCCCTTTCGTATCGAAAATTCAATTTTAGCATTTAAATGAGGTGACTATATCATAAATGGATACAAAATACAGGGCCGGATACGATAAAAAGGACCGGGAAAACAATCGTTAACCTTGCACTCAATCCGGTTTCTTTAAAAACTTCGCCGGATTCCAAAAACAGTGTAACGGTAAATTATGTGGTCAAAGAAAGGCAATAGATTGAGATAAATATCCAATTTAAGGTGCATCAAACTGAGGCCTCACGCTTAAGAACAAGGGCTGTTCTGTTCGGAAGATAAAGACTGATGAAATGACACTTCTGATTTTCTTCAGATTCGGGCAGTGTTAGATGGTATTGATCCGGCTGCAGCCGGCCGTGACCGCCGTATATCGGGGCGTCGCTGTCACAGACCATTCTGTATTTCCCCGGAGATACGCTGAATCGATAATCGACGTGGGAAACGGTGCTGTGAAAGTTAAACACAAAGAGAAGGCCGGCCCGCTCAAACGCGATGATCTTGTTGTCCGAATGCTTGTATAAAAAGGCCGGTTCCCCGGCGTCCAGCAGGCGATACTGCCGGGCCAGCGCGATCATGTCGCGGTCGAATCGGGCCAGAAACTGATACTTGAGATCCGGATTGTCCGCCAGATGCCATTGACGCCGGGCATAGCGGTAGGACCACCCATTGCCTTCCCTTGGGAAATCGATCCACTCGGGGTGGCCGAACTCGTTGCCCATAAAATTGAGATATCCGTTTCCGGCGGTGGCCAGCGTGATCATCCGGATGAGCTTGTGAAGCGCCATTCCCCGATCCACCCGGATGTTTTCTTCCCCGCGCCGCATCCGGTCATACATGTCGGCACCGATCATTCTGAAAATAAGCGTCTGATCGCCCACCAGTGCCTGATCGTGTGATTCCGGATAACTGATGGTCTTTTCGTCCTTCCGGCGGTTGGTCAGCTCATGCCAGAGGTGTCCCATGGGCCATTTTTCGTCCGGCGCATCTTTAACCAGCCGGATCCAGTTGTCGGGAACGCCCATGGCAAAGCGATAGTCAAAACCGATGCCGCCTTTGGACAGGGGAACGGCGAGTCCCGGCATGCCGCTGACATCTTCGGCAATGGTAACGGCGTCGGAACGGAGTTCATGAACAAGCCGGTTGGCCAGTGCCAGATAGGTGAGGGCATCCTCGTCTACACTGTCGTCGAAGTAGTCGTCGTATGAAGTAAAGGCTTTGCCCAGGCCGTGGTGATGGTAGAGCATACTGGTGACGCCGTCAAAACGAAAACCGTCCACCCGGTACTCGTCGAGCCAGAAACGACAGTTGGAGAGGAGAAAATGCAGCACCTGGTATTTGCCGTAGTCAAAACACCGGGAGTCCCAGGCAGTGTGAAACCCTCTCGGTCCATCGTGAAAGAACTGGTACAGGGTGCCGTCGAATCGGCTCAAGCCTTCCACTTCGTTGCGCGCGGCGTGAGAATGGATGACGTCCATGATCACCGTAAGCCCCGAATCGTGGGCGGCATCGATGAGTTCCTTGAGATCCTCCGGTGTTCCAAAGCGAGACGACGCGGCAAAAAAGTTCGACACATGATAGCCGAATGACGCGTAATAGGGATGTTCCTGAACGGCCATGAGTTGAAGGGTGTTGTATCCGGCGTCAACGATTCGAGGGATGATGTTTCCGGTAAACTCTTGATAGGTGCCCACACCTTCTTTTTCCTGGGCCATACCCACATGGGCTTCGTAAATAAAGAGTGCTTCGGAAGATCGTTGAAATTCAGGGTGTTTCCACGGATAAGGGGTATCCGGTCGCCAGACCTGGGCGTTGAAGATCAGTGTCTCCGGGTCCTGCACTACCCGCCGGGCATACACCGGAATACGATCCCCTGCCCCATCCGGCCAGCAAATACGCAGTCGAAACAGGTCGCCGTGTGCCATACTGTCCGGGGGCAGACGGATTTCCCAGGTCCCCTCGTCGTTGACCCGCTCCAGGGCGAATCTTTGCTTCTCCAGCCAGTCGCTCATGTCGCCGACCAGACAGATGCCGGTGGCGTTGGGCGCCCATTCCCGAAAAACCCATTCGCCGTCTCGTAAATGCAGCCCGAAGTATTCATGGCCGGAAGCAAATTCCGCGAGGCTTATTTTTCCTTGCGTCAGACGATTCTCAGTCCTTTCGATACACGTCATCCTGCGTTGAAGAACTCTTTCATAAGGATTCAGAAAAGGGTCACTGTTCAGAAGGTACTTTAACGGATCCGGCTTCCGTTTAATCCGGTCGGAATGAGACGATTCTGGTGGCGGTATGATCTTGGGCATTTGTGCGAACCTGAATGGGCGAAAAATAATAACGTTTGCAAGATATCTGGTTAAACAATAAGCGGTCGTTCCAGCATCTTCTCATAGAGATCGATATAATGCCGCGCCGTAACATCATGGTTGAAGCTGTCTCTGCTCTCTTTCATGATTCGTCTGATCTGCGATTCTTTGATATCATCCGGGAGACAATAAAAGGTCATGGCCTGGCCAATGGCCCAAAAAAGACCATGGGCATCGAAAGTTTTGAAGAGGAAGCCGTTCCCGGCTTCTTGATCCAGATCAATATCGGCAATCGTGTCGTGGATCCCTCCGGTGTCATGGGCCACCGGAAGGGCGCCGTAAATCGGGGCGATCATTTGCGGAAGACCGCAGGGCTCAAAACTTGACGGCATCAGGATAAAATCCGAAGCACCGTAGGCCTGATGCTCCAGCGCGTTGTCAAAATCACATATGGCCACGCGTTTCTGAAGCCCGTGAAAATTCACAATATCTCTGAATACCCGCTGGTAATCCCCGTTGGCGACAAAGAGGACTTGCAGGTTCTGGTTCCAGTATTTCGAAATCACGGAGTAAAAAATTTCCGCCAGCAGCTGGCATCCCTTTTGAACCGGATCGAGCCGGGACGGCCAGAAAAAGAGCGGTGCTTTTTCGTCTACGATTAATCCCAGTTTTTTCTGAAAGGCGCTTTTGTTTTTGCGTTTACCGGATACGTGGTCATCCGGGCCGTAATTTTCCTCCAGATGCCTGTCTGAAGAAGGATCAAATGCGGGATCCGGCGCGTTGAGTATGCCCGCGGCACAGCCGGCGGCATATTTGTTGGCCAGCTCCCGCTGTATGGGCGGTTCGACAAAAGGGTGCGCTCCCCGGACAATCTCCTGAAGAAATGTCGGGCTGACAACATTCACAAAGTGGGCTGCGAAAATGCCGCTGGTGAGAAGATCTATGGGATTGAAATTTCGTGAGTCGTCATAGTCCGTGGTCGTGGTCTCGTAATACAGATGTTGCCAAAAATAGGCGGCGTCGATTCCCCTGTCCTCAATGTAATCCAGAGTTGTCTTGACGGTGTGCACATTGTGAATGGTGAATAAGCATGGCACTTCCATCTGTCTGGCCATGGCCGGAATGAGACCGGTCATCCAGTCATTGCAGTGAATCAGATCCGGCTGAACCTGGGGAACGATGTGATTGATCACCTCGCGTTGAAACGCCAGGGCGAGCTTAATGTTCTCTTCTCCGTACGAAGAGTAAACACGATTGAGGTAGAAAAACGCCCGGTCTTCCGCAAGATGGATGCGGTCATCGGGCATTTTGCGCTGAATTTTTTGGAGTTCTTTTTGTAAAACAGGGGCCAGCCCGTTAGTAAAGATGGCCCGGTAGTCGGGTATGGCGACGTGGACGTCGGCGCCCTGCTCGAACAGGGCGGTGATCAGCGCTGCTGAAACATCGGCAAGACCGCCGGCCTTGGCGGTAAAAAAAGAGGCCAGACCGCCCATGCGGTCCGGCAGATAGGTTACCTCCGGTGTTACGATGAGAACGCGAGGGTTTTTGGTTGAAGTTGCCATAGCTCTATTCTACCATTGAAAACAGGGGCCTCCGGCGCCAGGTCTTTACTATGCCCAGGTAACCAGCCCCGGTATAAACCTGATCCAGTCGTCCCCCCGCGGCGTAACCCGGGCGGTAAAACCGTAGCGACCCGATTCGCGACATTCCAGGGAACAGCCATACAGAAAGTTACCGTTGCCGCGATCTTCCAGTACCGACATTTTTTCTACATGACTTTCGGTCAATATATCTATGGATTTGAGATTTCCGTGATAGATCTCCACTTCCACCTCATCCGGCCGGAGTTCCCCCAGGCCGACTTCCGCGGTGACCCGAAACGTTTCTCCGACGCGAAATGGCCCTTCCGCATCTCTCTTCGGGGTCTCGAGCCGGATATTTTTCCACAAAGAATGGAGGCGCTCGTTCTGGAACACCCATTTCCGGGCCATCTCGGCATGGTTTTCCCTGAGCAAATGGTGCTGCTCGGCCGCCGGGCGATAAAACTGTTTTTCGTATTTTTCAACCATAATGCGCGAGCAAAAAAACTGCATTGCCATTTTCATGGATTCTTTCATCATCCGTACCCATCTTTCGGGAACATCTCCATTTTTTCGATCGTAAAAACATGGAATTACGTCGTTTTCTAAAATGTTGAAGAGGGCTTGAGCGTCAATGGAATCCTGGTAATCGGTATCCGGGTATTCTTCGCCGCTGCCGATTTTCCAACCCCGTTCTTCTGTGTACCCTTCACACCACCAGCCGTCGAGAATACTTACGTTGAGAACGCCGTTCACGGCGGCTTTCATGCCGGAGGTCCCGCAGGCTTCCATGGGGCGGCGGGGTGTATTGAGCCACACATCCGTGCCCTGCACCAGATGTCGTGCCACGTAAATGTCATAGTCCTCTATAAAAACCACGCGATGTCGTATACCCGGTGTCCGGGCGAAGTGGATGAGACGTTTTATCATCTCCTTGCCTTCGTTGTCTTTGGGATGGGCCTTTCCTGAAAAGATGAACTGTACCGGTCGAGTTTTTGAGCTGATCAGCGCTTCCAGTCGTTCAGGGTCTTTCAACAGCAGGTCGGCACGTTTGTATGTGGCAAATCGACGGGCAAAAGCGATGGTCAGCACATCCTGATCCAGCACCGACTCGGCATCCGACATCGCGGCTTTTGGTGCATTCCGGCGCGCGTATTGCTTTGTCATCAGTTCTCTGCAGGTACGAATAAGGCGTGAACGGCTCATTTCACGAGCCCGCCAGAGTTCTTCATCGTAAATCTGTTCGATGCGTTTTTCAAAATCCGTGTTCCAATTCTGCAGGTGCCAGTCCGGTCCGATATAACGTTCAAAGAGCAGGGCGTTTTCAATGGAAATCCACGAGGGGATGTGTACACCGTTGGTGATGTGATTAATGGGAATTTCGTCCTCGGGTATGCCCGGCCAGACGTGTGACCACATGCGCCGAGCAACCTTCCCGTGCAGTTCACTGACACCGTTGCGGTGCTGGGCCAGGCGTAACCCTAAAACAAACATGGAGAACGGTCCTTCGGGCCCGGATTTTACGGATTGTCCCCAGGAGATAATTTTGTCGACCTTAACACCCAGCCGTTCTTCAAAGGACATCAGATACGGTCTTACAAGATCGGGCGGGAACTCATCGTGGCCGGCGGCGACCGGTGTGTGCGTGGTAAACACCGTGGTTCTTGGAACGATCTCCCAGGCTGTTTTCAGATCGATATTATATTTGGACATGGTTTGGGCAAGCCGTTCCAGATTGGAAAACGCCGAATGGCCTTCGTTCATGTGGCAGACAAGAGGGAATATCTCCAGGGCCTCAAGGGCCCGCATACCGCCGATACCCAAGAGGATTTCCTGGGCCAGACGTTGTTCCTGATCTCCGGCATACAGGGTGGCGGTGATATCGCGGATTTTGGACGGGTTTTCAGGTAGATTTGTATCCAAAAGAAAGTACGGGATTCGACCCACCATGATTTTCCATACGAGTGCATGGATGTCACCGTCCGGACCGTTCACCGTTAGCTTGACTTCCTTACCTGAAAGATCCTTTGCTCTTTCCACAGGAAGGTGATAGAGATCGACCTCCGGATATTCTTCCTGCTGCCAGCCTTCCTGGTCAAGAAACTGATGAAAATATCCCTGACGATAGAGAAGGCCCACGGCAACCAGGGGAATCGCCAGATCCGATGCCCCTTTCAGATGATCGCCGGCAAGTACACCCAGCCCCCCGGCAAAAAGCGGCAGGCTTTCATGTATGCCGTACTCCATGGAAAAATAGGCGATGGCCTCCTGGCTTTCGTATAAAGGCTTGGAATAGTCGACCGGAGATAACACCTGGCTTTCAAAGCGCTCTTTGACCCGTTGCTGATGGGCCAGGAAACTATCATCCTTTGACAATTCCAGAAGACGCTCCTGGGGAATCAGGGTTAAAAAGACGATGGGATTTCTTCCGGCTGTATTCCAGAGCCGGGGATTAATTCGACGAAAAAGCTCTATGGCGTTGATGTTCCAGCACCACCAGAGGTTTCGCGACAGCACTTCCAGAAAAGAAAGCGGTTCTGGCAGTAATGGAAAAACCTGAAATGTTTGTAAATGGCTCATTTTATCTCCGTAAAGGATACAGGGCAGATGCCGGCATTAATTTTTGACGATGGTATTAAACGGGATATCAATATAAGTCTAAAATATCATATTTCAAATTCAAATAACAGAAAAGAAAAATCAAAATCAAATCGAAACGTCCGGGTCAAGCAGTAACCACACCCGCAGCAACTCGCTGACACCCCATGCCTGAGCATCGCACCCCCGGTGTGTGTGCGGAAAGTCTCCATCGAGAATTTCCGGGATATGACCGACACATCCCGTGTTCATCAGGCGAATTCCGCTGGCAAGCCATGCCGCGGCCGCCTCACGGGCTTCATTGCCATAGGCCTTAATCCATGCCTCACAAAAACCGGGAAACAGCCAGGTCCAGGCGGTTCCGTTGTGATAGGCCGGTTTTCGCTCGGTGTCTTCATCTCCCAGATATCGACCCTGATACGGTTGATTCGGATCATTGAGCACTTTTCCGTGATGAACAATCGGCAGCGGGCGTAGAACCGGACGGTCCGCCAGGCTTCGGATAGCGCCCGGAACCAGCAGTTCACGGCAGGCGTCGACGATATTTCGGCAAAGAAGCGTCTCCGTGACCGCTCCCAGTGTTATTGCCAGCAACTGATTCGGCCGCAGGGCATCATCCGGTTCTGCCTGAAGAGCGGATATACCGGCGCCGGCGTGGAGACAGTCCGACAGATATCCCTCTTTTTCCAGTGGAAAGAGCGCGACAATTGACGACCGGATCCTGCCGGCCAGCGCTTCCCAGGCATCCCGGTCACCGGAGTCGATCTGTGACAAAAACCGGATGGCAAAAAACCAGAGGGCCTGAATCTCTACGGGGTATCCTTCCCGTGGGGTGCCTGTCGGATGATTGGTGTCCATCCAGGTAAAGTGCGACGGGCTGAAAAGCAGGCCCGATTCAGCATCCATCCGGATGCCGTTATGAGTCCCTTTTTTCAACGCGTGTCCGATAGAGACGAGGATTTGACGGACCGTCCGGTCTCCGCACGGCTCATCCAGAAACGCCCTGTTTCCTTCACGGGCAATCAGATCGCTGCACGCCACGAAAAACCAGAGCGGCGCGTCTGAAGTGTCCCGGTTGCCGGTGTCCTGCCCGTGAATCATGTTGGGCAGCGTGCCATTCATTTCAAATCTGCCGAATTGCTTCAAAATGTCACGGGCGTCCCCGGTTCTGCCGGCCGCGATTATACCGCGGACAACGATAATGGCATCACGTCCCCAGTCCAGAAACCAGGGATACCCCGCGACGATGGATTTCAGCGCGCCCCTTTTAACGATATAATGATCGAGGGCCTTTTTCATGGCTTCCAAGGGTTTCTGTTTTTCCGTGCCGTCGGGACCCGTCGTTTCCCTGTCCGGGTCCGGCGGTCGCGGTGCCGGCAATGGATCATGCGTTGATTCGGATACACGAGACGTTAGTTCGACACGCTGGCCGCCCCTCAGTTCAACTGAAAAATAACCGGGGCTGAACAGGTCGGAATCCGGGTCAAGGCCCCGTTCCTTCTCCATTGAGCGGTGAACCATGTACTGCCACTCCGGTTCCGGGACAAAACTTCCCCGTGAAATTTGAATCTGCAGACACCGTTTCGAATCCGGGGTGAATGCAAAACCATTGGACCCGGTGGTAATGGATTTCGGCCACACATCTTCAAGGCCCAGATATGCCTTGGTGGTTTCGTGAAAGCTCCGGTCCTCGATGTCGGGGCGAAGAATAAGCTTGACCGCGCTGTGGTCGTCCAGTCTTCTGTTGTCCGCTTCGCCGGGGTGGCGAAAAAAAGACATTACCACGGAATTTCCCCCGTGTGTCATCCCGGCATTGATGGTAATAACAACATGCTCGCCCTGCCCGGTGGGCACCCGGAAACGCCAGTATCCCTGCCGGTCATCGAAGTGAAAAGATTCCTGGCAAAGGTGGTTGAGTTCCTGGGAATAATCTTGGAATACAAGCCACCCGCGACATCGCGATAACAGGACCCGGCGGTCTTCAGGAAGGTCGGGGTGCAGGTTTGCGGCCAAAAGCGCGTCATACCGGCTGGTCAGTTCTCCCCAGCGGGCATGCGCCCGCAACATGCCGCCCCGACCATTGGTGTCCAGCATCAGCAGGGTTTGATCCAGCAACCGGGACCGGTTAAAGCGGTTATTAAAACGAACATTTTCCGCACGAGTGAGCAGAAGCAGGGGAGCATCGACATGCTGACAGCGTCCCGGCGTGTAGATCGCCAGGTTTAATGTCATCGCGATCTGTTGAGCGGGCACTGTCAGTGGATTAAAAAGGGCGAAACAGGTGCCGTCCGCCTGATACAAACTCTCCTCAATACCGGCGACCCGCTCGTCATTCAAAATCCGGGCACGAAAGGGGACATCCGCTCTAACCAGAAGAAAGTGGCCCGGCGGCACCATTACTTGCCGGTGTATGTCCCGGGGCCAGCACCACGTAACGACACGGGATTCTTCGCTGTCGGGATTGAGACGTCGGCAATATTCCAGAGGATCATTCAGCAACAACCGACCGTTTTTGTCCGGATCGAACCGGTTCAGATCACCAACCTCGTGATAAAACAGGAACACGTCCAGTGCCTTGGCGCGTGAACGCTGTGTTTCGATTCTTTCCGGCAGCAGAAATGACCGGTCCGCTTCCCGGCGAAGAATTTCCAGGTCTCCGGCATCGGGGCTCAGACAGAGGACCGCGCCGGGCTCCAGGAGAATCTCACATAAGTCTGTGGCGGCAGTAATCGTAACGGTTTTGCCGCTGAGAAGATCCACAAATTCGGAATTTTCTAACCCTGCCTTCTGAAGATTCCATTGGGCGAGCGTCGGGTTTGAATCATCGAGGTTGGCCGCCACCAGGACCCGCTTTCCGCTGGGGCGGTGACGCCTCAAAAGCACCAGGAAGTTTCCGTCCCCTTTTTGAATCAACCGGAGATCGGTCCGGTCGTGAAACGCGGGGTGGTGTTTTAAAATATTGCTGATGCGGCGGATCTGATCAACCTGATTCTCTGCTGCCCCCCAGTTCAGGGACGGCGCTTCATGGACGTTTATTTTTTCCGTGGCAAACCACTCCAAACCATTGGCAAAGCCAAACGTCCCCTGGTGGGCGCACAGCGCGCACAGGGCCGTACGCATTTTTGCCCAGGTTTTGGAGCGTGCGGCCAGCCGGGGGTTGTCGTGTGTTTCGGCGAAATGGACCGTGACGCCGTCGCTTTGAGAAATGGCAATGGCATCGGGCAGATAATTTTCAATCTGATTGCGATCGTAGTTTTGAAAGAGCTCGGAGTAGGCCCAGTTAAAGTTGGCCAGATTCAGAATATCCCGGGTCACTGAAATCTTTCCCCCCAGCCCTTCCAAGAGAAAAACAGTGTCCGGAAACTGTTCGCGGACGCGCGCGATGATATATTTCCAGGCGGGCACCGGAATCATATAACCGGCATCACAACGAAAGCCGTCCACGCCCCGGTGACACCAGGTGAGAAAAACATCTGCCATATACTGCCAGAGATCTTTCCGGCGGTAATCGAGTTTTGTCAGATCCTCCCATCGAACGCCCCATGCGCCGGGAACTTCAATTTTGCCTTCCGGATCACGAACCAGCCACTCCGGATGCGTTTCGTGGATGGCGGCGGCCCAGCCGGTGTGGTTGATGGCAATATCGATAAGAATCTTTGCATTTCGCTGATGGACAGCGTCAACAAGCTCGACAAACTGTTCCAGGGGTGTCGCCCGGGTATCAAATTCAGCCAGGGCCGGATCAACCGCGGTAAAACTCAATGCCGCAAAAGGGCTTCCGAACCGTCCCATTCTGCCGTAAGTCGTCGGCGTTGGGTGGATGGGGAGCAGCTGGATGACGCGGCAGCCCAGATCTCCGACGATGAAGTCGAGTTCTGAAATGAGATCTCGAAATGTTCCTGATTTAGGAATTACGGTGTAGCCGGCATTGTCCAGCGATTGGATATATTTTTTCCGCGATGGATCCGGTGCCCCGCCACCATATTTGTTCGGTCCGAACTGTCGTACAAAAGCATTGTATATAATGTTGGCGCAACAGGTGTCGGCCGGTTCGATGTTAATCACCGCGTTGGGACCTTCCGGCCAGAACGGCACATCTTCATCGGTTTTAAGGAAAAAACACTTGGCTTCAAAGTGGCCGATTTCCAGAAGCGGAAGGGTAACCTCAAAGCGCCTGTCGTCAACCCGTTTCATCGGTATGTCAAACCAATCCCGACCCAGAGCCGGAGAATCGAGGGTGACATCATCGATGATCTCTTTTCTGGTAATATCGGCATGCCCGATGGTCGTACGCAACCATGCCCGCCCGTCATCCCCTTGCGGGATGGTAATGGAAAAGGTAATAGTGTCGCCCCGAAACATCAAAAGATGGCTTCCGGGCGCGGGGTCCTGAACGGGTATGAGCGGTTTTTTTGTCATCGGGTTAATCCGGGAATTAAAAGTCCTGCGTGAATCCGGGGTCGTGAAATATCCGGGTTGGACTGCCCATTCAAATATCATGAAAAATCCGGTCCGCGCAATGAGTTTGATGCGTCCGGATCGTATTGGCCCTGATATTAAGTTACGATGCTTTACGGGTTTTTCAAAGGTGTTTTTGCGTGCACGGAAAACAGAATTACCCCAAATATTTCATGAAAAAATCGGACTAGAGCAGCGCGTGATTGATTTTCTGCCAGAGATCGGATGGTGGCGGCAGTTTTTTTCCGTCAAGACTTAGCACCGGAACGGCGCCCATCAGCGAATTTGTCAGCAAAACCTGGTCAAAAGAAAACAGGTCTTCCGGTTTTAACGTCTTGTTTTCCAGACTGAAGCCCCGCTCAGACAGCACTTCACAAACAGTCTTTTCCATGATACCCGGCAGGACATGCGGTGAAACCGGCAGGATGACGGTATTCTCTTTGATCAGCAGGATGTTGGCGGTATTAGTTTCGGAAACGGTCTGGTCCGGGTTCAATATCATAGCTTCATCAGCGCCCTGGGCGGCGGCCCATTTTCCTGCCAGAAAATAGTATAAGTAATTGAGTGTCTTGTGATCGGCCAGCGGCGTCTGTCGGGGATGGGGGTAGACGGCCAGGTTGATCCCCTGTTCTTCCTTCCCTGCCAGGCGATGGGTGTAAGGCCTTGCCGATACCAGGAGCGTGTGGTTGAAGGGGGGTGTTTCCCGGTCTCCCCGGGTGGCCATTATTTTTACCGCCGCTGTTTTATCGATCAAGTTGTTTTGAGCAATGACCTGACTAATAATTTCATCCCAGGTTAAGTCGGGTGGTTCTTCCAGAAACAGGTGATTCCATGCTTGATAAAATCGGTCAATGTGCTCGGGCATGTACAGGGGTCTTCCTTTGTCCACCCGGATCGTTTCAAAAAATCCGTAACCGTATTGAAAGCCCAGATCCGTAATCGGCGCATCGGCTTGATCCTGTGGAACAATGGAGCCATTGAGCCAGACATAATTTTTAACCCCGGGGCGTTGTTCTTTTCCCTTAAAAACCGCCATGAGGGTCTGGCCCTTGTGCATCGTCTCTTCAAACTCGTCTTGAGGGTCGGAGTCGTAGACGATCCCACCTCCCACCGTGAAGATAATCTTTCCGTTGTAAACCGTTGCCGTGCGGATGGCGATAGAGAGGTCCATGGTGTCGTGGAAACTGACGTACCCGATGGATCCGGTGTAAATGTGCCGCCGGCTGGGTTCGAGTTCGTCGATAATTTCCATGGTCCTGATCTTGGGGCACCCGGTGATCGATCCCCCGGGAAAGGTGGCCTTGAGAAGGTCCACCGAGTCACGTCCGGTTTCCAAATCACTTTCCACAATGGATACCAGGTGAAATACATTCTGATATTTCTCAAGCCTTTTGTGTTCCGCCACCCGAACCGAACCCGCCTTGGAAACTCTTCCCAGGTCGTTTCGCAAAAGATCAACGATCATTGAGAGCTCGGCGTCATCTTTTTTGCTCTGCCTGAGTTCCTGACCGAGTTTTCCGTCTTCGTCCGGTGTTTTCCCTCTAGGCCGAGTCCCTTTGATGGGCCGGGTTTCAATTTTTTCACCGGTTCTGAGGAGAAATCGTTCCGGGGACGTGGAAACGATCTGGTGGCTGCCCGCGTTGATATACGAAAAAAACGGGGCCGGATTGTGATGGTAAAGCGTTTTAAACAGGGCGAAAGTGTCTCCATCGAAATCCATTTCAAAGCGCTGGGACATATTGACCTGATAGACATCACCGGCCGCGATGTACTCTATGATTTTTTCAACGGCATTTATGTAGTCGGCCCGGGTAAAATTAGACTTGAATCCTTCGGCACCCCCTTGAAAATCTTTCTCAGGGGGCGGCTCTGCGGCAAGGATCTGTTGAAATGCCCCAAGGTCATCGTCTAAGCAGCTTTTCCCCGAGACAACCCGCTTGGGGATACAGAGCCGGGTAATGCCGTCGATTGTGTCATGGACAACGATAATTGATGGGGCGACAAAAAAAATATGGGGCAGACGAAGGTCGTCAATTGATGTGCGGGGAAGCTTTTCC
>Ga0114925_10000520_pt1 | contig 17145 bp, 15 predicted proteins | sample SumtaG_2_FD_87287 | JGI IMG/M metagenome (GOLD analysis project Ga0114925, IMG submission 87287) | Deep subsurface microbial communities from Indian Ocean to uncover new lineages of life (NeLLi) - Sumatra_00607 metaG | ecosystem: Environmental > Aquatic > Marine > Oceanic > Sediment | place... | reverse complement strand
TCCTTTTTTTAGTATTGGCGATAGCTCTGGGCTTTATTCAGGTGTGGACGGGAGTGACTATAAGATTGTTGAGAGAGATAAAGGATAAGGACTGGCAGAATGCTTTCTTTAGAGAGATGCCCGCCCTGGGGGTACAAGTTTCGCTTCCCCTCCTTATAGCCATCTACCTATTTAAGGTTCTGCCTCCCATACCGGTTCTGGTCACAATCAGTGTGGGACTATTTTCTCTTAGCAGTTTAGCAATATTTTATAATCAGTGGACTACAAACAAGGGAGTGCTGTTTAAACTCTTCTGGTGCTGGTTTGGCTGGTACGGGGTAGTAACCGGGAATGCGTTAGCCGATATACTTTCTTATCTGAGGCTCTTCGCCTTGGGTTTAACCACGGGTCTTCTGGCTTCTGCGATTAATGAAATTTTCTCTCTCATTTCGGAAATCCCCTATGTGGGGTTTCTGTTAGTAATTGTTCTCTTTGTCCCGGCACATTTATTTAACATAGCGATGAATGCATTTGGAGGATACGTTCACACTTCACGGTTACAGTATCTCGAGTTTTTTATGAAGTTTTTCCAGGGCGGAGGGGAGGTGTTCAGACCTTTTGCCGAGGAGAGGAGATATACAGTAATTAGATAAAAAGATTCAGATTTTGTAGGCACGGTTTCAACCGTGCAGATGAATCGGAATTCTGTAGGTCCCGATTTATCGGGACAGTAAAGGGGGTGGAGATGGGAGGATTGGTAGTAGCTATTATTGGTGGAGCGATGGCAGTATTTATGGCTGGCATTGGTTCCAGTATAGGCGTAGGGTTGGCTGGTCAGGCGGCAAATGGTGTCCTATCTGAGAGTCCGGAAAAATTTGGCAGGATGTTTCTACTGGTAGCGCTTTCAGGAACTCAAGGGTTTTATGGTTTCGTGGTTGGGTTTTTAGTTATTATTAAATTAGGTCTTCTGGTTGGGGAAATTCCTGTTATTAGCTTATATCAAGGCCTGCAAATTTTTGGTGCTTGTATGCCCATTGCTTTTTCCGGGCTGATTTCGGCTATTCATCAGGGAAAGGTTTGTGCTGCTGGAATAGGAGTGGCAGCAAAACAGCCGGGAGCAGAAATGAGAGCATTAATTTATGCAGCTTTAGTAGAAACATACGCACTTTTGGGATTGGTAACTTCTTTCTTTCTCCTTACAGGGATTCGCCTGGGTTGAAAAGGCCATAAATTTACTTACCCAATAAGCATAGTAAGAAACTTTCTTTTCAGGAACAAATTTATGGGAAACTAAATACTTCTGAAATTTGCTGAACATAGACAATCATAGAGAAAAATCAATACAAACAGGAAGTTCGTCTATAGATTCAAATAATAATATGAAAAATATATTTAAATATTTATTTGGTTTTATAGACGTGTATAACAAAAAAGGAAAGTTATTGATGGCTATATTCTTTATTATTTGTATATTAATATTTATTTTAATCTTAGTAGCAACATTTGGAAATATGAAACACCAAGATTATCGTGAAATGCTTTATGTTTTAATAATTGTTGGCGGTATTAGTTTTTATCTTTCATATATTATTGGCATGAAGAAGAAACAATAAAATATTAAAGTTAATTTTAAAAAAATCTAACAACTTCATCCAACAGACCTAACTACGCCCCTAAAGGGGCTTCGTTAGGCAGCTGATGCCGATGTTAGGCAGCACAAAGTTGGTAGTATAGAAGTTTATTTACCAAGATTAAAAAAGGAAATCTTATGCCTCTTGAAAAAATTCTTGAGAAGATTATCCACGATAGTGATAAAGAGATAAGAAAAATTATCAACGAAGCAGAGTCCCGAGCTTCCCGGATAATCGAGGAGGGCAAACGAGAAGCAGAAAGGGTGGTTGGTGAGCTCACCCGGGAAGGGATAGAGAATGCCCGCAAGGGTGGGGAAAGAATTGTGACCTTAGCCTCTATAGAGTCACGCAAGCGTATATTAGGAGAGAAGCAGAGAATTTTGGGAGAGGTTTATCAGGAAGTAGAGAAGAGAACAAGGAATTTGAACGGCAGAGATTATCGAAAGTTGGTAAACAGAATTATGCTGGAGAGTTGCCAGAGCGGCGAAGAGTTGGTAGTTGTTGGCAAAAATGACAGGAAAAGAATCGATCAGAAATTGATTAACAGCGTAAATGCTGAATTGGTGAAAGCTGGTAAAAAGGGCAAACTGAAGTTATCTCCTGAGCCAGCGTCTATTCCTGATGGATTTATTCTGAAATCGGGAAAGATAGAAATAAGTAACTCCTGGGAAAACATATTGAGGTCTTTACGGGAGAAGACAGAAGAGGAAGTTATAAAACTCCTGTTTACATAAAAGTTTTCAAAAGGTAATCGCTCCGATTCATCCAGCCCCTGCTCTCAGGGGCGGGATTCATCGGAGCGTTCTGAGGTCTCATATGGATAATCGTTATGCTTATGCTGTGTGAAAGATAAGAGCAAAAGAAGTAAGACTACTTGATCTTCCTAAACTGTTAAGTATTCTCGAGGCGGAAAATATTGAAGAAGCACTCAAGGGTTTGAGCGATACAGATTATCGAGAGGGGCTGGCGCTGGTTAAACAGGAGGAGGATTTCGACTTGCATCTCTCTCTCCATATGGAGAGTGTTTATGGGTTGATTTCTGAACTGACACACGATCCCCAGTTAACAGATTTATTCATTTTACGAAATGACTTCCATAATATAAAGGTTGCTTTTAAGAAAAAGTGCGGAGCTTCCGTGGAGGAGGAATACTATTTGGCTCCCTCCGTAGTTAATCGAGAAGAGCTTGTAGAAGCGGTGGAAACTGACAATTTTTTTAGATTACCTCCACTTTTAGCAGGAGCTCTCCAAGAGATAGAAGGAATCTATAATAATTCTAAAAAAAATATCCAGCTAATCGACACTACTCTCGATGAGATATACCTTTCTCACTGTCTTCAGGTATCACAGCAGGCAAAGTGTGAATTTCTGGAGAGACTCTTTTTAATTCAAATTGACCTCACCAATATTAGAACTTTCTTGAGACTGAAGGAGATGGATAAGGGGAGAGATTCTCTAAAGAATCGCTTGATTTCTGGAGGGCTCTTGGAGAGAGACCATTTCTTAAAATCGTTTGCAGGTTCCCTGGAGAGCTTTGTCGATAGCCTGAGATTCAAGGATTATTACGGAATAGTAAAGGATGGGATTGAAAGTTGGAAGAAAAGCGGAAGCTTCTCTTTTTTAGAAAAGTTATTCGATGATTACCTGTTAAACTTCGTCAAAAAAGCAAAATATATAAGCTTTGGCATTGAACCCTTAATTGGCTATTTGGTGGCTAAGGAGATGGAAGTTAAGAATCTCAGGACGGTCATAGTAGGTAAGTTTAATGGATTGTTTCCGGAAATAATCAAGGAAAAACTGAGGGAAAACTATATTAGTAGTCGCAACCTTTAAGTTGCGTTTATGTATAACGCAGACTAAAGTCTGCTACTCCTTAACGCTCCGATAAATCGGAGCGGCTACCTTTCTTGATTTAATGGAAGAGAAATGAAGCTGGCAATAATTGGGGAGAGAGATTTCATCTGGGGTTTTAAGGGAGTGGGTTTCTCTATCTTTCCTGTGAGTGACAGTTCCCAGGCAGCCAGAGCGCTCGATGAAATTGGCAAAGGAGACTATTCATTAGTTTATATTACAGAGACTTTTGCTAAGGCTTTTCTGGAAAAGATTGACGAAGTCTCAAAAATGGCAAAGGTAGATATTACTATTATCCCTGGGATTCAAGAGAAAAAGTTAGGTTTGGAGAAGTTAAGGAAAATAGCTATTAGGGCGGTGGGAGCAGATATATTTTCAGAGTCACAGGGCGTGGGTTGAGAGTGATGATTTCCTGGAGATAGAAGATGATTAAAGGTAAAATTGTAAAAGTATCGGGTCCTCTGGTGGTTGCTGAAGAACTGCCGGGAGTGAAAATGTATGAGGTGATGCGCGTGGGGACTCCCGGGTTGATTGGTGAAGTGCTTGAGTTGAAGGGGAACAGGGTCTCTATCCAGGTATACGAGGAGACTGCTGGGCTGGGTCCTGGGGAACCCGTTGTATCCACAGGTGGGCCGCTATCAGTGGAGTTAGCTCCCGGGTTAATTTCCTCTATTTATGACGGAATTCAAAGGCCTCTGGACAAAATAAGAGAGAAAGCGGGAGATTACATTACCAGAGGACTCTACATCCCTGGAATTGACCGGGAAAAGCGATGGAAGTTCAAACCTCTGGTTAAAAAGGGAGATAAGGTTATCTCAGGTGATATAATCGGAGAAGTCCAGGAGACTACTCTGGTAACACACAAGATAATGGTGCCTCCGGGAGTTGAGGGCGAAGTTGTGGAGATTCTTAAGGGAGAATTCAGGGTAGAGGAGACCATTGCCCGCATTCGGCCGTCCCATTCTCGCTCCACAGTTTCTTTGAGTATGCTTCAGAAATGGCCTGTCAGACAGGAGAGACCCTATAGAGAAAAACTCCCTCCGGCTATCCCTCTTTACACAGGAACAAGAGTAATCGACACCTTCTTCCCTATCGCTAAGGGTGGTACTGCCTGTATTCCTGGTCCCTTCGGAAGTGGGAAGACTGTAGTTCTCCACCAGCTGGCTAAGTGGGCAGACGCAGATATCATTATTTATGTTGGCTGTGGCGAGAGGGGAAATGAGATGTGCGATGTTTTAATGGAAATGCCCAGGTTAAAAGACCCTCGTACGGGAGAGTCTCTGATGAAGAGGACTGTCCTGATTGCCAATACTTCTAATATGCCAGTAGCTGCCCGGGAAGCGTCTGTTTATACCGGGGCTACAATTGGGGAATATTTCCGTGATATGGGATATAAGGTAGCTATTATGGCAGATTCGACTTCCCGCTGGGCAGAGGCGATGAGGGAGATGTCGGGAAGGCTGGAGGAAATGCCTGGAGAGGAAGGCTATCCTGCCTATTTGGCTGCCCGGGTAGCCGGGTTTTATGAGCGCTCTGGCAGGGTTATCTGTCAAGGCCAGGATCAGAGAGAAGGTTCCCTTTCTATAATTGGTGCTGTTTCTCCCCCTGGCGGTGACCTTTCCGACCCTGTGGTTCAAGCAACTCTGCGCATGGTAAAAGTCTTCTGGAGTCTGGAAGATAAACTTGCCTATCAGCGCCACTTTCCGGCAATCAATTGGCTGAACAGTTATTCGCTTTATCTGGATAATATTGAGGAATACTTATCTAAAGAAGTGGCTAAAGATTATCTCCAGCTGCGCTCAGAAGCAATGCGCATCCTTCAGGAGGAAGCATCTCTGGAAGAGCTGGTGAGGTTGGTGGGATTGGAAGCGCTCTCTCCTGAGGATAGACTAATTTTAGAGACGGCAAAGTCGATAAGGGAAGATTTTCTCCATCAGCATGCCTTCGACCCGCAGGATGCTTATACGGGAATAAAGAAGCAGTATCGAATGCTTAAAGTTATAATCAAACTTTTCCGTCTCTCCAAGGAGTTATTGGAGGAGGGTGTGGAGTTCTCCAAACTTTTGAAGCTCAAAGTGAAAGAAAGAATATCCCGAATGAAATTCATCGATGAAAAAGAAGAGGAGAAATTTGACCTGATAGAAGAGGAAATGGAAAAGCAGATAGAGGCAAGTAAAAAGTCAATGTAGGTAGTGTAGGGGCTTGTCCCCGTCCCGATGAATCGGGACGCCCATAAAGGGCTTACACTACGGACAAACAAAAATTACGCCCATAAAGGGCTACACTACATAAAGGAATAGAGGAGTTCTATGCAAAGGGAGTATCTTACAGTTTCCAGTATTGCCGGACCTTTGATTCTCGTTGAAGATACTGCGGGAGTTAAATACGATGAGATAGCGGAGATTACTCTTGCCAGTGGAGAGGTAAGAAGAGGAAGAGTGCTGGAAGTAGATGGTGGCAAGGTTCTCGTCCAGCTCTTTGAGGGCACCACAGGTCTAAATCTTGCACAGTCCCGGGTGAGGTTCCTGGAGAGAAGGGTAGAGCTCCCTGTCTCTATTGATATACTGGGAAGAATTTTTGATGGATTGGGACGTCCCATTGATGGAGGGCCGGCTATACTTGCCGAGAGTAGAGAGGATATAAATGGTAGTCCAATCAACCCCGATGCCCGGAACTACCCTTCAGAATTTATTCAAACCGGTATTTGTGCAATAGATGGAATGAATACACTAGTAAGGGGTCAGAAACTACCAATCTTTTCAGGCTCCGGGCTTCCCCACAATGAGCTTGCCGCACAGATTGCCAGGCAGGCAAAGGTTATTTCTCGAGGTAAAGGAACTGATATCGAGGAAAAGTTTGCCGTTGTCTTTGGAGCAATGGGGATTACCTTTGAAGAAGCCAATTTTTTTATTACAGATTTCAAGAAGACAGGAGCAATTGAAAGAGCTGTGCTGTTCATCAATCTTGCTGATGACCCGGCGATTGAGAGGTTGGCTACTCCCCGGGTAGCTCTGACTGCTGCCGAATATTTGGCTTTTCGCAGGGATATGCATGTGGTGGTAATCCTGAGCGATATGACCAACTATTGCGATGCTCTTCGAGAAGTATCAGCTGCCAGAAAAGAGGTTCCTGGACGGAGAGGATATCCTGGTTATATGTATACTGACCTGGCAACAATTTATGAGAGAGCAGGAAGAATAAAAGACAAAAAAGGCTCAATTACCTTGATACCCATCTTAACTATGCCCGAAGATGATAAGACCCATCCCATTCCCGATTTGACAGGCTATATCACCGAGGGGCAGATAATCTTATCGAGGGAGCTCCACAAAAAGGGCATTTCACCGCCAATAGATGTTCTTCCTTCCCTTTCCAGGCTAAAAGAGAAGGGAATTGGAGAAGGGAAAACAAGGGAAGACCATGGAAATGTAACTTCTCAGCTCTTTGCTGCCTATGCCCGGGGCAAGGAGGCAAAGGAACTGGCAATAATCCTGGGAGAGGCTGCTCTCTCAGAAACAGATAAGAGATTCTCTCAATTTGCTGATGAATATGAGAAAAAGTTTGTTACTCAGGGAGAATATGAGGAGAGGAGTTTGGAGAAGACCCTGGATATTGGCTGGGAGCTTCTCAAAATGTTACCCAGGGAAGAACTGAAGAGGGTGAAGGAAGAAGAGATACAGAAGTATATGGAAAGAGTTGAAAGGAAGTAACTATGAGGCTTGCTGTTAATCCCACAAGGATGGAGCTTTTGAAATTGAAGAAAAGGTTAATCCTTGCCCGTCGAGGACACAGATTGCTTAAGGATAAACAGGATGAACTGATGCGTAATTTCTTATCTCTGATAGAGGAGATTAAGGAACTTCGCCTGACAGTTGAGATAGAATTGTTCCAGGCCTATGGGTCTTTCCTTATTGCCAGGTTGACTATGGGAAGAGAGTTTTTAGATGAAGCATTGATGTTCAGTCAGCTGGAGACTAATCTTGAAGTCACCTATGTTCCCCTTATGAATCTCAGGATTCCCAGATATAGACTTAACATAGAGGGCGACTACTTTTCTTACGGACTTCTTACTACCTCTATGGAGCTGGACAGGGCATTGAAAAGATATAAGGAACTAATACCAAAGATGGTGGAACTTGCGGAAAAGGAGAGAGAGTTAGAGATGCTCTCTTATGAGATCGAGAGGACACGACGGAGAGTCAATGCCTTAGAGCATATATTGATTCCCAATATATTTGAAACTATCAGTTATATTAGCATGAAACTGGAGGAACTGGAAAGAAGTAATCTTACCAGACTGATGAAGATTAAGGATATAGTGAGAAAACATTAGAGATAGGTGGAGGGGATGGAATTTTCTCTAACACTGGGAACACTTCTGGTTTTAGTTGTTTTAGTTGTTACTGTAATCTATATAATTGTAAAATATAGCAAAGAAAGAGAATTACGATTCAAGTTGAAGAGGGCAGAAGATAAGATAAAAAAGCATGTAGAAGACCTGGAGAACCTCCTGTCCTTCTTGTTGGGAATTCATGATTTTGGCGTAGCCACCAGTGGAATAGTGGAAGTAAACCAGTTGGCGAAATTGATTGTGACCAATGCCACTCGACTTTTAAGAACGGGAATAGGCTCTCTAATGTTGATAGACAAGGAGACAAACATGCTGGAGATTGTAGCAGCAAGAGGTCTGCCTGAGGAAGTGGTGAAGAACACCCACATTACCATTGGAAAAGGCATTGCCGGGAAAGTGGCTGAGGAGGGAGAGCCGATTCTTTGTGAAAATATAGAAACCGATAAGCGTTTTTTCAGGGAGAGTAATGAAAAATATACTTCTAAGTCTTTTGTTTCCGTTCCTCTCAAAGTTAAAAACAGGGTAATTGGCGTTTTAAATGTAAACAACAAAGAATTGAGACAGACGTTTGATGAAAAAGACTTGAGGCTACTAACCATTTTAGCCGACCAATCAGCAATGACTATTGAAAATGCAGAGCTTTATAAACATATGCAAGACACCTATCTGGGAACAATTCAGACTCTTGCGCGAGCCATTGATGCCAAAGACCCTCATACTAGAGGCCATTCGGATAGAGTGACCCGATATGCGGTGAAGATTGCCAAAGAGATGAACCTCTCCGAGAGCGCAGTTAGGAATATCGAGTATTCTGCTCTCATTCACGACATTGGAAAGATTGGTATTCAGGAAGCAATCCTGACGAAAAAAGGTAAACTCACGGAGACAGAATATGAGATTGTCAAAATGCATCCGCTAATTGGGGAAAGTATCATAACTCCTGTTAAGTTCTTAAATGGAATTGCTCCATTAATTCTTTACCATCATGAACGTTTTAATGGTAAGGGTTATCTGGAGGGATTGAGAGGAGAATCGATTCCCTTAGGTGCGAGAATCATTAGTGTTGCTGATGCTTTCGATGCCATGACTTCCAATCGACCCTACCGCAAAGCGTTGACCAAGGAAGAGGCCAGAAAAGAATTGGAGAAAGAGAGTGGAGAAAGATTCGATCCCCAGGTGATTAAAGCTTTCTTGAGAGTGCTGGAGAGAGAAGAAATGGGAAAGGAAGGTTTGTAAGTGAAAAACCCGGCAATTAACTGCAAGCGAGTAAAGAAAGTTTTAGTAGAATTTATTAGAAAGAAAATAGAGAATAGTGGATTCCAGCGAGCAGTCTTAGGCCTTTCTGGTGGAATCGATTCCACAGTCGTTGCTTACCTGGCGGTGGAGGCGCTTGGAGACCCTCATAATGTGTATGCCTTGATTCTGCCTTATAAATCTTACCAGTCAGAGAGTGTAAAGCATGCCCGGCTTATTGCCAGAAAGCTGGGTATAAATTCACAGATAATTGAGATTGACCCTATGATTGAAGAATATTTCAGGAAATTTTCTTACAGAAGAATTCCCCATCCTGCTATCTTGGGAAGTGAGGGCTCACAGGTTAAAGCATTGGAATATTTGAGGAGGGGAAATAAGATGGCACGGGAGAGGATGTCCATCCTTTACGACTGGGCATTAGCTTTGAGGGGTTTGGTACTGGGGACGAGTAATAAGACGGAGCTAAGCATGGGCTATTTTACCAAATATGGCGACGGAGGAGTCGACCTGGAACCACTGGGAGACCTTTACAAGACTCAGGTGAGGCAACTGGCGAAATATCTCAGGGTTCCCCAACCAATCATAAGAATGTGTCCATCGGCGGGCTTATGGCCGGGGCAGACTGATGAAGGAGAACTGGGCATCAATTACGAGGAGCTGGATAAAATATTATATTGTATGTTGGAGAAAAAATATAGTATTAAGAAATTACTAACTCTTGGCTTTTCCATAGAAAATGTCGAGAAAGTTAAAAATTTTGTTAAGAATTCAAAGCACAAAAGGAGACTGCCACCAGTTGCCAGGATAAGGCAAGGATTATGAGTATACTCTATGCTGTGGCCACTCCCATTGGGAATCTGGAAGATGTAACCTTGAGAGCACTGCGTATTCTTAAGGAAGTCGATTTAATTGCAGCTGAAGATACAAGAAAGACCAGAAAATTATTAAGCCATTATGGTATTCACACTCCCCTCACCAGCTATTACGGCAGAGAAAGGAAAGCAGATTATCTAATTGACACCCTGAACAAAGGTAAAAATGTGGCTTTAGTATCAGAAGCAGGAACTCCCGGAATTTCTGATCCTGGCTACCCTCTCATAAAGAGGGCGATAGAGAAGGGAATTATCGTCCAGTCAATTCCCGGCCCCTGTGCTGCTATATCCGCACTGGTAGTCTCAGGCCTGCCCACTGATGGATTCATTTTTATGGGCTTTTTACCCCGTAAAAAGGGAAAGTTAACAAAGCGACTGAGAGAACTATTTAATTTCGAAAAGACAGTTATTTTTTATGAATCGCCAAACAGGGTAGTGGCCACTCTGGAGGTGGTCAAGGAAAACTTCAGGGAGGTAAATGTAGTTATCGCCCGGGAATTAACGAAAAAGTTTGAAGAAGTCATCAGGGGAAGTATTGACCAGGTATTGACTCTACTTAAGGGAAGAAAAATAAAAGGCGAGGTGATAGTTCTCTTCCATAAACCTCCTGTAGGGACAGACCGCCGTGTCTGTCCGTGAAATGGGCTGACAAAGCCATCGACCCCTACCTGATATCACGGGTTGATATTCGGAGAAATTTCAGGTATAATTAGTGGTGAAATGGCAATAAAAATTAGACTATTCCATAAATTTATCCTTATTATGGTCGTTCTTGCTGTCCTTCCGCTCTCCATTGTGGGACTGAGGATGATTAATATCAATAGGGTGGCTCTTCAGGATTCTATTTTAGAGCTCCATACCCATCTGGCTCAGTCGTTGGCGGAGAGGATTGACGATTACATAGATAATCTAAGAGGGAAACTATCATTTATAATCACTTCTCTGAAGATTGCAGAAATGTCCTGGTCAGAAAAGAGAGTTGTGCTGAAATCTCTTTTGGAGACAAGCGAGGATTTCGTTACTATTTCTATCGTGAATAGTAAAGGAACGGAGATAATAAAAGTCTATAACCCCAGGCTGGAAAGGAAACCAAGGCTACTTAATCTGAGGGAAGATAAGTTATTTATTAAAGCGCTTCGAGGCAGTCATGATATCGGTTCTCTCTACTACGTAGGAGACGATCCCAGGTTGAACGTGGCTTATCCTATGGTGGGAGGGCAGGTCATTTACATTGTGGTCACGGTGAACAAGCTCTGGCATAAGATTTACAGTACAATGATCGGAAGGACTGGTTTTGCTTTTCTTGTAAATAAGGAAGGGAAAATTATAGCTCACCCCCAGAAAAAGAGGGCTAAGAACTTTGAGGATGCCACTCAGTTGGCTATTGTCCAGGAGGTCCTTTCTGGCAAGACTCTGGGAAGCAAGGAGTTCACTGACGAGAGGGGAGTGGAGATGGTTGGTGCTTATGCTCCGGTGAAGAGGTTAGGCTGGGGGATGATTGTGCAGCAGGCAAAAAATGATGCCTATATCTCGGCAATAAAAATGAAGCAGAACGCCATCCTCTGGATAATTGTGTCCATCTTTGGAGCAGCCCTGGTGGGGTTTCTTACTGCCCGGGGGTTGAGCCGTCCCATCCTCAACTTAATTGTGGGTGCGGGAAAGGTAGCCGAAGGCGATTTTACCCATAAAGTTGTGGTGGAGACTCACGATGAACTTTTAACTCTAGCCGATACCTTCAATTTAATGACCCAGAAATTGAAGGAATATAATGATCTGCAGATTGACAGGATAATTGCCGAGAAGACCAAGACAGAAGCAGTCATCTACAGTATTGCCGATGGAATTGTGATGACAGATTTTTCTGGCAGGATAGCGCTTATGAACAAGCAGGCCCGGGAAATGCTTCAAGTTAGCGGAGAAGAGGTGCTGGGCAAAGATTTGATAGATTACATTGGAGACAAGAGGATTGCCCAGAGTCTTCGTGAGATAATGGAACAGAAAGAGAAGACTGTAGTGAGGGAGATCGACCTCTCTCAGGGTCCTTACCGGAAGTTCATAAAGACAGGCACCAATATCGTAAAGACTGAGAAAGGAAAGAATCTGGGTGTGGTTACAGTGCTCCACGACATTACTCTGGAAAAAGAGATAGAAAAGATGAAAGATGATTTTGTCCATTCCATAACTCATGACCTCAGAAGCCCAATGACTTCCATTCGTGGGTTCGCGGAGGTTCTGCTTGATGGCTCGGCTGGCGAAATAAATGAAGAGCAGAAGGAATTTTTGAAAATAATAGATGCTTCCGGCAAGAAACTTCTGGGTATGATCAATAACATTTTAGATGTGGCAAAGTTAGAAACCGGTAGGATGAAACTTACTCTTGCAAAGTTCGACACAAAGGAGACCGTTGAAAGGATCATCAAGATAATGGAACCACAGGCAGTAAAAGCAGAGGTGAAGTTATCCAGTCAGGGATTTGATACCTTTCCCAAAATTCGGGCTGACAGTGACATGATGGAGCGGGTAATTATGAATCTGGTCTCCAATGCCATAAAGTTTACTCCTTCTGAAGGGAGCGTGGATATAATTGGACAAGACTTCCCGGATAGGATTCAAATTACAGTCGCTGATACCGGGATGGGTATTCCTCCAGACTATTTAGACACGGTATTTGACAAATTTCAGCAGGTTGGAATCGGGAAGGAAGAGAAAAGGAGGGGGACTGGTTTAGGGCTAACTATCGCCAAACATGGAGTAGAGGCCCATTTAGGAAAAATCTGGGTGGAGTCAGAAATGGGAAAGGGAAGCAGGTTCTCTTTCTGGCTTCCCAAAAAGTTGGTAAAGAATAAAAAAGGAGAAATCGTATGTGGTTGATGGGGAAGAAGGCAATCATTTTGATTATTACTTTTATGGCTATTCTGTCTCTCTTTTCCCTATCCAGAGCTCAGGAAGAGAGGGTCGAGCTTATCGAAGTGACTGTAAAGAAAGGAGATACACTACACAAGTTTGCTGAGATATATCTACGAGACCCATCACGGTGGCCAGAGATTTACAAATATAATAAAGCCCTGGTCAAGAATCCCCACCTTATCCTTCCGGCAATGAAAATCAAGGTCCCCGTGGGTTTACTGAAAGATGAGATTGCTGACATAATCCGTATAAGAAACAAGGTGCGTACCCGGAAAAGGGGAGAATCGGAATGGGAGAGGGCGGTTCTCCGTATGAGGCTCTTCTCTGAAGATGGAATCAGAACTCTTTCTGACTCTCTCGCTCATATAAAATTTATAAAAGGCGAGATCATCAGGTTAGGGGAGAACTCACTGGTTATTCTTAGACCGGAAGAGAAAGAGGAGACAGTAGAGTTACTTTCCGGAGAGTTGAGAGCATCAGAGGCAAAGGTTCTCACTGCTTCTGCAATAGTTGAACCCCAAATCTCACCTACGCTTGCCAAACCCGATTTCAAAACAAAGATAAAAAAGGACAAGACGACCCTGGTATCTGTTTACAAGGGGAAAGTGGACCTCATAGCCCAGGGAGAGAGAGTGACAATTAATGAAGGATTTATGTCTCAGGCAAAATTGGATTACGCTCCGGAAAAACCTATCGCCCTGCCGCCCCCGCCTGACCTGGACCAGGCTAAGGAGGAGCTGGCAAAGAAACCAGCTGCTCCTGAGTTAGGTGAACAGGAAGTGGTAGAAGAAGAGATTAATTTGGAGGAGACTCTTGTCGGGCTCGATTTCTCTGAAAAGAAGAGAAGACTGGGGATAAAATATCTCCATCTTCAGATCGCTTCTGACCCCAAATTTATGGATATCGTCGAAGATAAGAGATTGAAAAGTATCGCAGAGTACCAGAGGAGGAAACTTCCCGATGGCGAATATTTCTGGAGAATCTCTTATGTTTATGAAGACGAGTTCGAGAGCAAATATTCTCCAGTCAGAAGTTTTACAGTGGTTACTACTCCTCCCGGGTTAGAGGTGTCTTCTCCCCAAGAAAGGGAAAAAATCCCAGATGAATTTGTTAAAGTGAAGGGCAGGACAGATGAAGGTTGCATAGTAAGAGTGAATGATAAACGCGTATACGTTAATGAGGAAGGAAAATTTTTCACTGTAGTACATTTAACCTTGGGAAAAAACATAATCACTGTTCAATCTCAAGATGAAAAGGGCAATGTAGCTATAGTAAAGAGAGAAATAGAAGCAGTCCATCCAAAGAAGAGAAGCTTCTGGGGTGGGCCAGGGATTGCGATTACCATAGGTTTAATGGCAATTATTTTAATAAGTGTCCTTTAGAGGTTAGAAAGATGCCTAAGAAAGTGCTTATTGTAGATAGTGATATTGATGCAAGGTTTTTAGTGAAGGTGCATTTAAGAAGATTCAATGTTGAATTTATCGAAGCCAGAAATGGAGAGTCGGGGCTGGAACTCGTCCAATCAAAGAAGCCCGATTTAATTGTGATGGATTATGTTCTGCCCAGGTTGAGTGGCTACGAGATGATAAAGAGAATACAGAAGGATAAGGCTACCAGAGATATACCTATAATTATAGCCACAATAGCCGGATTCGACCTGCAGATGAAGGAATTGAATGTTGTAGGATATCTTCCCAAACCTTTCTCTCGAGAACAATTTTTAACAGCAGTGGAGAAAGCCTTAGGAAAGATACCCCTTAAAAGGAAGGAAGCCAGAGTAGCCCCCCTAAGTGGTCAAACTGCAAAGGTAGTTCCTATCAAAAAGAAAAGTGAGGCTACAGCCACAATGAAAAAGATTGTTATAGCAGATGATGAAGAAGATGTGAGAGAGTTATTGAAAAGTTTACTCAAAGATAAATATCTAGTAATCCTGGCTAGAGATGGGCTGGATTTGATAGAAAAAGTCAAAAAAGAGAGACCTGACTTAATCATCTGTGATGTGATTATGCCCGGGCAGAGCGGCTATAAGAGTATTAAAAGGTTAAGGGAGAAGCCTGAATTTCTCAATCTGCCAGTAATCTTCAATTCGGGCTTAGTTAAAGATAAAGAGTTATACGAGACCTTAAAGCCAGAAGGCCCGAGCTATTTCATAAACAAACCATTCGGGAAGAAGGTCCTTTTAGATAAAATAGAAGAAATGTTAAATAAAGGAGTAGCAGAGCAATAGTTCCGTGTTAATGTAGGGGCGACACGCAGTTTATCCCGATGTATCGGGGTGGTCGCCCAAAGTGGCAGAGCGTAAAGTCATGGGCTCATAGCTCAACGGATAGAGCACAGGGTTGCGGACCCTGGTGTGAGGGTTCGATTCCCTCTGAGCCCTTTAAATTTATAGGGATCAGGAGTCAACTTCTCCATGACTAAAGTCAAGAGCTTGTAGCTGAACTCCGTCTCAATTGCTCTTTCGAGCCTTCGACATCAACGCTCGCTACTTCAGGGCTTGTTGACTGAAGCCCGTTGCCAATAAGAGCTTGCCTATTGACAACAAATTTGGTTGCAATATTTCGAGAACCAAGAAGATCACGATGGAGACTGAATCCACAAAAGGAGCAAATGAATTGAAGCCCATTAGATTTGGTCAAATGTCCACATTTGGGGCAGACTTGAGAGGTATATTCGGGCTTTATTTTGAAAACAGGAATCCCAACTCCTTGAGCTTTATACTCTACAAATCTCTGAAGCTCGTTAAAAGCCCAAGAATGAAAAAAATACCTCTGCTCTTTTCTCTGTTTGGCTGTTTTTCTGATGCCTTTCAGATCCTCCATAACAATAATAGGTCTTCTGTAGCCTTTTGCAAACTCAACAATTTGTTTAGACACAGTATGGTTTCTATCAGTCTGCCACCGTCTCTCTCGCCCAGAAAGGCGTTGAAGAACTCTCTTGCTGGAACGAGTGCCCTTAGACTGAAGCCCAGATCGTGTCTTGCGGAACCGCTCTTTTTTGTGTTTAAGTTCCCCACCTTTGAAAAATTTGCACCTGCTGTTAGGAACAGAAGCAACAGCAAGGTAGCGTTGCCCAATATCTACTCCAATAACATCAACGGTTTCTTGGAGACTAATATCTTCAATTTCTTTACTCACAGAAATGTTAAAGTAATAACCAGTTCTTTTCTTAATAAGATGACCAGAACCTATCTGCCAGGAGCCGTCAAGATACCGTCTTTGGTGGTCTCCAGATACAAATTCTACCTTTTGGCGTCCATAAATAGTATTAAGAAAAAGATATTGTCTATTTATGATTTTAAAATCTCTCGGATAGTTAAGAAGAATACTCTTTCTACTGAAATTGGGAAGTTTGAATCTCTTATTTTTCCATGCGGACTTAAAAGTAGAAGTTACCAACCTTATAGCATTGATAGTCATTTGAGATTTAAGCCCGAATTTTTTCCTGACCTCATGATAGATTCTTTTTTGAAGTTTAAAAGGACTAAAGCAGAGTTTTTCTTGTATAGCTATATTAGCGATGTAGTTCAGCGCATTAGTGTAAGCTTGAAAAGTATCGGATATAGTATCCGGGAAATCTTTGAGTTTGATAGAGACAGTCCTCTGTATTTTTATCATAAATGTATTATACCGTATCTTGATGACATTGTCAAATTTTTTAAAAAAGAAAGTGGGGCGCTAATTCCTCTCCACGAATGAATTGGGGAGCTTCCTTAGCGCTAATTTTGTGAAATTTTTTTTAATTTTTGCAAATGGGATATGTGTTGGATTGGCGGGATTCATATTCCTCTATTTTCTTAAATACAATTTCATTTCCTGGGTTATGACGGATATTCCTTCTCTCATCCAGATGTTTGTAGTATTTGCTCTGATTTTTGGGAAGAAAATATTAATGAATATTTCCATCCCTTTCCTTCTATTCTATGGAGCAGGGGGATTTTTTTTATTCGATTGGTCTTCCAGGACGATGCCTGCCCAGATAAGCCACTCGATAATGATTCTGACAGCTCTCTGTATTATCTATCTTATGATTACGCGCTGGGAGATAGGGAAGTTGGCAATCGGGATTATGCTCGGAATTATACTCTTTGTGCCGTTTAGAGTATTTGAGACTTACTATTTGGAAGCCCATCCAGAAATTAAAAGTCATTTCGAATCTTTTAGAAGTAAATAATTCTGCCGCGTAGGGACAACCCTTGTGGTCGCCCGCCATTTCCTCTCTCCTGGGGGGAGAGGATAAAGGTGAGGGGGAGGGTGGTCGCCCGAACGATTGTGCTGAACGGCGAAGCGAATATCTTATG
>Ga0114925_10000518_pt1 | contig 17158 bp, 20 predicted proteins | sample SumtaG_2_FD_87287 | JGI IMG/M metagenome (GOLD analysis project Ga0114925, IMG submission 87287) | Deep subsurface microbial communities from Indian Ocean to uncover new lineages of life (NeLLi) - Sumatra_00607 metaG | ecosystem: Environmental > Aquatic > Marine > Oceanic > Sediment | place... | reverse complement strand
ACAACGATACAGTAGAAAGTATTTCTACAGATCATCGTCCTAAAGAAACATACTTTGGAGAATTGATTAGAAATATTTTAGGTTTTGTATTATTTTGTTTTGCAATTTTCTGTTTTATAAGATTTTTAGATATCAAAGTAGAAACTAGTCATTCTGAATTTAGTAATTTTTTAAGTGGTTGTTGTGGAAATTATTTTAATTCTACCCGATGTAGTATAAAAGATGAGTGTTTTATCAAATTTTTTAAATGGATAAGAAGTTTAAATGTATCTGTATATAGTTCTTGGCAACTGAAAAATTGTTGTTATTGGTATACCCCCTATATGGATTGGAGAATAAATGCTCTTCCTTTCTGTGATTTAAAATGTTTACAATCATCTATCTTTAAGTCTAATTAGATAAAACAAGTATAAATACTATTAAAAAATAGTATTTAAATTTAAATACTATTTAGGGTCAACTAAAAATATATTTTTAGATTTATTAGGTCATCATTTTAAATTCATCTAATCTTCTTTTAAAAATATTTTTTATACTAGGATACTGAATAATTTCAGGATCTTGAAATTTACTTATAACCACATCCCAAAATTTTTTATATCGTGGATTTTTAAAATATTTAAAAATAGAAGGTAATACATTATCATAAAATATTTCAAAAAGTTTTACTTTTTTATTTGTATCCGATTCTTGTGCTATCAAATCTAATATTTTAGTGATTACCATTAATGCACCCATTTCATTATTTATAACACCATTATCAATTAAATAAATAGCTATATTATTATATCCCTTTTCTAAGACTCTTATTAAAGCATAATAGCTTAATTTCCCTAAATAAATCCCAACCTTTGCTAGATCTAATCTATCCGGAGTTAATCTATCATTCTTTAACCATTTTGTAACATCTCTGTAGTAATCTCTATATCTTCTATCGTATTGAGAAGGTATATCATTTCTGGATAAGCCATAATCACGACTTATTTTTGTCAACCAAAAAATGTCATTCTCACATATTAATTTATTGAATCTTTTAGAAGATCTACAAAAATCTGCAATGGTAGATAAATCATAATCAAATGCCAAATAGACAATCACATCATTGGATAATTTATCAAATTGGCTCATTTATTATGAATTTATAAAAAAATAATATTAATTCTTTTGAAATCTCTTATATTTAATTATTAATTAGAAAGATTTACCTGAAATATTTCTTTACTACCTATCACACCTGACCAATAACCTGAGAAAATTCTATAAGGATTTATAAATTGTTTATCTTTATAATACATAGCTACTATATTAATTATATCTCTTGGAGATATATAAGAAATGATAGGAATTTCTATTCTGTTCATATCAGGAAACATTATGGTTAACACTTTAGTGGTGGGTCGGGTAAGACTTAAGAGATTATAATTATTTTTCCATTCATCATTAGTATCTTGTATATCTTTTATAACAACAAAAGGAAATTTATTTATATTTTGAAAAGCTTTAACTCCGTCTATACCTTCACTAATATCCCAAGATATGGTCTCTATAAATTTCCAAGGATCTTTGGAATATTTGTCAAGATCAATAATTGTTTTCATATATTGATCTCTCCAACTTGTATTTTTAGGTTTTAAATCTAACTTATCTTTTCCATATTTTTCTGCATATCTACTCATCCAGAATAATTTATCCGAACATAAATACTGAATATATTTATTTTTAATCAAACACACATTTAATAAATCTTCATCATTTAATTTACTAAGAGTATATAAATCAACATCTTTATAACCACTTAATGCTTTATTCATTTTTATTTATACTATAATTAATTAATAATATTATTATTTTAAATAAATCAATATTTTAAAATCAAGAATAACCTCTATATCTGGATTTTTAATTATATACCCAAAACAAATATTAGTATTTTTCTCCAATTGTGTATCTAAATCTTCTGATATTTTTAATTTTTTATTGTTTAAACATAACCAAATCTCTATCCCTTCTATTTTTTTAATTCGAATTTTTACTTTACTCTTCTTATTTAAAAATAAAAAACAACCATCGTCAGAAAGAGGTGTATAAATATTAAAATAATTGTTTTTTAATCTAATAGGTAAAGGTTGTATATCATTACTACTAAACCCAATATGTAAATTTGGTTTAATAATTATATAAGGTTTTCTTTTTTTACAGGAATCACAATTCATTATATTTAATTAATTAATTAATTAATTAATTAATTTTATTTCAAATATAAATGGGAAATTATAATTCCACACAAATTACTACACAAACTCAAAAGAATTTTGATCCTAGTAGATATCAAGGTAAATGGCAAGAAATTGCTAGGTATCCTTTCATATGGGAGAAGGATTGTTATTCTGCAGAAGCTGATTACACTTGGAATGATCAGAAAAAAATATTATATGTTAAAAATATCTGTTTGGATGAAAATTTTAAACCTAAAAGAACCAGATTTGGTGAAGCCAGGGTTGTAAACCCAGATGATATGTCTAAGTTGAGTTTAAAATTTACAGATGGATTACCTTCCGGACCAGAATCTCCATATTGGGTCTTTAAAACAGATTATGTCAATTATTCTATTGTAGGAGAACCTACAGGTAACTTTTTATGGGTATTGACTAGAGAACCTTATGTTGAAAGAGATGATATTCAATATATTAAAATGGTTGTAAAAAGATTAGGATATGATCCTGAAAAGTTACTATTTCCAGAAAAAAGAATAATGAACTAATTTGGTTTCTTTTAAATTATTTTCATCTTAATATTTAAATAAGATGAAAGAAAAATAAATTTCTTAATATAAATTTAAAGATGTCTGAAGAATTTGATTCTAACAATCAAAATTATTGGTGGATTATTATTATTGCAGCTTTAGTCATTATTGGTTTAGTTCTTTTAATAATACTTTTATGTAATAGATCTTCATCAGAATCGCAATTAGATGGTTGTAAATCAGCGGACTATCCTTCAAAAGCAGAAAATATGTCATCAGATCCTAATGTGATTGAAGTTTCCTTAATATCTTCTGATAATGATGTGCAAATTTTAGGTGGTAATGCTACCAGACTTTATAATTATAATGAATCATTTCCAGGTCCTTTAATTGAGGCTAAGGTTGGAGATGAATTGATAGTTCATTTCTTTAATGATATTTCTGAACCATCTACAATTACTTGGCATGGATTAAAACCCGATGCTAACATGGATGGGTCAGTTATTTCACAATTACCCGTAATGCCTGGTGAATCCTTTGATTATAGATTTTATTTAGATACTGCCGGATTATTCTGGTATCATTCAGATATTAATTCAAGAGAACAGGTTCATAAAGGATTATATGGTGTTGTATTGGTAAGAGATTATGATGAGGATGAATGTTATTCTCTTCCTACTTCAGAAAAGATTTTAGCATTCTCAGACTTGAAATTAGGAAAAAATAATCAAGTAGATATAAGTTATTCAGATGATGCTTGTGTTAGAGCCGAACAACAGATTAACGGTATCTTAGGAAATGTTCTTTTAACTAATGGAGTTCACAATGGATGTATTTCTGTTACTAAGAATGAACCCACAAGACTTAGAATGGTCAATTGTTCTACTGATAGATTCATGAAGATTGTTATTGAAGGACATGATATGTTAAGAATTGGTGGAGACCAAGGATTATTAGAAAGACCTATTTTAATTAAACAAGATTCAGGTCTCATCTTAACCACAGGAGAAAGAGCGGATCTAGTATTTGTACCTCGTCAAGATTCTGTTAGAATTTACACTTATAATCCTAGAGGATTTCAACATGTTGAAAAGGATTGTGATGGCAATTGTGAACTGATAGATAAAGTATCATTTAGTGATGAGAAAGAACTTTTAGTAACCTTGGAAGCTCGCGAGAGTTCTGATTTAGAATCTTTAAATATTCCTTTGGAACTCAAACACATTAAGAAAATCAAAGTGGATCAGTGTACTCCTGTAATTCCTGTAAGTTTTGGAAATTTCGAACCTGATGAGAATGGAGATGTTGATTTCTTTGCATTTAAACAAGATAAACATGGAGTACCTTTTGATTGTATAACCAGTGAAGAGGCGCCTATTGTGGTCGAAGATTGTGCTTATATTATTGAGGTTACAAATTATTCACCTATTGCTAACAACTTCTTTATTCACGGTTTTAGCTTCCAACATTTAGATACTCTCAAGGTAACTTCTGAAGGAGTGGAGAGAGAAATTAATAAAGTATTAGAGAACAAGGATACTATTTATATTCCTCCGAAACCTGAAGGATATAAATCTAAGACTGTAGTAAGATTGGCTATTAAATTTACAGGAAAATCAAGAAATATTAATGCTTTTGGTAAAGAACCTACAGAATATACTTCCGGAGGATGGATCTTTCAATCTCATATGTTAACACATTCCGAAAGGGGGCAAAAAGGTTTTATTCAGATTGTTGGAGAATGCGATAGAATTAAATATTCAAAATATTCAGGTTATTCTAATAGTTATTCTAATTATAGTTCAGCAGATCATTCAGTTTGCCTTACAAAATCAAGTGAATCCAGAAATTATGGTAGTAAATCATTATCTGAAACTTTAGATTACATTACCAAAAGTTTAATCACCTGTAGTTCTTATATTTCATCTTCAGATTCATCTTCAGATTCAGAATCTACTAGAGAAACTAGAAGAAGTAGATATAGTTCAAAGTCATATTATACAAATAGTGATGACCATTACAGTGATAGTAAATCACTTACGTATCCCAAATATGATCCTCCATCATCTCATACTAATTGTTCTTTGAGTGATGAATCTAGTTTATATAAATCAACTTTGAGTAACTCTAGTATGTATACTACTAATTCATCTAGTAAATCAACTCTTACCGATTCTAGTATGTATTCTACTAAATCATCTAGTAAATATTCTAAATCCACCGGATCTTTATAAACATATCTTTCTTAAAAAAAGAAAGATATAAACTCAAAAATGGAAAGTTAATGAAAAAGAAGAAAAATCTCATTTTTCTCTTACCATAATTCACGCTTAAAAACTATTGTTAGAAAACACAATTTTTCTCAAATTAGCGTTTGTATATAGATATATACGTTTCTTTTTAATAGAATTTATATCTTAAAGAAGGATATAAATTATGGGTTTCCGATGATCATATCTGTCATCTGTTTTGCTGATATTCTTGTAAATGGATCTTTAATTATAGAGGAATTAACAATATCATTTAGTGTTAAATTGTTAGTATTCAGAAATGAAGGAGTATCATTGATTATTTTAAGAAATACTCCTCTAATATCAGAAGCTTCTCTAAAATCATAGGGAAATTTATCAGTTGCTGAATGAAATAAAGTAACTCCTAAGGACCAAATATCTGAATTAGGATAAGAAACACCCTCAGATATTGTTTCAGGAGACATATAGTAAGGAGTGCCTTTGATATCATCTGTAATACAACAAGATACTATTTCTCTAACCTTGTTCACATCACAAAGAGTAGATTCACATGAGATACCAAAATCAACTAATTTAGGTATTCCACTATTAGTGATTAATATATTAGAAGGTTTTATATCTCTGTGAATAATTCCTTTAGAATGGATATAAGTAAGAGCTCTAGAAATATCTAATCCTAAAAGTACAAGATTATGATGAAGAGCCTGTGTATTTCTGACTCGACGAAATTCTTTTACCCAATCTCCTAATTCCTTTCCTTTAATATACTCCATTTCAATTAATACTCTCTCATTAGGTTCATCATAAATATGATCATAATAACATGCTAAAAATGGATGACATGGTTTGGATATTTTCTCTAAAGATTTAATTTCATTAATTACAGATTCGATTTTTAATTTATTTTTAACATAAACTATTTTAAGAGCAACTATTTGACCAGTATCTTTAATTCGAGCCTTCCAGATCTCACCTTGACCACCTTTTCCTAAAAGTTCCATCAATTCATAATTTTTCCCCATTTTATTTTTAATATAAAATATTTTATATATATTAAGAATGCTATATTTTAATTTTAATTTTAATAAATCAGATGATTGTAAAAAATGTATGAAATGTGACTTATATTTAAGTCCTGAATGGCCTTTTCTTGTATCTATTTTATTGGGAATTTTATTCGCAGGGTATTCATGGGGATTTGTTTATGCTATATTATTTCTACTATTTTGGGAGATAGGATATTATATATATACAGGTTATGTTAGTAAACATTGGGATTGGTTAGAAAGAATTGGAATTGTATTAGCTACACTTTTTGGATTTATTATAGGAAGAACTTTACATAATAAAGCTGATCATGCTCAAGATTATAAGGATTTTAAATCTGATATGAGATATTATTTTAAAGAATGTGGTTGGATGGATTAATATAACTGATCTTTGATTAATATGATAAAAGATTAAAAATGGATAGTAGAAAATCTCCCAGAACGAATGATTTATTCATTGATTTCTGTAAAAAGAAACAGGTTGAATATAATGAACATTTAAAAAGATGTAGAAAAATATACTTACAGATGGATTTTTTTAGAGAGTTATCTGATGTTTATACAAATTTATTATATTTTCAAAAGGCTTTAATTAGAGATCGCATGAATATGATAAAAAATAGAATATATCATAATTTATCTAATATATGGATTATGCATAATTATAATATTATTGAATTACTATTATTTTTTGGAAATAAACCTCCCGATATTAACAATAAAACCTCCTTTATACATATATGGATAGATCCTGAGGAGGACTGTTCAAACTATTATTGTTACATTAAACATTATATAGGAGAAACATTGAAATATCAGGAAAAAATCCATAGTTTTGAAAGATTAAAAGAATATATATCTCAGTTTATAATGAATAATATTAAGATTAAAAGGCAAAAAAGTTTTTTAAGACAACCTAAAGATTATAAACCTAAGCGTAATTCTGCACCAACATTAATTTCATCAAATTCACCAATACCAAAAGAAATTGATGATATGTCATTTCATATTTTCAATTAATAACTGATTAGTTATTAACTTTTTTTTTTAAGTAAATGTTTACAAAAATTATAGCTCCTTTATTTGGAATAATATTTACAGTTTCATATATTATTTTAGGTATATTATTCATAGAATTCAAAATAAAAACAGTTGAGCTGGTGTATTACATAATATTATCAGCATACTTTATTTTTTGCACTACTCTTTTATTGACTAATAAAAGAAAACAAAAACATAGAAATATTTGTGATAAACAGGAGAACGAATATATAAGTTACCAAATATCTTATCCTGAATATCAATCAGTACCTGAACCTTCTGCACCTATTGTTTACTAACTATTTTATGTAATTCTTTTAAATCCTTATGTAATTTAGAGATATGATCTTTCATGTCATGTAAGGATCGAATAATCTGATTATGGTTATCGTGCAATACTTTTACATGTTGATATAGATTCTGAATATGTTCTACATAATTATTTTTATTAATTTCAGACATTTATAAATTAAAATAATTTATAAATAAATGTCTTATTTCTGGACTAGTTTAATTGTTTTTATATTATTTACCTTAATCTTTTTTCTAGTTATTAGTGAAAATGCTAATATAAATAGATGTCCATATGTAGGTGGAGATTGTTTTGATGGAAATGGTAAATATCAATACAAAGGAAGAGGATCTAAAAAAGATGATGTATCTATATTATTGTCTAGAATAGATTGGTTAGCCAAGAATAATTGCAATAAACCTTTATATACAAATGCTTATATTATCTCATATGCTATTATCTTAGCTATTATAATTATTATGTATGCGACCGATTATTATTTCTTATCTCCTTGGCAATTAATTATTTTACTATTTAGTATTTTTATTATAACATTTAGTATTATGAATCTATTTTTATTTCATACAGATAGATATTCAGATTACTACATAAGAGAAAATATAGATTATATATCAGATCAATTAGGAATTAAAGTTTATTACGATCCGAATCGCCCTGATCCTGACACCTATGTGCCTCATAGAACCAAAGTTAGGGATCTATTATATAAATAAAAACAAATATAATAAAATTAATTATTATATTTGAAAATGGACTTTTTTGAAACTTGTGGAAATTTTTGTAATTCATGTATTAATTATGTTTGTGATATAGATTGGTTCACTATCTTTATTTATTTAAGTACTTTTATTGCTTTGTATGCTGCTTATCTATTGGAATACAAGGATTTATTCTGTCCTTATGATGGACAATCATGTCAAATAGGAAATGGTGCTGCTTATGAAAAAGGAAAACCTCATAAAGACGATGATATATATACCCTATTACAAAAAATAAGAATCAGTTCTAGATATGATGAAGCTTCAGTTTATTGGAGAAGATCAATTATATTTACAGTTTTACTACTTTTTGTTCTATTGATTTTAGCATTAAAAAGATTACCTAATGGATATGAAGTTTTAGTTAGTTTTATAGTTATTTATTTATTCACATTTCTATTTCTAGTATATTATCAGGAGGTTGTATCTAAACCAGCGACTAAACAAGTTAAGGATACCACTTATATTATAGAAAGAAATTATTTTCCAAGAAAGTAAGAAAAATAAAATATATTTAGATAAGAAATGCTTTCAAAGAGAAAGATTGTTTTTTCTTTAACCACTTTACCTAGAAGAATTAAAACAATATTACCCACATTAGAATCATTAAACAATCAGACAGTTAAGGCTGATCATATTTATTTGACGATTCCTAAAAAATGTTCAAGATTAGATCAGAAATACCCTAAAATTCCTAAAAAGATTAAAAAATATTGTGATATTGTTTATGTAAAAGAAGATTATGGACCTGTTACTAAATTGGTAGGAGCTCTTTTAAAGGAGACAGATCCTGATACTATCATTATAACAGTAGATGATGATGTTATTTATCCGAAGAATCTTGTCAAAGACTTATTATATTACCATAAAAAGTTTCCAGATTCTGCTTTATCCTCTTCAGGTTTATCTATTGGTTATTATCCTTTTCGTTATAGTATTAAATTTAATCAGAAGAAGAATGATTATTGGTTTACTATGAACTCTAAAAAGAGTAAGAAAATAGATATACTATATGGATACTCGGGTGCATTATATAAGAGATCTTTCTTTCCATGTAAACATATGTTATATAATAAATTTTTAAAATATCCATTGGAGAATATAGATTTATTTAAGAATGATGATGTTTTTATCAGTTTTTATTTAAATAAAGAACATATTGATAGAAGGTTGGTTAATACCGAAGATGTTATAAATAATTCAGGTCATGATGCGTTATCCCAGGATGTTGTTAAATTTTTCTTGTCTTTAGAGAAAGCTGTGAGTAAATGTGAAAAGATGGGTTGGTTTAAATCAAAAGCTTATGTAAACCCGTTTGAAACCTTTGGTACTGTAGTTATTTTCATTCTTCTTTTATTAATATTGTTAATATATTTTATATATAGAATATGTAAATAATAACTTGAAATACTAAGACAATAAACTGGATTTCATTTTAGAAATTTAACTCATTTTTTCATTAAAAAAATGAGTTTTGAGACAAGTTTTATTATTAATAAGAATCACTGCAGCAAGAATCACTGGAGCAAGAATCACTGGAGCAAGAATCACTGGAGCAAGAATCACTGCAGCAAGAATCACTGCAGCAAGAATCACTTGAACAACAACTATATGAGTGATGCTTGTAGCGATAAATAATCTTACATACACCTGGAGGTCCTGGGGGTCCTTGAGGACCAGTAGATCCTGTTGGACCTTGTAGGCCTGTAAGTCCTTGAGGACCAGTGGGGCCAGTGGGGCCAGTAGATCCAGTAGAGCCAGTAGAGCCAGTAGAGCCAGTGGGGCCAGTGGGGCCAGTGGAGCCAGTAGAGCCAGTGGAGCCAGTAGAGCCAGTGGGGCCAGTAGAGCCAGTGGGGCCAGTAGAGCCAGTGGGGCCAGTAGAGCCAGTGGGGCCAGTGGGGCCGGTGGGGCCTTTCCAGTGTTTCCAGTCATCACTAGTAGAAAGACAAGATAATGAAGATGAAGATGAAGATGAAGATGAAGATTTACATTTATGGTTACGTTTTTTATGATGAGATCTCTTATGATGAGATCTCTTATGATGAGATCTTTTATGATGATTCTTTTTATGAGAAGAACGTTTTCTGTCTGAATTAGAATATCCCATTTTATTTAGAATTATTTTAAAATTTTATTTCTTATTTATTTTCAATATATTTCATTTAAAATTATTAAATAACCATGTATCTCTGGAATGACGGTAATAATTAGGATCGTTTTTCATATCTATAACTTTTATCTGAGGATATATTGATTTAATCTTACTTTTAAATTCACAATTAAGTAATGATATTGATTCAGGATGTCTAGAAAAATAAAAATTATATTTAGATTCTGGTATAATTGAAAGAAATATAGTTATTTTCTCATATTTATTTAATAAATAATCTAACTCAGTATCTGATTCATCCTCTAATTCATCAAATTTTAATTTATAAGTTTCTTTCTCTTTAATAATAAAATTCTTATCTGATACCTTATATTCACATCTGATACCTACATGTTTAAGATTAGGAAAATGATAATTCAAATCATTAATATCTTCAAAATGAAAAGGCAATATCAATTCTTCTATATTAGGATATACGTTATTTAATATACTTACTAATTTATCAACTTCATAATATCTTATATCTGGATCTATATCGTATTCATAACAACATGGACAACATTTAATATATTTCAAGTTATCAAAAATTAATATAGTTGTTAAAAATTGTTCCATTGTATAAGGTTCAAATCCACAATCTAAATATGTAATAGACTCTATCTTATGTGTGTTTAACAATCTTAGATATAATGGTTTTTTCAAAATTAAATTATCAATACATATATGACTGATATTATTAATAGATGAGAACAATATATTAAAAATATCAAAAGCCTCAGCACTTACCAAACAATTTTCCAAATCTCCAATCCAAAAAGATTCAAAACTTCCAATATCAGGAATATATCTCAATAATTTTATTCTTCTATTTTTGAGATACTGAGACTGTATTAAATAATTTATAGATCCTATAATAGTCACTTCAGAATCAGAAGCTATTCTTAAAACTAATTCTTTTAATTTATTTTTTTCTATAAGTAGATCTAAATCATAATATGATTCTATTCTGATTCCATTATAGGTATATATTAAATTTGGAAATAAGTCTAACTGTTCAATATTTAAATAACTATCATATCCATCATAGTCAATAATATTTATATATTTTTTACATAATACATTGATATATGTACATGTCTCCATCATACTTTTTAAATCTAAAGGTAATGTAATATATTGTATTATATTAATTAAAATTTCTGTGGGTAAAGATAATAAATTCATTTATAAATGAATTTATTATCTAATTTTATTAAGATTTTAAACCTATATTATAATTATTAAATATGAATTATACAGTTATAACCGGATCAGTTATAGGTATAGGGGTTTTAGCATATTTAGGATATAAATGGGGATATAATAAAGTAAATGAATATGTTATTGATAGAGTTATGGAAGAATTAGATAAAAGAATGGATAATGAACAAGGATTTAAAACTATGAGGCATAATTCAGCTAGGATTAAAGTTTCTCATGGAGGTAAATCTCATAGTATCTACGTCCCTTATAATAGAAGAAAAACAACTAAAATGTTAAGAACAAAAGTATTTTTACTAAAGGGAGAAGAGAAAATAGATATCATGCAAAAACCAGGTATACCTTATCTCGTTTCTGCCAAAGATTTAGGAGGAGAGATGATTATTGTTGAAGATAAAGAGGGAAACGTCTTATATACTTATAAAGATGAAGAGATTCCTGATTGTTATTAATTGATATATATTCTAGAATATATATCGAGTATTAATTAGTAGTTATATTTAATTTTAGAAATTGCTTTTTAGTAGGTAAAATAGTTACATTTGATAAAGGGAAATATTGAGCCGTATCTCTATCGAATTCTTCGTCCGTCAAAGGTCCTCCATTAGACCTTAATAAATCAGGATGAGGTTTAGATCTAATATGGCTTCCTCTTTTATTAGGATAGAGTCTATAATATAAACATAATAACATTTGTTCCGCATTCATATATAAAGGACCTTTATAAAATCTATCACATTTATTAATACTTTTAAGATAAGAGAAAGCACAACCAAAATCACAACATAAATCTGTAACCGAAAAAATAGCATTATTGTTTTTATCTATATCCATTCTAATCGGAATACCTATAGGATTTTTCATATTATTTCTCTTACAATATCTACACCTTATCAGAGGATTATCTATCAATTTCCCGTTCTTTTTATCTTTAATATAAGAATAATGTTCATGATTGGTCGTTAATACTGTTTGTATGTTATTGGACTTATCAGTAAATCTATAAATTTCTGAACTAGAATCTGATCCTATCTGTTTTCCTAATTTAATGAAATTTTTATTGGTTTTAACCTTATCATTAGGTAATTTTTTATTAATATATGAACCCTTAAAATATTTGATTGTAATCTCTTTGGGAATAATTTTTCTTAACATAAATGTCTCTGTAACTTTTATCATAGGTTTAGACATTATTCTCTGTTAATTTATATAATTAATTGTAAAAACTATAAATCAATTTTCTTTTTAATACTAATAAGTTATAAAAATGAAAATAGATTTACATAAAAGTAAATTTTATAAATTTAAACAAACAATGTTTAATTGGATACTGAGCACAAAGAAAAAAGAATCTAATGATTTTTCACCCCCTTCACCGCCTAAACCTGATTGGAAATTAGTTAAGAAACTTAAAAATAAACCTTATTACAGTTTCTTTTTTCACCCTGATCTTTTTGAAGAATTAATTAACGAAGCTAATGATAGAATTCATAAAAAACAATTAATTCAAGAACTTGAATATTTAATTGAAGATTTGGATAATCGAATAAGTTCATATATAAATTCAGATTCAGAATCAGATTCTGAAGAAGAATACATATCAAAAGAAACAGCAAAAGATATTTTAAATAAAATTTTGTCTGAAGATTTATCCGAATCTTCTGATTTATCTGAATCTTCTGATTTACCTGAATCTTCTGAATCTTCTGAATCTTCTGAATCTTGTACAGAAGAAGAAATTATTTATGAGAGAGATTGTTTAAAAAGTCCTGTTACAGAATATATAAATGAACAGATCAAACATGTTAACAAAAGACATAGAACAGAAGATTCAGATTCATATACCCAATCTTTCGATAAAGAACATAAGATTGAAACTTTTGATTGGGATAGTAAGTTGAAAGAATGGGGTGTGAATTATGATTATTCTTTTCCCAATTATGAAGAATTAGAAAAAGGTACCAGACAAAATGTTCCGGTAGAGGAACTCAGCGAGATTATAGTTGATAATCCGATTACTGAAGATGATATTAACAGAATTCATGACAAGATTGAAGAATGGGGTATTGATTCTGAAGAGTTTAAGTCTAATCCTGTTTATGATCCTTCTCCAAATAATGCAGTAAAACATTCTCCCAGAAGAGAAAATCCAGAAGGTTTTTTAGAATTATTTATCGGACCTATGAAAGCCTCAAAATCGAGTAAAATCCTTTTTAAACTCGCTAGCATGGCAGATCAGAGGTTTAAATGCTTATACGTAAATTCTATTAAGGATATAAGAAATACTGAAGTTAGTGATGCAACAGTCACAACACATAATTCAGCTTATTGTAAATTATCCGATAAGATCACTCAAGTTAAAGTCAAATCTTTATGTGAGATTGATGTATCCAGTTATGATTATATTGGTGTTGATGAGTTACAATTTTTTGATAATGAGGATACAGTAGATATAATCAAACATTGGGTAGATATTGAAGGAAAATATGTGTGTATCGCTAGCTTAGATGGAGATTGTTATCGTAGAAAATTCGGTCCTGTTTTAGATCTGATTCCTCATGCTGATAAAGTTACTAAACTTACTGCTTTCTGTGATATTTGTAGGGATAATTATAGACTTCTTAAACCAGCTCCTTTTACAGCTCGTATGACCAACGATACAACAGCTGAATTAGTTGGTGGGTGTGAAATATATAAATCCTTATGTAGAGAATGTCATCAATTCCATTTGGATGTTACTGTAAATGTAGTTAAATTATAAATAAATCATAATTTTGTTAAACTTGTACAAACTCATTTTTTCATGAAAAAATGAGTTTATTAATTATAATACATGAAGAACACCTTTATTAATATCTTCCCCTCTTTTTAATATTCTTGTAAATTTATCTGAATTATACCATTTATTTTCATGATTTTCAATATCAGGAAATAATAATTGTTCCGACTTAACCATATCTTGATATTCAATAATACTAAAACATGTCAAGTATGGAAATTGTTTATTGAGTTTAATATTAATTAAATGGGCTAATTGTTTAATAATTAGTCCATGAGTTATATACCAAATAATACCATTTCCAAATTCATTAGCTCTCAATCTTGCCCTTTTATTGTGTTTTTCAACTCTTTTGATCATCTGATCAAATGTTTCCGGATGAGGAGGATCATATATTTTCGTCTCTTGCTTTACATCTATAGACACATGTCTATGGTTCCCTAAATATTCTGATAAATCCTTATCAATAAATATCTCATCAAAAGGTTCCTCTAAACAGGAGTTTAAAATCATTGCAGTTTCTCTACATCGTCTGTATGGTGAGGATATAATTCGTGTGGGTGAACCCCAATTTTCTATTAACTTTCTAGCTACAAATTTACATTTTTCAACTCCGTATTCTGTTATACCAGGATCATGTTTGTAAATTTCTGAATTTCCATTTATATAGTCTTTAGGAGCATGTCTAATATAAATTCTTCTAACTCCATCCATACTTTTCTTTATAATTTTAATTGATTGTTTAAAGATGTAAATAAATAATAAATAATCAATTCTCTCTATAAATAAAATGAATGATTTATATGATATAATTAATTCAGATTTTTATATGCGAAAAGATACTGGATACAATTATAAGATATTATCTGAAGAGGAATTAAATCAATTAGAAAGTATTTGTAAAAGATGGTTAATTCCTATTAAAAAAACTGACCAATCCAAGGATGAAACCTTTTTAAAGATTATAGACAACTTGTATGACAATTACTTAAAAGAATTAGATTTTGGTCCGGCCATAAGAGCTTATTTAAAAAGAATTAGACAGATTCCCATTAAGTTTACCCAATCAGAAGAAATTTCAGGTAGTGTAGTTATGTTTGGGTGTATTTTTATGTCTCTTCAGAATTTTGGATATATTAAAGAATTAGATGGAGCCTTTTTATTTGGATTATCTTATATATTAATAGATCATATGTTAGATGATATTAGTGTATCTAAAAAGGATAAATTAAGAAATATAATAGAGATATATAAATTTATGAAAGGGGAAGATGTGGATATTCAAAATAATCAAATTTTATCAGTCACCTCTGAGAAATATAAACAATTAATACAAAGAGTTCCTGACTGCAAACATTATTTTAAAAAGTTATTTGAGGGTGAGATTAAAGGTTTTATTATTCAAGAAAACCCTAATTTAAGTAGAGAAACATATCATAAAATAGCAATAGAGAAGGGTGGATTGACCGGATCAGCCATGGGAAGTATTCTAGGTCTAGAGGAACAATATAATTACGATTTGGCTGCAGTTCTTCAATTAGTAGATGATCTGGATGATATAAGTATAGATATAGATGAGAATATTTATACATTAGCCAGATATGATTGGGATAATAAAAATTTAGATGAATATATATACGAAACAATTACACGAATTGATCAATTACCTTCAATTTATAATTTTTTTAAAATAGTACTAATGTTATTAGTTATGTTGGGTATACACGATCATTTAGATGGTATTTCTGAAAGATTATACAATAAAATAAATCTATACATACCTTACGATAAGGAAACCAATAAGGAAAAATTAACCCAATGGTTTACAGAAAAGGTTTACGATTATATATATGACGTCCTCCCCTCACTAAAGCACGGGGTTTCCTATTCGACTGAGGTTAACCAATCCTCTGAATAGAGCGGACTTTGACTCTTCACTACCAGGTTAAATTTGAGGTAGTTTCGAAAGGGTAGCCAATTACCCCTGTCTCAATAGCGTTAAGGACTTTTCCAAGTTCAACCTAACAATTCTACTGAGCGCTTCCTCCTGAAAGGAGGCTTCGTTTTCCTATATTGAATGCAGCATTTATATCTGAATGTCTCTTTTTTCGATAACTGTGGCACTTTTTATTTTTGCACTCAAAAGTATCACCTTTTCTATTACCAATAACAGAACAATAATAACATTCTTGAGAGGTATAATGTGGTTTTATTTTCTCAAAGGGTATTCCGCACTCATTGGCTTTATATTCAATAAATTGTTGTAATCTATAGAAAGACCAAGAGTTTACGAAGCGATTTACTGCTGGCAAACCTTTTCCTTTTCGAACACCATTTCTTATACCTTTTAAATCTTCAACTACAATCTTAAGTTTATGTTTCAAAGCATAATCAACAATTTTACGGCTTATTTTGTGATCTAAATCTTTCATCCTTCTCTTTTCTCTGTCACCTTTAATTTTATGTTTTTTACGTTTTTTGAAGTAATATTTTCTAATATTGGGACCTTGTTTTCCAAGGTTGAGAACCTCTCCATTTCTTAAATTGGCCGCATTAACAATTGATCTTCCAATACCACAATTCACGTCGATTCCAAGAATATTAGTATATTCTTGGTCGATTGCTTGATCTGGAAAGGAAACGCAAACCATAAATTTATCAGAATCAACTTCAATTTGATGGATTTTGGTAAAACTTTTACCCGGATTCCACCTGAACGAAAGTTTAAGAGGTTTCACTTTAACAATACCATCCTTATAAAGAATATTGTTATTGTCATAAATTTTAATTGTCCCATCTTTTAATTTTCTTTTTGTTTTTCTATCGGTGTTAGGAACTATCAGATTCACATTT
>Ga0114925_10000516_pt1 | contig 17172 bp, 35 predicted proteins | sample SumtaG_2_FD_87287 | JGI IMG/M metagenome (GOLD analysis project Ga0114925, IMG submission 87287) | Deep subsurface microbial communities from Indian Ocean to uncover new lineages of life (NeLLi) - Sumatra_00607 metaG | ecosystem: Environmental > Aquatic > Marine > Oceanic > Sediment | place... | reverse complement strand
AGATAGTGAATCAGAATCAGAATCAGATAGTGAATCAGAATCAGATAGTGAATCAGAATCAGAATCAGAATCAGATAGTGAATCAGAATCAGAATCAGAATCAGATAGTGAATCAGAATCAGAATCAGAATCAGAATCAGAATCAGAATCAGATAGTGAATCAGAATCAGAATCAGAATCAGAATCAGAATCAAAAGAACAAACACAAAAAGAAAATAAAGATAGTGATAAAGAAAATAGTAATCAATCTCAACAAATACAAATGCCACAAAATGATCTTACTGATGATCAGTTTGAAAATGAATTAAGAAATATTTCAAAACAGATGTTAAAGAATGCCTATAACATTTTAGAAGATCAAAGAATAGAATCAAACACTGGAAAAAATCAGCGTGGATCTTTTGTAAGATTCGATCGTAAAAATAGATCAGCTGGTAAAATTAACTTTAATCATACTGATGATATAGCCGATCCTAATTCTGCATTACTAGCTGTAAGACAATTCAAAAACGACTTAGTAAAACAAACACAATTTTCTAAGGTTGAAAAATATATTATTAATTCAAACTTAAAAGATAATCAATCTGGTTTAATTTTAATTGTTGATTATTGGAATGAATTTTTGAAACCATATCTTAAAGATCTTAAAAAGAATCTAGTGATTAAAAAGAATCTTAAGAACAAAACAGATCCTAAAATAATCATTGAGAAATTCAAAACAACAATAGACAATTCAACTTATGATCAGTTTGATGAAACCGATCGATCATATTGTAACGATGTAATTGAAACCATATCTGCAATTACTGAAAAACAAATTCACTTAACTACAAAACATTTATCAGATGATGAAAGCGGATCGGCTTATGTTTATTATCAAAAGAGATCTAAAACTTTTGAAATTGTAATACCAGAAAATGATAAACTAATTAATTACAAAACAGAATTAGAGCATGAATATTCTCATGTGTTACACAAAACATCATTCAAAACTTTCTTTGAAATAATGGATCAGCTAGTGAATGAATTTATTATAGAGTTAAAAAAATCGGGGGATCTTAAATGAGCTCTTTTAATTTACCAGAATTATTATCAGATCCTCAAGCATTAGATCAGATAGCTAGAACACTGTTAAAGAATCATAATGAAAAACCACTTAGTACATTACTTACAGAATTTCAAAACAGTTTACCAGAAAATAAAGACATGGATAATTTATCTGACATGCCACAAGGAAAAATAAAATTAGATTTAGATTCAATAAACAAGATGACAAAAAAAGATAAGAAGGAATTTTTAATTCAATCAGAAAAAAAGAATCTTAGAGTGTTAGCTAAAATCAAAGAGAAATTAAAACAAGCTGTGAAAAAAGATCCGCTTGAAAATAGATACTTATCTAAATCAAAAACTTTATTGAATGAAGTTAAAGATCGTTTTACAATTAATTCAGATTCTAGATACTTAACAACACAAACGATCGATCACGACACTGAATTATTAAGACAATTAAAAACAATAATGAATCAGATAAGATCAGCTAAAGTAAAATCATATTCACAGAAAGGAAAAAAGCCTTCAATCAATAGATTCATTCAAGCTAAATTTGGATCTTCAAAAGATATTTTTCAAACTAAGAAAGCTGTAAACCATTTGACATTTAATTTTGTTGTTGATCAATCGGGATCAATGGGATCAGATACTATGAAAGTAGCTGAAATAATTAAGACATTCTTTAAAGCTGTAAATGATATTCAAGAAATTAAAATAAATGTTATCGGTTATGAAAGCTCACGACTTAATATTATATTGAATAATGAAAATGAATTAAATCGTATTGCTTATTCTGGTGGTGGAACTCCAAGCTGTGAAGCTTTAACTTATGCCAGTGATTTAATTAAAAAACAAAACGGAAAAAATGTTTTGATCTTTATGAGTGACGGATCGCCAAATGGGATCGGCTCTTATTTTAACACTGAATTATATATGAAATATGTAATTGAAGATCTAAGAAAGTACAAACAGATCGATTCATTTGGGATCTTAATTGGCTCTTATGGTTTCCAAAACTTTAGTAAAATCTTTGGTAAAAACTTTAGTAATTTTGACAATATAGAAAATGCAAATGATGAACTAACAAAAATATTTAATCTGTTTGTTCAAGAATATTTGAGGAGCTTTTAATTTTGGATCTTAAAACCGATCTTAATTCAGATCACAATTCAGATCACAAACTAACAAAGTTAAACCACTATCAAATTTTTCGTAGCGGTATGAAATTTTTAACACCCATTGAATTAATTACGACTTTAACAAAAACCACTTTCAACGATCCGTATCTTATCAGATACAATAAACAATTACTACACGTACTATTGAGAGGTAACGACTAGGCATGAACCGATTAAGACTAGAAAAAATTCAGCAGGGGAACTTGATCAAGTTGACACTTGAATCAAAGCTGAAAATTAAGACGAACTATCTTAAAAGATCTCAAAGTAAACCTACTTTCTGTGGAGTGTCGTGCGGACACTCCACTGTACTAGATTGGAGCATTTTTTTTACCCCTGAACTTGCACAAGTTGAATCACCTGTACTCTTAGTGCTTAAGGCATAGACACACCGTTACTTCCAGTCCACACACCCAATCACTGTCCAACCAACAGGAGATGGAGCAGGTCAACTTGATCAAGATGATATGCCTGAAATTAAGACAGATTTTCCGTGAATTAAGATAAAAAAGCTTGAAATCAAGATCAATAATGCTTAAATGTTATAACAACCTTACATTATGTATGAAACGGTGTTTGAATTGCAACTATGAGATGTTTGATCCGCCAATCAAGTGTGCCATGTGTGGATCTTCAAGCTTTGAACAGTTGTTGGAGCAATAGGATTATGTTTTATGAAGATATATACGATAGAAACCTTTATTAGATTGCTATTGTTATAACAATACATGAAAGAACTCAATGATAAGCAGTTGTATGAACAACTAAAAGCAGTTGGTAGTACGATAGAAACAAGTGATCAACATAAACTAGAATCGCCTTTTATCGATTCAATCGTTGGAACACTAGAGTATTTTGGCGTTAATGAAAGAGCATTACACATTAGTAATATTGTTTTACGCCAAGATAAGATTAAGATCTATGACTTCTTAGGTGTTATCTTAAGAGGTGGATTGAATGATAGCGAAGATGAAGTATCAAATAAGAACATGCACAATGGAGCTAGAAAAATAATCCAAGTTTACATAGAGCAAAAGAATCTAGGTGGTTTCGGTTGGTGGTTACGTGGACACGATTTCGACATTGAAGAACCACATCGTTGCGAGGATTGTATAAAGTCATACAATAATTGGCACAATGAATCACCACAACAACGACATAAACGAGCAGAAGATCTTAAACAAGCAGGGTGGACTATACTATGAGAGCCTTACAAACAACTAGAGTTATCCACAAAGCCTTACAGATTCCTATAAGAGTTTGTAACGTGGTTAAATCTGCAAGTGGATCTACTGGATTAACTAACGCATGTCCTGACTGTGAATCCAGTTTAACAAAGCAAGACCTATGTACGAGCTGTAATAAGCCAGTAGCATACGGTCAAATAAAGAAAAAATACGTACTTGATGAAAATGATCAACGTGTTTTAACTGAAAAAGAACTTGAAGATCTTAAAAATATCGACAACGATATTAAGATTGAAGGAACTATTTCGCAAGATCAATTTAGTGAGAGCCAAATAGTAGGAGCATATTTCCTATTACCAAGCAGTAAACTAAAGAAAAAATCCGAGAAAAATCAAGTCGTACAAAACATAAAACACTATGCAAAACTTAGACAAGCAGTAATAGATTGCCCTGATTTGATTGCTGTAAAGTTTAGCATTAGACAAAAAGAGAAGCTAGGGATCTTAAAAGTAGAAGGCAAAACGATTGTTTTATTGACGATTGCTTTCAATGAATACGTTCAAGAAAACGATGAGCTAGATACTCTTGATGTAACATTGACTACAAAAGAGATTCAAGATAGCAAAAAATTAGTTAAGTCAATAGGAAAAACTGACTTGACAAAGATCACAGATACCTACAAAGAAAAACTAGAAGGTATCTTAAGCGGAAAACCTGAACCACAAGTTAAGGAAGTAACACAAGACGATGAAATGTGGGGAACACTTTGAGAAAATTAAGACAATTATCTCAAAGATATTCCACAGTATCTAATAGAATAGATCTTAATTATGGTGGTTTAGAATGGTAGTAAACAAACCAATTAAGATGAGTTGGGATTCATATTCCAACCTATCTAAAACTTTTTTAGCCGAACCAAAGCTTGACGGAATGAGAATACAAATAGTTAAAGACGATAAATTAAGATTACTTAGAGAGAATGGTGTTGATAAAACAAAACAATTCCCCGAAGTCTTTAGTCAAATTAATAATTTGCCTGACGATACAATTCTAGACGGTGAAATTTGCATACTAGAGAATGAATATGTAGCCGACTTTCAAAAGTTACAAACAAGATCAACGACAGATAATCTTAAAATTAAGTTGTTAAGTAAAAAAATCCCTGCAACATTTGTAGCGTTTGACATTCTAAAATACGAAGGTGAGAACTTAGAGCAATTCCCATTACATGTAAGGAAGGAATATCTTAAGAACATAGATCAAATAATTAACTTAAACAAGTTGAATAATCTTAAAGTAATACAACAATATGAACCGCTAAAATTAAAGACACAGATTGAATTACTTGAACATGCGGAAGGTATTGTACTGAAAGATCCCGATTCAGTTTACGATTCCAAGTGGTTAAAGTATAGAAAATATCTAGAGAGTGATCTTAAAGTTGTAGGTGTAACAAGTAATAAGAGATTAATTTCTGCATTAGAACTTGAAAATTCCAAAGGTGAAAACGTTGGCAAGGTAAACTACACAGGTTATCCACAAACAAATGAGATGAAAAATAAAGTAATTGGTATGACCGCAGTAGTACAACACATGCAAACCAAAGATGGTAAGGTAAGATTTCCAGTATTGAAGGAGCTAAGAGCATGACTTTAAGATATTTTAGATCTGATTTTTCTAGACAAACAATGTTCGTTAATCGGTTACTTAGAAAAATAAGATTAAGACTTTGTAAAGACTGTCAAAAATTAACAAGCAGTAGCGATTTAAGATGTAAAAATTGTAGGATTGAACACGATGAGTACATGCGAGAAAGACTTACACAAGAATATCAAGATGATTTAAGAGCTGAATATGAAGCTGAAAATGATCCACAAGATCAATACGAAAGTAAATGGACTGATTTAGATTGACGTGTGGTGTGCAAGGTTGTTCAACAATGGACATAACAACAATTAGAGTTAGAATCAAGACGGAAAAAAACGAACTCAAAGAAGGCGATCTTAAAGTTTGTAGTGAACACGATAAATATTTCCAAGCAATAAAACAATCAAGTGAGGGATTTAAGAATTGACTTTAACAGATAAAAAATTAGAAAAAGCGATTGATAATATCGATAAAGTAATTGTGATTCAAGATAAATTAAGATCAAAAAGAGTAGAATTAAGAAACCATTTACTTAGAATGCAACGAGCTATCAAACCTAGATTTTGGTTAGACGATACTAATTGGAAAAAAATGTCATTCAAAGAGAAGCTTAAACTAATGAGAGAAACAAAAGGAATCCAAATACCAACAAGTGAATCTATGTTTAACACTAGAGAATTTCCATTCTATGCAAAACAACAATACAAAAAAGACCGAGAGCAATTAATCAAGGAAGGTAAAATAAATGTCTAAAGAAGTTATGGCACAGAAATTATTTGATAATGGTGACGTACAAAAAGTAAATGCGGATACTTTTGTATGTCATGGTAGTAACGGTAATCAATATGAAATTACTAGAGTGAGTGATCCACAATACAATTATGAGTTTTATTGTAAGTGTCCTGCATGGAAATTTGATACTTCAAGAAGATGTAAACATGTTTTAGCAGTAAGATTATTCGAGCAAAAGAATAAACAAATGAAACCAAGTCATACTCATTCAGTTGTTAGTGGTAAGAAAGTAAAAGCAAAATTAAGATCAAAACAACTTAAAGATCCACAATACAAAGTGAAAAAAGATGGCAATAAAAACACGATGGACTGGACTGAACCCGATGGAAGTAAAACAAAATTCAAGTTTGATGAAGAAGGAAATCTAATAGGGAAGGTATCAAAATGAAAATGAACGATCAAGTTATAGAATGGAAAGATCCTGACGGTAAAACTACCAAGTTAAACTTTGATGATGACGGTAAATTAATTGGTAAAAATTCAACTGAAACAAAACCTTTCTTTGATACAAAAGTAAATACCAAATATAGATACTATGAAGATCTTTATGGTAATCAATATCGTTGGACTACACACAAACAAAGTGACGGAAAATTCAATGCAAAGATCTTAAAATTAAAATCTAGAGATACTAGAGGAAATTATTCTTTAATTACAATTAAAGAACGACACTTCAAAAAGAAAAAATCCGCAATAGCATGGTTACTAAAGGCATGTCTTAAAGCAAAAGCACGTCAACAAAAAGTCTTAGATGATAGAGTAAAAAGAAAACAAGCAAGATTAGATCTTAAACCAAAGTTTACAGCTAAAGAAAAATCATTACAACATGCAATAGATAAAAGAAAACACTTTGTAGAATTACAAAGAAATTCAAATAAAAGATTGGCTAAGCAGATTAAACTTAACAAATCAAGATGTAGAAGATACCAAAAGAAAATCAATTACTACAAAAAACGTGAGGTAGCATTGAAATGACAGTTGACATGATGAAAAAACTTGAAATAAGAAATAGCAAGATTAAAGATCTTAAAACAAAAGCCAAAGAACGAATGGAAAAAGGCGGTGACTTTGAATTAATGGTTGGTGATATTCAAGACATGATCTCAAAAACAAAAGTAAAATTATTCAATAAAGAACTTATTGAGATCACAAATATCTTTTACAATCAAGGTGATCAATCAGTAGAACGACTTGATCTTTCAGATAAATTCTATGCTGAAATTGATCATGCAAACAATTCTTTAATTGAAAATGGCGATTCGACAGTGGGGTTGAGATACAAATGAGTGAATACCAATGTGATGAATGGTTAAATTTAATCTTAAAATCATTAGATAATCTTAATGATACCGAGATTAGAAAGCAAATTTTGAAACACCCATTTAGTTGTGAACACCCAATTTGTATCCAAGTCGCAAAGCACATGAAGGGGATCTTAAAATGATGGTAGCAAGTTTTGATCTTAAGCAAGTTGTAATAGATTTACGTCAAGCCGATCCTGATATGTCTAGAGAGGAATTATTTGATCACTGTATGAGAATTGGAACTCATAACGGTATGCCAGTACAACAAATCATAGATGAACTAATGGAGATCTTAAAAGAAAATGCCTAATTGGAATGAAGCTATTTTTGAAGTTGTTGGTGATAAAGTAATCATTGATGAGATCTTAAAAACAGGTTTCGACTTTAATAAAATATTACCAGAACCAGAGGATCTTATGGAGCAACCAGATGTTAAAAGTGTGTGTTCACCAGAACATAAAAGCCCTGCATGGTATGTATGGCGACTTAAAAATTGGGGAACTAAATGGAAACCAACAGCAGAAAATAATCATCTTGACGTTGAACGAGTTTCAGATATTAAGCTTAAAGTAAGAATGGATACAGCATGGTGTTTACCAATAGAGATCTTAAAATTCATTACAACAAAGTATCCAATTCAGATAACAGGAACTTCGCAAGAAGAAAATGAAGAACAACCAACGCCATTTGTAGTTGATAAAGGAGTGATTAAAAGTGGAATTTAAGAGCAGAATTTTTTGGTTAGAATCATGGGAAGGAGTATCTAAAGGCGGATTCTATTTCAGATCATTTGACTTGAATAAGTTTATGAAAAAACTTGAGGAAGAAGGTCATGGCAAAGTCGTAGGACTAGAATTTGAAGATGGAAATGTTAATTGTATTGTTGAAGTATCAAAAAAGATCCCAAAAGATCTTAAATTGGCGGAGCAAAACTAAGATGACAGGGAAGAAGAACTTGATCAAGTTGACAAGAAAAGAGTATTTGATTAAGTGGCGTAAGGAAAATCCTGATTATTTTAAGACATATTACAAGTCACACAAGAAGGAAGCTAAGGAAGCCATAGCACGTTATAGAAAAACAACAAAAGGAAAAGCAACAATCAAAGCCTATGAGAATAGTAAAGATAGAAAAGAAGGAAAGAAAGCATATCAAAAATCTTTAGTACAGGCAAAAAAGACATTGGACAAGTTGAAAAAGAGAGGTATTATCTAATGCACAAATCACTTATTGATCTTAAAAAAGCAGGTGAGATGTTAGATGAACAAGAAAAGGTAGATAAAATCCATAGAGGTGAAAACGATCCTATACCTGAAATAAAACAACAACGACAGAGAAAAGATTCACTGGAACAACAACTAGCAGATCTCAAAGCAAAGGAAACAGAACTGAATTTAAGATACAAGATCTTAAAAAAGAAAGAACAACTTGAGAAAATTCAGGTAAGGTTTGATCAAATCACAGAGGAAGAATCATACTACACAGAAAAACCAGATTCAAAAGGCTACACTCAACTTAGAGATGAGAAATGGCAGAACGATTTCCAAGAACTAATAGTAAAATTAAAGAACATGGAACTTGATGAGTTTGATGGCACAATAGATTTACAAACATCACAGGAAGCTAAAGCAAATGTAACAAAGCAAATTAAGACATTAATCTCAATCAAAAAGAAAACAAGTACAAGAAATACAATGAACAAACTCAAACGTGGATTCCAAAAAACAATGAAAGGAATTGGATCTTTCTCAAAAGAAATGTCTAAATTCTCTGGTGAAATGTCAAAGTTTGGTAATCAAGTAGGTGGTAGTGATGGCGGTTACAGCTCTGTTGATTATAGTAAATTCTTTGATGACAAGCCACAGAGGTCAACCAAGACCACCAAGAAACGCAAGTCAAGTAAGAAATCCAAGTCAAGTAAGAAAGCCAAGACCACCAAGAAACGCAAGTCACGTAAGAAATCCAAGACCACCAAGACGCAGAAAAAAAGTAGTGGTGGTTTCGGGGGATTCGAGTTTTAAGATCATGGCTCTATCAATTATGTTTATCATGGGATTTATTGGTGTAGCAATATTATTAGTAATTGGTTTAACTATTTTTGGTAGTGTAACTTCTGAATTAGAACAAGATTCAATCATTGAACCAGAAACAAATTCAAGTTGGTTGACATTGATAATTCTTATTCCAATAACAATCATGTTTGTATTACCAATATTGATAATCTTTAGAGGTGAATTTGGTTTTATTACAAAACCGATCAAAAAGATCTTAATCTCATTGGCATTAATGGTCGGTATTGTAAAGATAAGTGAAGGGAATGACAAATACAGATGACTGAATATATCTTTATAAGACTGTCTAAGGAGTTGAATTGTTAGTGGATCTAAAAGAAGTAACCGATTCAATTCTTGAATCATTCAAAGGAATTGTTGAAGAAGATTTTGAAGTGGGCTTTGAATTTACTGAAACAGTAAATGAAATAAGTTTAAGATCAAAGACTGACGACAAAGTTTTTCACTTACTTGTAATGGAATCACTACCTAAAAACGAAGGGGGTGAAAGTTAGTGGTTGTTTTTGAAAATATGTTTTCGTATGGTTATGTGTTTGTGATTATTGTAGCAGGGTTAGCTCTCATAACTGCATACTACAAGAAAAAAGGATACATAAAATTCCAAAATCCGATTAAAAAAGTAAAACAAGAAGGTGATACAAATGAAGATTGATAGAAGATTAAGATTCATTTCACCTTTATGGTTTGCTAGGTTTGAGAAATCAAAGACGTTACGTGGATTGTTAAGGAAGCAAGAAGTCCAACAACATTCTAAACTATACCAACAAGCTGTAACTCTAGATATTACAAGTTACAAGTGTTGTATGGTAGCAGAAGGATTCGATTTTGATGATGTTTACAACAAGGAAAAACAAACGAATCACGATCTTAATTGTAAGAAATGTACTTCAATATCACAAAGGATTGTTTATCCAATTAAGAATTTTTGGCATGAAGGTAGCGTAAAATATTTCCAAAGAGTAATCAGGGAATACTGTAATCATATAGAAAGAGATCATGGAGTTGTTTTAGCAAGTGGCTATTAAGAATAACATTCTAGGATTCAAAGAACAGGAGCTTAAACTTCTGTCAAAGTCCAAGAACATGTCAAATCAATACAAATATCTTAAATGGTTTCTAGATAACGCAGAACACTTTACAGATCTTAATGTTGATTTATCCCATACAGTTTCAAGAGATAATGATTGTCAAGTAAAGAGTTGCTATCACAACTGTTGGAAAGCTACCTCGTGTGCAAATATCTTAAATTTAAGATATTTTGAAGGCTTTGTTTGGAGCGAACGTGTTCCACTCCCATTGGAACACTCATGGTTGGTAACACCAGAAGGTCAAGTGGTAGATCCTACTTTGATAATTACAGGGGAACTAGCCTACAAGCAGATGAAAAAACAATATCCTCAATTCACAAGAGCTGACTTTAAGACAAATGAACGAAGATGTGGCGATGAATACTTTGGAATAGAGTTTCCATTACTTTATCTTAATAAATTAGTAATGAAAAACAAGCGTACAGGTGGATTTTTACTTGAGCTATTCTTATCTAAAGGACAGGAGTTAATGGTTTATGGATAGAAGAAAATTGGTTGATAAGAGATCAGGTTATTATTCCGTTAAGTCAGGATCGGCACTTGATGGTCTAATGGGAAAATTAGACACACAACTTAAAGCAGAAAATCAAAGGAAAACTAATTTTGTTTCAAGAACAACAAGTCCATTAGGAATAGCAGGGGCAATTACAGGTTTAGGTCTTAGTGTTGCAGGTAAAACTAAGAAAGGTAAACGTGGTTTTGCAACAAGTAATCCATTTAATCCAAGTATGTCACCTACTTTGAAACCAAGAGCAAGGCAAAGAAGAAGTCCAAATCTTCCTACTGATCCATTGAACATGAAAACAAGAATGCAAAAAGCTAGAGAAGCTAGACAGAATGCAATTTTAAGACGACATAAAGGTGGAACAACGTATGCAACTGGCACTAACGAAGAACCAATAGATGAAGTAGAAGGCGATCTTAAAGATCTTGAAGCAAACGAAGATTTCGTAGATGATAATAAGATCAAGACAATGGAGTGGACTGAACCAGATGGTAGCAAGACTACATTAAAGTTTGATTCAGATGGAACTCTTATTGGAAAAGATTTATCTAAGTCTAAAAAATAGAACCGCTATTGAGTATTGAGAAGCGAAAAGACCTAGAGGAAGAACTCAAAGATTCATGTTTATTTTCTGTTACAGAGAAAAATTATCTACTCTCTAGACTTGATCAAGTTGATAAGACAGAAATTTAAGATGAAAAATAGAAAAAAATGATCTCAATTTAAGATCATTTAAGGACTTTTCTTAGGGTGTCATTCAAAACTTTAGAGAACGAATAACTTCCCTGTGTATCTCGAATGAGTTTTGATTGACGTGATCTTAATTTTTGGTCAAGGTCATCATCTATCATAATTGTAACTCTTTTTGCACTTGAGATTACCATGTTAATAATATCATACAACGTCTTATAAAGATAATGGTTAGGCGGTTAATGGTTCTTCTTCATTCCTACCTGTTGTTCTGCCAAGATTCTTTCCCATAAGAAGAATATCTTCTAGGAACTTAGCATTGTGGTGGTGACTACAACTGACTTTACTGTGTAGTCTTTTAAGATCATTTTCACTTAATGATTCACCTGTTCTTTCAAAGTCGCCACCGAGAGTGTCACCAACATACCAATCAGTATGTCCAAAGAAGTCATTAGGATCAAATCCATACAACGAATACACACCTGAATTGGTTCTCAATGATTCTTTTGAAAAGCCATATCGTTCCAAGTCCTCTTTTGAGGTTGGATTAACAATGATTTCTTCAATGAATGCTTTGAATCCATGTCTATCAGGCGAATGTTTGTTCTTAGGTTTGAGGATAACTATCTCGCCAACTTTGAGATCCGTTGGATACATGTTATAAAGATGGTTAAAACCGTTAATAAAGATTGTTCAGGATTTGAATGTTACACTGGATTCCCCCCGACTGTACGCCCACGCCCTCGTACAGTCGAATAGTCAAGACATACACAAACCCGTTAGGAGCATGTGAGTTAACCAAATTAAGATGAAACAAATCAATATAAAATCTTATGGGTGATTTTGAAAAGCAATCTTTATAAGATACGCTATGTTATAACATGTTATGTTTAGAAAAAACACCAAGACCGTACAAAAATCGGTGGGAGCAAGAGGAATGTTAGGAAAGATTGTGTCTAGATTTAAGACTAAACCTAAGCATAAGATACAGAAAAAAACAACAAAGCCACAACGTCAAGTAGAGAAAAAAGTAACACAAACTAAGACCAAGAACGGTCATTATAGAAAAGAAGTATCACACACAACAATCTTTCAGGTGAGAAAAATATTCAAAATTAACAGAGATAATCCAAATCTATCGACTGAAAATATAGGAACTCTAGTAAACATGTCAGGTGAATTAGTAAAGTATTATCTTAAAATTGGTAAGCTCAAATCCATAGCCACCTTCAAGAAGAAGGAGCAGAAGCTAGAGAAACTAGAGAAGAAAACCAAGAAGAAAATGAAGAAATTAACTAAGAAGAAAGCAGGGAATAATCTTAAAACTTTACACAAGACTGAAAAATATCCAGTTGAACATCAGTCAGATCCTAAGTATTTTGCAGGAACAGAACCGCCACATTCAGTAGCAACAGTTGAAGATTTTGATAAACAAAAGCGTAAAAACAATATCAATAGAGCAGTAGTAGCTAAGAAGATCTTAAAAGATGAACAAACTGAACAAGCCAATGCAAATGAGAACGGTAGAAAACGAAGGCTTAGAGAGAAACATGCTATTGCTTCACCGAAGATACATTATGATTGCTGTCCTTCTTGTAACCACAAATCAAACCTAACAGTAGATGAATACAACAAAATAGTAAGGCAAGAATCATGGCGAAGGCATGAATTTGCACAAAAGGAAATAGCACTTAAAGAAAAAGAGAAACAAATAGACCGTCTTAAAAAAGAACCAACAGTAGCAGAACGAGAGCAACAGGGAACTCAACTATGTAGAAAGTGTGATTCTAGAATCCCTTATAGTCAAGCAACTAGATCAAAGCAGATTTACGGAGAATATTATTGTGGCGACCATGAACCAAAGCTGTAAACCATGTGAGTTTTGCGGTGGCAACGAGGTAGAAGAACTCGGTGAAAATCATTTTAGTTGTAAGACTTGTGGAGTAGGATTTAGAAAAGGTCTTGAAGGTAGTCCTGATCTTAAAAAACATATTAAATTTCTTAAATCTGCTGTAATGATGGCAAAGATTCTCAACCCACAGATGAATGGTAAAGAGTTGGCGGATTTTGTTCAAAAACATTTACACACAGTTGAAAATCACCCATTAGACCAACATGGATTTTGTATCTACTGTAATATTTCATTCAAGACAGAGGAATCTTTATAAGATACACATGTTATAACAATAGTGATGATGGTGAATAACACAAAACGTAAGCAAGTGAGAGTAAGATTCCTTAATGTATTGTTGTTTATGGGAATATTTACTTGTGTTTTTGCAGTTGCTTCTAGCGTTGATTTACTTTCACCAGATGATCAAAAACAACTTAAAGATGAGATAACACAAAAACTCGAAACCGCTAAGACAAATTCAGATAGTTCTTTCATATTTCTGAACAACGTGGCACTTGGCTTACTAATGTTCATTCCAATGGGAATTGGACTATTGTTAGGATTCGGCTCTGCTTTTGCAACTGGATTGGCAGTAGGTGGTTTTGAGTTAGAAGTTCCCGCCTTCTTGTTACTCTATCTTACACCCTTTGGCTTTATGGAATTAGTGGCATACTCACTAGCATTAAGTCGAAGTTTCACTCTCACAGTTGTACTAATCAAGCGAAGAAGCTTAATCAAAGCAGAATTAAAACCAACTCTAATAGAAATTGGGATAGTAATTGGCTTGTTATTCTTTGCAGGGCTAATTGAGAATTTGATGTTGGGGATTTAAGATGAAGTACGAAGTTAGATTTATCAGAACTGTTTGCTTGGATAATCCAATAGTAGAAGCTAATGACGAAGAAGAAGCAGTAAAGAAAGCTTCAAAATTGATTCACAAATATGACTTTAAGGAATACGAAACAACCGAAGTGATAGAGGTTGACGAATAAAGAACTTCAAGATCTTCTAATGATGACCAACAACTTCTTTGATAAATTAAAGAAACATGAAGTGTAGAATCTGCGGAAGGCGTGTTAAGAAACACGTTAATCACCGATTTAATTGGGTAGAGGAACAGATGTGTGGACTGTGTTTTTGGGGAAGAATATTCGGTTACTTTAACTCATTAAATGGAAAAGATTCAGGTCAACCATTAAGAATCAAAGTATTAGCAAGATAATGCCTATATGTTTAGATTGTAATAATTGGTTTAATTGTTTCTGCATGAGATGTAGAAGGTATGAACCTTATGATAATTCATTTCCAAAAAAATGGAAATCATTAAGTCAAATTTATTTGGACAAGAAATGAAAGAGAATGAAAAAGTAGCAACTGAATTTGCAGAGAAGTACAATGGCAAAGTGGTAGGCGTTATTCATGGAAATAAGATCTTAAAATCTGGTGAAAAATCTAGAGCAGGATACAAAGTTGAGATTAATGGCAACAAGATTCACGTCTATACATTAAGAGTATGGCACAACAACAAGAAAGCAATCTCTATCAGCAAGGAGCAGTTGCAGGAAGCACTAGACGAAAATGCTTTGATCTTAATGTCTTACAACAGAATAGAGTACGTGTGTCACTCACAAGCATGGGATCTATGGGCGAAGCAGGACAATAATTATGACGTACACACGAGATTTGGAACAACAGAAGTTTTTTGCAAGAAGGATATGTTCAGGAAATTAGACTTGGATAAATACGAGTTACACAGATACTATCCTGATTGACACTAAGTAAAACAGCAATCAAAAAGTTTCAAAAAGACGTTGCTGACTACCAAGAGTACGTTGAAGGAATCAGAATTTTAAGATATTTGAAGAAGAAGCGGAAGTTTGCAGTTAGAATTTGGCGACCTAGATGGTGGTATATCAAAAGATTCAAAGAGAATTATCTGAAAAAGCACGGGTATCCATACGTGTCAAAGAAGTCAAGAAAGAAAAAGAGGAAGACCACGAACGTCCAATAGAAAAAGATCCGAGTGCAGGATCAAAATAACGTTTCAAAATTAGAGTTTTGATCTTAAATTTAAGATCATAATTGGTTACGATCAAAACCGCTAGGCATGATCGCAGGACACGGACGCAAAGGTGGCAAGGTTAAAGGCGAATAAATAAACGCATTGTAAGTTTAAACCCTTATTTTTTGCGTTTAATTTTTGACGCTTTCGAGCAGTACGTACTGCCTTCAATGATTATTAGATTTAGCCATGAATAACAATCTTTATAAGATACCATTTGTTATAACAAGTATGGCAAAAGTAAAGTATTGTAAGTGTGGTCATAGAGAAGATCAACACCTACCCGCAACTGCAAAAAGACAAGGAAGTAAAGAGCATTGGAATGCTAAGATTCGCTACAAAGGACAATGTGGCTTCTGTGAAATCTCAAGTCAATCATGCAGAAAATTTAGAGAGGATAAAAAATGAAGATTAGATGTACTATCGATTTAGAGAAAGCAGATGAATCAATCTCAAGTTTATTTTCAGAACAATCTTTGACTATGGGAGTATTTGGTTGTGACAAGGAAGGAGCTTACCACATGTACTATCATTCAAGAAGTGACTTAGTAACGTTTGAAGATGTAGAGGTGTTGAAAGAGTAATGGTTCTACAAACTAAGAAGATTGAAAGAGATTGGATTCTACTTACCTATGATGTTTCAGTTCTAAATAATGACAAGAGAGATACCTTTAGAGAGGATCTTAAACAAAGAATGGGAGCATTATATCAAAACGATTCAGTCTATTTACTACCTAAGAAAATCCACTCAATTAGACAGATAGAAGAATTTGCTAAAGGTTATGGTATCAATGTTGTACTTTTTGGACTTGACGCTAATATCGAAGCTTGTAAAGATATTTCAAAAAGATATGTTAAGATCTTAAAAGAAAGAAGAAAGAACATTAAAGATCTCTTTTGGGAAGCATGGGATAGACTATCAACTGTTGAAAGAAATCTTAAAGACGAAAGCCTAACAGGTTTCCACAACAAAATTAAAGAGGTTAAAGTGTTGTACGATCACTACAATAATCTTGCTACTAAATACGGTAACAACCAAGACGAATGGAAAATTGAATCTCTAGAAGATGATATTGAAAGACTTGAAAAGAGATTTGATAGAATAATGATTGCTAAGAAAAGACAAAGGGGGAACAAGTAAACGCTATCTTTATAAGATGGTAGTTGTTATAACATATTATGGAATTAAACTCAACGGTTCTCAAGCGATCAACAATACTACTAATAGTATTCATTCTACCATTCAATGCAGTACATGAGTTAGGACATTTGATCCCATGTATCGCCAGTGGTGGACAAGGAACTTTTATTGTTGGCATAATTGCAAGTCAAGCTACTTGTACTTTGATTCAAAACTCAATGGTGTTCGCATTTGCAGGTGGATTACTAGCAACTCTAGTCGCATTAATGCCATTAACAATCAAAAGAGTGGCAAAACACCCAAGCATTAGAATAGTATTTCTATCATTTGCAATAGGTCACTTAATGACAGCACTACTAGAAACATTTGCTAGAGAGTTTTACATGTCAGATATTGCAAACCCAATAGTTAGTTTCTCAACTTTCACTATCTACATTGGTGTACTTTGTTTCTTTGGAAGAAAAGAAAAACTTAGAAAGGATCGATGGATTACTTCAACAGAAGCAGGGAATTTATTAAAGAGGAATACAAAATGACTGATAAAGATTTACTAAAACATCAAGT
>Ga0114925_10000514_pt1 | contig 17186 bp, 22 predicted proteins | sample SumtaG_2_FD_87287 | JGI IMG/M metagenome (GOLD analysis project Ga0114925, IMG submission 87287) | Deep subsurface microbial communities from Indian Ocean to uncover new lineages of life (NeLLi) - Sumatra_00607 metaG | ecosystem: Environmental > Aquatic > Marine > Oceanic > Sediment | place... | reverse complement strand
CTTTTTCAATTAAATCTAAATCCCCTGCTAATAATATCTGCGTTTCCAATTCGCAAACAGAACCATAAGATATGTAAAGCATCCTAACGTAATCCAAGGTTGTCTTTCTTCCTTGGGGAATTTTGCTGTTATTCTATAGATCTCTAAACAGAGTTCGTATGACTTTTGTCAGACTTTCAAATCTTAGAAATTCTTTAGTATTTTTATCCGCCTGTTCTCTGGCGGACCACTCGAATCCTTGAATCCTTGACCCCTTGTACCCTTTGGGATCACGCCTACTCAATTAGAGATGACCCACTTGTTTTGCCCTAATTAACTACAACTAATCGGGAGATGATCCAGAATAAAAAACCTCATCTATATACTGCTTGTAAGATCTTTCACTCGATTTTCGATTTCATCCCGAACACCGCGAATAAAATCAAGCGGCTTGCCGGCAGGATCCGGCAGATCCCAGTCCTGTACTTCTGCGCCAGGAACCAAAGGGCACGCTTCCCCACAGCCCATAGTGACAATCATATCCGGCGTTGACACTGAAATCGCCTCATCAAGGGGTCGGGTTCCGCGAAAGGCCATGTCTATTCCCTTTTCCTGCATGGCTGCAACCATGTCTGAATTGATCTTTTCTGCCGGTTCACTGCCCGCGCATGAGGCGTCGATTTTATCTCCCCCGAGATATCGGGCAAACGCCGCGGCCATCTGGCTTCGGCACGCATTTTCCCGGCACGCGAACAGGATTTTCTTTCTCCCCAGCAGGGGTGACAACAAATCGGCAACCGCCTTTTTTACATCCTCAAGCACCATTGGATGTGCTTCCATATCTCCGGGGTGCTCGATCTTCCAATATGTGAGTCCTCCCTCATATTTGGCTGATAATGCGTCATAGAAATATTGCATGGTCAGATGCGTACCTTCGAAAAGGTTTTTGCCTCTGGTAGCCCCGAGCGACAGCAGAAATCCCCGCCGCGTTTTGCTTCCGGGATCTCCTAAGTTTAGCCGGTATCTCCGGGACCAGAGTGTCTGGCTTCTGTCAATCAGTATCTTGAGCTGGGCCGTAACATTGTAAAAATATATGGGTGAAGCTGTAACGATCACATCCGCCTCGCGAAGCAGAGGGTAGATCTCAAGGGTCATATCATCGTTTTTCGTAACGCAGTAGCCTTTCTTTTCACATGAACCACACCCGATACACGGCGTAATATTCTTTTTTGCGGCATTAATGACATGGATCCGGGCCCCCAGTCTTTCAGCTTCCTTCATAAATTCTGTGAGGAGATAGTTCGTGTTTCCCTTTTTCCGGGGGCTTCCCTGTAATCCGAGCACAAGCATAATAATATCCGGTTCTTCTCCAATTTAGTTGGAGAAGAGGGTTCAAGGGTTCAAGGGATCACACCGGCTCAATTGGAGATGACCCACTTATTTTACCCTAATTAACTTACTGCTAATCGGGAGATGATCCTAATATCCTTATTTGACGTGGCATTTTGAACATGTAGTAGGGCCTGCCTTGTTCTCTGCTTTTTTTTCCGCCTTGTGGCATTTTGTGCAAAGCTTGTTCATCACCTGTTTCTTTTTGAGTTTTCCCTGTGCTTTATAATCATCGATGGCCCCCAACGACTGCGGGAAAGTGTCGTGGCAGATGTTACAGTCTTTGAGGTTGTCCTGGTGTTTCCGGTGAGGAAAAGGGACTTTTCCCTTTGTACCGCCATTCAGCGTAATATCTTCGGCTCCTATGTTCTGGTTCGCGACAGCCAACGCAGCGGTAAATACCATTCCTAAAATAACCAACAATACGATTGTTTTTGATTTCAAATTCTCTCTCCCTCATTCACGTTATTTAACCTCAAGCCCGGAATATTTATTAAAATTCAAGTCAATTTTTTGTGACCAACTCAGATGCGAAAAGTTTACTTCTAAAGAAACCACTTCTAATATGATTCTTCAAGGGTAAAGGGGACGAACAAAAAATGAAACATGGTAGCAGTCGCAAATTGCAGCCTCGATAGCAGTACGACGTCCATTAGCATCTCCTTGAATAGAAAAGAAGCTATTCCTGGTATTCATCATTCCCATCATGCCGCGGACTGACGATTCGTCAGTCGCTGACCAAATGACAAATAGCCATTAGCTTCTTTCCGATATAGCCGGAAGCTATGCAGGCCAGCTCTAAAAACAAACAAGACCTCTAATGAAATTTATAGCACTAGGCTTGCCCTTCTAACGTACACTGTGTAAAGTCAATCTCTTTTCCACAGCCCTCGCAGACATGGGCCCTGTCAAATTCATCTGAAAAAATCTCTTTTTCCTGGCCGCAACCGGGACATTTGCAGCTAAACGACTTGAGGTGCTTAAAATTTGCGAAGCCGGGGCAATGTATTGGTTTTGTCATAATTTCCTCCTATTAGAGTAAGTGCAATACGCATTGTGCGCTAATATGTTGTTATTCAGTCTCTACTACTTAACTTGTCCGCAATTTCACGACCGTAGTCCTGGGCCATCTGAACCGCTCCACCCAGAGAACTCGACTTCAACCTTAAAGGACCACTCACCATGTCCATATTAAAAATGTTTTTCATGGTATTGAATATCCGGTCAGGCGCCTCACCACTCCACCCGAACGCGCCGAAGGCACCGCCGACTGTTCCTTCAAGTCCTGCTTTTTCGGCCAGAAAGAGCATCTGCTTCATGGCCTGGATCATGTCTCCGTGATATGTGGCTGATCCAAAAATCAGAGCATCGTAACCCTGCAGATCCGTTTCCGTTTTTATGACATTGACCTTTAAAACGGTTGCCTCGTGGCCGGCAACCCGGATGCCTTCCGCGATCAGATTGCCGATCCGCAGCGTCTCCTCGGTTCGAGTTGCACAAACAATTAGGGCTTTTGCCATTTTACGTTCTCCTTATATCCTTTCATCCGTCCCACCCGGTGGGCAATCCGGTGTATAACAGGTGGTGTCGACAAATTCGCACTTCTCCTTGCACGAAGGACACTGATCCGGTGGTGCATCAGCTTCCATGGCATATCCGCAATTTGAACATTTCCAACTGGGCATATGACCACCTCTTTTTACTTTTTTTTGACAGGATCAACAGGATATTCAGGATACTTTTCTCCCATTTTTTCTAACGAACGCCCTGAGCATCCTTTCAACTTCCTCTGTATCATCCTTGAGAGCCTTTCAGACCTTTGTAATTCCTAAGCATTATCCGCCTGTTTTGTGGCGGGTCACTCGAACCCTCGACTCCTTGAACCCTTGACCCCCTGAACCCTTAGGATCACTCCAACTCTTCTGGAAGTGATCCTTTATTAGAAACTTGGACTACTCTTTCTCAAGCGTTCCCTTATGTTCGGTAGCGCATAGAGGGCAGAGGACATCAATCTCTTTTTCATCACCAATAAATTTTTCCTTTAACATCTCAGGACTCAAATGGCTGACTGTTCCACAGGCACAATGAGGACACTCAGCCCTTACTTTATACTTTTTCCCCGACATGGGGCACCTCCTTTTCACCCTTACCAATTTATGCTTTCCACAGACCATGAAGATTGCAGTATTCGCGGGCCGAGATCTGGTCTGCTTCTACGTTAAAGGTTGCCTCAGGCGCCTCTCCGGGGTTAAGAAACTGGCGGTAAGCCTTGCCGTCGGCAATGATTTCAACCCATTCAATCCAATGTTTCTCTTCCATGGGATGGGCAACCTCTCCCACTTTGACTTTTACACCGCCTTCGACCTTTTCAACTACCGGAACATGTTTCTCCTTTGCAGCATCCACCGTGTTTTCGACAAGCCGGACCATCGGTTGTCCACAGCACACGAGTTCTCCATCTCCGCCATGGAGCACTTCAACGATATTTCCACAAACTTCGCATTTGTATACTTCAAGTCTCTCAGCCATTTTATCCTCCTTTTAAAATAAATGGGACACAGATTTTCCACAGATACACACAGATAATTTTTTACTAAATATCTTAACAAGTTGTGTTTATCTGTGTCCCCAAAAAACTACCAGTTCTCTCCAAGTAGCTCAAAATGAGCCTGCGCATGAGCACATGCCGGACATGCTTCCGGCGCCTCATTTCCTTCATGCAGATAACCGCAGTTGCGGCAGCGCCAAGTAACCGTTTCATCCCGCTTGAAAACAGAACCGGCTTCGATATTGGCCGCAAGATCGGCATATCTTTTTTCATGCTGTTTTTCGGCAACCGAAATCGCTTCAAAGACTTCAGCAATGTCATTAAATCCTTCTTCACGAGCGGTATTTGCGAATTCAGGATACATTTCGGTATGCTCATAATGTTCTCCTGCAGCGGCAGCCTTCAAGTTTTCAAGAGTCGTTCCGATCACACCCGCCGGAAATGCAGCAGAGATCTCAACCTCTCCTCCTTCTAAAAATTGAAAAAACCGCTTGGCATGTTCCTTTTCCTGATTGGCAGTTTCAATAAAAATATCTGCCATCTGAACATAACCCTCTTTTTTAGCCTGGCTGGCAAAATAAGTGTAGCGATTGCGCGCTTGAGATTCGCCCGCAAATGCGGTCAAAAGATTTTTTTCTGTTTTCGTTCCTTTTAAGACTGCCATGCTTGTCCTCCTGTTTTATCCTTTCGTTAAGTTGATCCCGTCCCGCTTTTATCGGGACTGCGGTAGTTCTGTAAAATCGGAATACGATTTTATTGTGTTTATCGTCAGGAACCATCACAATTATCTTCAGGGTCAGCTTTCCACCAGCCCTTTTTTACGTGGTTCTCCTTTTCCTCTTCGGCAAGTTTTTTTATTTTATAGGCAGAATCACGCAACACGCCGTAAAGAATACCGCAGCCGGTATCTTCCCGTTCAATGTCGCCCTTGTCTGCGATTTCTATCATGTCTTTGACGAGCTCAAGGGTTGATTGGATATTACAGTCACAAGGTTTCAATGATTATATACTCCAGGTGAATCAATGTTTGATTGTTTATGGTTTAGTTTTTCCAATATATCGTCTCATGTTTTTTAATGATACACAACTGTATCATGAAACAAGCTTTAAGGACTTTTAATACGATTTTTATTCAGTTTCTCCAGTTCTGTCACCAAAATCTCCAGGTCGGGTCTTTTATTGATATCCTCCACATGGGCATATCTGAGAATACCTTCTTTATCTATCACGAACAGCGCTCTTTCAGATACCCCGTCACTGCGAAGCACACCAAACGTTTCCGCCATCTTGCCATGGGGATAGAAATCGGAAAGTACGGCAAACCAGAGCTTCCCCATCTGATTGGTCCATGCAAAAAGCGTTGGGAGGTTGTCGACCGTAATGCCAAGGAGTATTGCATCGTTTTGTTGAAAAAACGACTCGGCAATATTATATCCCGGCCACTGATCAGAGCAGACAGGGGTCCAGGCAGCCGGAACGAACGATATGACAACATTTTTTTTCCCCCTGAATTGACTGAGTGAAATTTTTTGTCCTGATAAGGAAGGAAGGGTAAAATCCGGTACTTTCTCGCCCACCTTTACTTTCAGAACGCTGTCAATCGGTTTTAATATCCCCGGGTTGTATATGTTGTTCTTGAAAGCTTCAGACCTGCCGAAGGCATGACTGCTCACAAAAAGCATGACCGTTAATAGGACCATTTGTATTTTAAAGTACTTATTCACAGCAAACACCTCCTTTTTATAACCCGGAAAGCTTAACGATTAAGCTCAGGAATTCATCTGCGTTGTTTATCGTACCCAGTTTGGAATAAAAAACAGTGTGCGTTCCATCTGCATTAATCTTAATGCCGACAAAATAAGGGGTTCTGACTTCTCCCATAATCTTGTGGATGGAAAAATCGGTATCAGGAAAAAGTGGAAATTTGACGTCATAGTTCTTTCTGAAGAAATCGACTTCAAATACTGAGTTTCCGGCACCAATGCCAATCAGCTTTACTTTACCTTTCAGGCGCTCGTTACTTTCTATCTTCTGAAACAATTGGTTTACTATCGGCGCTTCTTTCTGACAGAAAGGACAGTACATGCTATAGATTTCATAAATAACGACTTTCCCTTTTATCTCAGGTATCTTAAATGTGCCTTCACCCGTCAGCCCAAGATATTTCTGATGTTCGGGTTCTTTGGGAACATTAAGGATTATCTCCGGCAAAATGCTCCCGACTTCAGGCGGTTTAACCTCTGCAACAGCAGGGCAAGTGAATATAAATTGGGAAATTAAAAACCCGGCTAAGATACTATACAAAAGAACTTTCTTCATGGCGGTACCTCCTCTCACCTCTCTTCTCATATGTTTCAAGTTTCGTGCCAAGTGCTAATGAGGCTCCCCGCAGCAAGCTGCGGGGTGTCAAAGCGGAATTCGCCGAAGCGAACCCGCCTTCGCGCTGAGCGCTTCGGCGGGTTCGCCACGCCATCTTGTCGGGACGAAGCCTTAGCAAAGGCGAATAAATGTAGGAGAAAATATAAAAATCATATAAATGTGGAATGTTAAACATACATGTGGAAATCGTCTCCTGTTAATCATTGATACACAATTGTATTCCCAAACAAGCAGGTGAGCATCATTTCACATGGAAAAAGTGGGATGGAAGCCGTTACAGGTCTGTGATCTGGCATGGTTATTATATTAAAATATTGCATTAAATTAAGAAAAAGACAAGACTTAACAAGTCAATCCAACAGAAGGGAAAAAAATGGCAAAATATACAGGGATCAATCATTTGGCGATGGCAACGAATGATATGGACAAGACCATTCGATTCTGGAGGGATCTACTGGGTATGCGGCTGGTGGCAGGCCTGGGGGCAAGCAAGTACAAGCATTATTTTTTTGAGATATCCGAACACGACATGATAGCCTTCTTCGAGTGGCCGGATGTGGAAAAAATTCCCGAGAAGGATCACGGTGCGCCGGTAAAGGGTCCTTTGGCTTTTGATCATATTTCCTTCGAAGTGGAAAGCGATGACGACCTCTGGAAGCTTAAGGAAAAATTTGAGGCCGCTGATCTCTGGGTCTCGGAAGTCATAGACCATGGTTTCATACATTCCATTTATTCGTTTGATCCCAACAACATCCCCATTGAGTTCAGTGCGCCGGTGCCCGAAGTAGATATCAGGAAACACCCGAAAATGAAGGACAGGAACCCGAGCGCTGTAACTCTGGAAGGGTCTGAACCTCAACCCGGCCGCTGGCCCGCGGTAAAAGAGCCAATGCCGGATGCGGATCGCAATGTCTATCCGGGCGAAGGAATGGTTCTCGCGGAAGATAACGAAGAGAAGGCTATCGAAGGAAAGGAATCATGAAATTCAGAACAGAAAAAGATTCATTTGGCGAAATGGATGTACCCGAAGACGCGTACTATGGGGCGAGCACAAAAAGAGCTGTTGAAAATTTTTCCATCAGCGGGCTAACTCTTCCCCTGTCTTTGATTTACGGCATCGCTCTGATCAAAAAGTTTGCCGCCAGGATCAACAAAGAATTGGATCTTCTGAATGAAGAGCTGGCGGAGCCTGTTGCCAGGGCTGCGCAGGAAGTCATTGACGGCAAGTTCGATGATCAGTTTGTGGTGGATGTCTTCCAGACCGGATCCGGCACTTCAACAAACATGAACCTGAATGAGGTCATTGCCTCACGGGCAAACGAAATCATAACAGGCATAAAAGGAGGCAAATTTCCGGTGCATCCGAATGATCATGTCAATCTCGGCCAGTCAAGCAATGACGTGATACCCTCGGCGATCCACATTGCAGCCTTAACCCTGATTAAAAACCAACTGATCCCATCACTTTCCCGATTACACGAAAGCCTTCTGCAAAAGACTAAAGCGTTCGAGGGTGTAGAAAAAATCGGAAGAACCCATCTTCAGGATGCCGTGCCCGTATTTCTCGGTCAGGAGTTTTCCGGATACGCCAGGCAGGTGGAACTGGGTATCAAAAGGATTGAATCCGTCGAGAACCGTCTCGCAGAGCTGGCACTGGGGGGAACCGCAGTCGGGAACGGTTTAAATACGCATCCGGACTTTGCCCAAAGGGTTATCGCCCTTATTTCAAAACATTCAAAGATCGATTTCAAAGAAGCGGAAAACCATTTCGAAGCACAGGGAGCACAGGATGCAGCGGTTGAGACCAGCGGGGCTTTAAAGACTGTTGCCGTAAGTCTCACAAAAATTTGCAATGATATCCGATGGCTTTCATCCGGCCCACGGTGCGGGCTCGGTGAAATATCGATCCCTACCCTACAGCCCGGGTCTTCCATAATGCCGGGGAAGGTAAACCCGGTCATACCGGAGGCCGTCATTCAAGCGGCAGCCCAGGTCATGGGGAACGACACTACCATCACGCTCAGCGGACAGGCGGGAAATTTTGAGCTGAACGTCATGTTACCCGTGATCGCGTACAATCTCCTGCAATCGATTCATCTCCTTGCATCCGGGGCCGGTCTTCTGGCTGAGAAATGTATCACCAATATCACCGCCAACCGCAAGAAATGTACTTCAAACATTGAACAGAGCCTGGCACTGGCAACCTATCTGGTTCCCCATATCGGCTATGACAAAGCAGCTGCTATTGCAAAAATAGCCCATGAAACCGGGAAGAGCATTCGAGAGGTCGTACTGGAAGAAAAACTTTTTTCAGAAGATGAATTGGCCAAAATTCTGCCTTCACAATGAACTTCCCTGAAGTAAGATCCGGGGAATTAAGAACTTAGCGCCCTTCGGGCGAACTTTTTGACAAGATCAACAGGATATTCAGGATATTTTTATCCCGGGGGAATAATTAAGGGCATTCAACGAGGTAAACAATCCGTCTTCAGATGGAATGTCTTGGCGAACAAAGGTATAGACAGAGAATATCTCATTTCAAAAAGTCTGATTTCTCCGGCAACCTGCTGCCTGGTAAACCCTGACGGGGAAAAGACCGTCGAAGATGCCTTTAAGGTGCTGACAAAACTCTCTCAATCCCTTCGGGATAAATATCTGACCTCATAACAGTTCTATCCCTAAAGGGTTAGGTGTCGTATTGCTAACTGTTAAGAAGCAGGAAAAATTGAATTTTAAAATTTGTCACCGGCAGGGGGATAAATCCCCCTGAACAATCAAATGTTCAAATAGCCAAATTATCTATCTTCGGGAACGTACAGCAAATGCCCGAACCTCGTAGGAAACGTCTTGGTTGCACCAGTTCTCGTAGCCGCCACCGAAATAAAAGAACCAAGCCGACGACACCCCCTTGGTTTCTCCTGACCATATATACCACCCGGTAGTTTCAAGGAATGGTGTCATGTTGCGTGTCCCTGTATCTTTTTGGTATAACGTCCTAAGTTCTCCCCATGTCGGCATGCGCCAACCACCGCCATCAACGTTCAGGCTTTCAACCCATTTTTTGGCATCACCCCATTTTGTATTTCTATCAGGTCCGGCAACCCATTCAAGGCCTGTCTGTGTGTTCTTTACCACCCCGGTTTTATATTTAATGAACTGATCGCCGGCTTTAGAGCCGGTTGGCCCAACAATAACCGCAAGAGCAGCTGGTTCCTTGACAACTACAGGGCCGGTTGACTCCGTGACAACTGCAGGGGCGACCGATTCCTCGACAACCACGGGGCCGGTTGGCTCTGTGACAATTCTTCCTTTTTTGAAATGCCCCTTCAATTTCAAAGTTTCATTTGGATTAAGCTTAAAGGAGCCGGTTAGCGTTTTTCCTTTGAAAACAAATTTAACAGTATGGTGACCAACAGGAAAATTTCTAACCTTTTTATCAGTTTCCCCTATCTCTTTATCATCAATATATGCAATTGCTTTCAAAGGAACACTTCTCAGAATAAAAGTTCCCACCTCTTGAACGAAAGCGGTATCTTTCTCCGGAACCATATCTTCAATCTTTACATCCGGGGCTGTGAATTGAATCTCAACTTCAACTGTCTGACCATCTAAAACAGTAATAAGCTTATCTGCCTGTCCAAAATCAGTTTTTGTTGCCTTGACATTATAGTTCCCAGGAGGCAACCCTTCTATAAACATCCCGTTATCATCACTTGTGGTCGTTCCTTTAAAATCATTATTTAACCAGATGCGAACCCCTGGTTCACAAGTTATTTGGATATCTCCACCGGCCAGAACCATATGCGCCATGAACAAAAAGACAAACAGCGTGCATAAAAATACAAATCTTCTCATCTTTAACTCCTATCCATACTTGCAAGTTTTTCTGATACTCCCTTTGGATCTATAATCCTGTGGTTGAACAGTATAGACATCCAAAAACGCAACTTTCAACCCACCCATTCGGATTACATATATGAGGAGTCCGGGAGATTTAAAAACTCCCCGACCTCTCATATATCTAAAAATTCGCAAAAAATCAAAAAGGGCTCTTACTCTTTAATCCATCCACCACCTGGCGGACATCACTTAAACATCATTTGCCCTTTGGGTTTTTCTTCGCACATTGACAATTGCCAAGTTTTTTTTCTAACTGAATCTTTTTCATGATCGTGGAATGACCATTTCTAAAATAATCCTGCTCGATATCTTCGGCAGAATAGTTGAAACAATAACATATTAAATCGCTCAATATAATTCCTTTTTAAGTTCAGAAACTCACCGGGTCTAACGAAAGATACCTTACAATATACACAAGTTTAAATCAGTTCGGGCTGATTACATATATCATAAAAATGAAAAGGGCAAATCCAGTAAAGCGGATTCGCCTTTATTGAAATTTGATATCACAAATTTTAAGCCCTCAAAAACCTGTCATTTAATTGCAGAAATATGCACTTTTGGGCTGATATGCCCAGACACCACATATAGATATTTTCCTAAAACTGAAAAACCATTGGTTCCTGGCTGAAATTACACCTAATCTAAGCACAATTCAACTGCTGATTTTTTAAACCGACTCATTGTCTTTGTAAGCATAATAACAAATATATTTCTCGTCCGTTCTGTATTGTAAAATTGAGGATAGAGCTTCATTGAACAGTCTGCACAAATACTATTTCGGCTTTCTATTCCAGAATTGTTGTTGAAATTGGGAACCATATGACACCAACAACCATTATTATATTTTATTCTTTTGCATGACACACACTTTTCCTTTTGCGCCTTTGATTGGTCGAAATATGTTTTCATATCGATCCCCTCTTGTGGGTTTAAGATAAAAAGGTAAGGCGATGATAATTGGGCTGATACAAATCTCCCTAATAAATTATCCTTTTATATATATAGACACTCATATTAAGGATTTCTTACAGCAAAATCAAAATTGGAATTATAAAATCTTGAGGGGAAAACAGGTGTTGCTGGTAAATAGGTAAAAATGGGCATTGAAGTTTTTTAAATCCTGGGAATGTAGCTATACAACATATTGATGTTTTTAAGGCTGCTAAAAAGCACATCTTACAATTAACACAATAATGGCCTGATTACAGATAGCATCAATTTTGATTGGCAAGTCAAGTTCATCTTTCGAGACGGAATGGATCGACCTGAAAAAAAGAAAGATATGGTCTCTAACCTTCTATTATCAGTCTACAAAAATGTATGCTTCCTACAGAAGTGTCGTTTTGCCTGTTGAGAATCCATTGGAATTGTCCTTTTAAACTGTTTTCATTTTTCATTTTTAATCTAATAAATTCTGTAGCATACATTATTTTATCATCTTTCAGACCGACTATTCTACAGGTCGGCACAATAATTGCTAAACATAGAACCTTATATTTCTATCGATCTGGGCAATCGAAAAACGATCTTTGCATTCATACCTGGGAAACGTAATTGCCGGTGCTGCCGGCAATTCAATTTTTCTCAATTCATATATTCAATGGAATAACAGGAACGACAATCATGAAGAAGACACTGGTAGTTGATAATGATCGGATTGTGTTGAGATTCATGAAGAAGGACAACCCCATCGACCCGGACATCTATGATCTTTTTATTGGAAGCCGCCTCTATTATGATTATGCAGAAAAAGAAATGGATCCCAAACAGACAGATTAAATCCGGCGAACGGCCGGCGCTGATCCTGAAATACCGATATTGGCTCAAGGCCTGAAATCATAACAGAATTGAAAACTTGAAAAGGAGACGTGACTCAATGCAAATAAAATCTAAGATAGTAGATAAATATGAAAAGCGTTTCGGCGTCGTTGCCTTTGAGAAGGGGTATGTCACTGCGGATCAACTTGTCAAAGCACTAACGATTCAAGTCCAGGAAGATATTGACATGGGCTATCATCGGCTTATCGGAAAGATATTTATAGATCAGGGTATTATGTCCGGAAAACAAGTTAGCGAGGTACTTAAGGAAATTCTACTGTGAATCGTTTGTCCTTTACTCTATTCACTTCAACAACAGGCCGGTCCATATTTTATCCTGTCAATTCCGGAATAAGTCAGGAGATTTCTATCCAAGCAGGTTATCCATCGCCATCATAACGACAAATCCAATCATAACCCCGAAAGTCGCCAGACGCGATTTCCCTTTGGAATGGGTTTCCGGAATGATTTCATCACTGATCACGAACAGCATGGCCCCGGCAGCAAAAGCCAGGCCGAACGGCAGAACGGGACGAAACAGCGTTACCGCCGCAACACCCAACAGACCCCCTATGGGCTCAACCAATCCGGTTAAAGTGGCGATACCGACAGCACGCCATCGGCTATAACCGAGACCGATGAGCGGCATGGCCACTGCCAGGCCCTCCGGCATATTCTGGAGCCCGATACCGATCGCGAGACTGGTTCCGGCCCCGATGTCTCCTGTACCGAAACCGACACCGACAGCGAGGCCCTCTGGAAAGTTATGAATGGTTATCGCAATGATAAACAACCAGATTCTTTTAAGAGAACTGGAGGGCCCTTCATGACCCATAATAAAGTGTTCATGAGGCAGCCACTTATCGATACGATCTAGAAACACAGCACCGAAAAGCATCCCAAATACAACTACATAGACCCCATAACCCGGCCAGATCTGGTTACCGTGTTCGATGCCGGGAACAATCAGCGAGAAAGAAGTTGCCGCCAGCATCACCCCGGCAGCACCGCCCAGCATGGTGTTTAGAATTTTATCGGGCACATTCTTAAAAAACAATGCCGGAAGCGCACCAGCACCTGTGGCTAAACCGGCAAGCGTACTGGCGATAATTCCCATTGCAATTGGGGACATGGTATGCACCTCATTGTCTATTATTTTAATTAGACAGGATTCACAGGATTCAGGTTCTAACCCGGTTTTCTAACGGGCTAAAAGAACAGCGCTCCATGCTCATGCAATATATTCAGACCGATAACGAGAAGAACGATTCCACCGACAATTTCGGCATAAAGGCTCAAGCGTATAGCTGAACCGATTTTCTTTCCAATTTGCAGCCCGATAATTGTAAACATTCCAGCAACTATACCGATGATTAAGGCGGGGGTCCAAATGGACACATTGAGAATCGACAAACTGAGACCCACTGCCAACGCATCAATACTGGTCGCCACCGAGAGGATCACAAGGGTTATCCCCCTTGTGGGGTCCCTGTGTTCCCTGTCTTCCTTATTCTGCCCGAATGCCCCTCGAAACATGTTGACGGCGACAAATGCAAGCAGGCCGAATGCAACCCAGTGATCCCATAGCTCAATGTACGGGCGTACCGACAGGCCGGCACCCCAGCCGATCACCGGCATCATGGCCTGAAACAGACCGAAATGCCAGGATAATCGAAACGTCTGGCGAAAGGTGACATCCTTCAGAATCACGCCGGTGGAGATTGATACGGCAAAGGCATCCATGGCCAATGCCACGGCAATGGCGGAAATATTAACTAATTGCAAATGTAATCCCTAACTATAATAAATCAGAACGAAAATTGATGGTTTTGTAAAAAGCCTGATTTTGCTCTATTATCCGCGGCTTTCACGGTATTTTTGAATCATCTTCTTGGTCTGGTTGATGCGTTTGGTTATTTTAATCCAACGGGGGCAGGCCTGGGTGCATTGGAAATGGTTCTGGCACGGCCAGACCCCGTCAGGTGAATCCAGCGTCGATAAACGCTCCTCAAATCCCTTATCTCGTGAGTCCGCCAGAAATCGGTATGCCTGTGCAATGGCGGCGGGCCCGAGAAAATCAGGGTTCTCTTCCAGCACCGGACAAGCGGAAAAGCAGGCGGAACAGAGGATACAGTTCGTTGTATCATCAAAGACCATTCGCTCTTCCTGCGTTTGCAGTCGCTCTCCTCCCGTCACAGGTTCGTCATTAATCAGAAAGGGCTTTATCAATCGATATTTTTCAAAAAACGAGGACTGGTCGACAATGAGATCTCTCTGAACCGGAAAATTCCGCAGGGGTTCGACAACCACTGTCGCGCCATCGGTCTCGGCCACATCCTGCACCAGTGTTTTACAGGCCAGTGCGTCTTTTCCGTTGATGCGCATTGCATCGGAGCCGCAAACACCATGGGCGCAACTTTTTCGAAAACCCAGGGTTCCGTCCTGAAACCGTTTAACATGCATCAGCGCATCCAAAAGACGGTCGGTGGGGTCGGCTTCTACCGTGTAATCTTGATACACGGGCTTACTATCGGACTCCGGGTTAAAACGTTGTATCCTAAGGATGATTTTCATCATTGACTCCCTTATCGATTAATAGATTCGCGCTTTAGGTTCCCACACGGATGTGTCCACCGGTTTATAGTCAATCCGAACCTGATCTTCGTCCAAAACCGCCATGGTATGCTTGAGCCAGTCTATGTCGTCTCTTTCCGGATAATCTTCGCGGGAGTGTGCGCCCCGACTCTCTTGACGGTTTCCGGCAGATTCCGCCGTCACCAGAGAAAGGTCCAGCAAGTTGCACAACTCTATTATTTCCAAGAGGTCCGTGTTAAAGGACTTGCTCGTGTCTTGAATACGGACTTCCTTGTATCTTTCGCGCAATTCCTGGATTTTTTCCTTTGCACGAACCATATCTTTCTCATTGCGATAGATGCCGACCTTTTCCATCATGGTGACCTGCATTTCCTCGAGGATGTGTCCGCCGTGGGGGCCTTTTGTTCCATCGGTAAGGCGGGCAATCCATTGCTTCGCGAAATCTGCGACGGCTTCTTTGACGGAAAGGGCGTCGACATTTTTCACAAAGCCGGCGATGTGTTTCCCCGCCCGTCTGCCGAAAACGACCAGGTCCAGCAAACTGTTGGTTCCCAACCTGTTGGCACCGTGGACGGATACGCACGCGCATTCACCGGCGGCATACAGGCCCTCACAAATATCCCCCTTACTGTTTGCAAGTACACGGCCGTGAATATCGGTGGGAATACCGCCCATGGCATAATGGGCCGTGGGCAGGACCGGAATCGGTTTATCTGCCGCATCTATCCCTAAATACGTTTTACAGAATCCAGTGATATCGGGCAGTTTTGATTCAAGTACATCCCTGCCCAGGTGAGTGGCGTCCAGATGCACGTAGTCATCGATTTTCCGGTCGCCCCGAATCCCTTTTCCGTCACGGATCTCCGTCATAATGGCCCTCGACACCATATCTCTCGGGGCCAGGTCAAGCAAAGATGGCGCATATCGCTTCATAAAGCGCTCACCCGTACTATTTCGAAGAACTCCGCCCTCTCCGCGAACCGCCTCGGTAATCAAGATACCGAGCCCTTTGATTCCTGTGGGATGAAACTGGAAGAATTCCATATCTTCCAACGGGATACCCCTTCTGGCCAGCACAGCCGGACCGTCACCGGTATTCGCAAAAGCGTTGGAAGTAATCTTGAACATTCGCCCGAATCCGCCGGTGGCAAAAAAAACTGCTTTTGCCTTAAAGATGTGGATATCGCCGGTAGCGAGTTCAACGGCGACAACCCCCCCGCATTTCCGCCCATCGATGATCACATCAATGACCTGGAATTCGTCGTAGAAAGAAACCTCGTTTTTGATACACTGCTGATAAAGGGTCTGCAGGATCATATGCCCGGTTCGGTCTGCCGCGTAGCAGGCTCTCCGGACAGGGGCTTCGCCAAAGTTGCGTGTATGCCCCCCGAATCGGCGCTGGTCGATTTTTCCTCCAGGGGTGCGGCTGAAAGGCAGCCCCCGATTTTCCAAATCATAGACCGCCTGAATCGCCTCTTCAGCCAGGATCAGGGCGGCCTGCTGGTCCACCAGATAGTCGCCGCCTTTGACCGTATCAAAAGCATGCCACTCGGGTTTGTCTTCCTCAACGTTGCCCAAAGCGGCGCTGATGCCGCCCTGGGCAGCGCCCGTATGGCTTCTCACCGGATAGAGTTTTGACAACACCGCGGTATGGGCGGTTTTACTGGCTTCCAGCGCGGCATACAGACCGGCGCCCCCGGCACCGATGATAACGGCTTCAAATTCGTGTATCAAAGCGCGCCTCCTTTGCTGGGTTTTTCGGCAGGTCAAAAAATCATCCAACCTGAAATTTTAATCTGCCGAGTTTTAATCATAACCTTTGCTTTTTTTCAGCAAGCCCTTAAACATCCAGATTCGCCGGTTCATAGTATCGCTGGGGATGCTCGCAGGATGGACATTTTTTCGGCGGCTCGGTCCCCGCATAGGTATAACCGCAAACGCTGCATTTCCACTTGATCGACTGTTCCCGTTTATATACCGTTCCCGCCTCCACCATCTCCAAAATTTTCTTATACCGGTCTCGATGGTGCGCTTCAATCTTTGCGACCTGCCTGAATGAATTGGCAACCTTTGTATTCCCCTCTTCCTCCGCCTCTTTGGCAAAGGTCGGATACATCTCAACAACTTCGTAATCCTCACCGCCAATCGCTTCTTTCAGGTTTGCTGCGGTATCGCCAAGCTCGTCTAAAAGCAAAAGATGATCTTTTGCGTGCTGCCTTTCGTTCTCGGCGGTTTCTTCAAAAATTTTCGCGATGTATCGGTATCCCTCTTTTCTCGCCACTTCCGCAAAAAACGTGTACTTGTTTCTCGCCTGGGATTCGCCTGCAAATGCGGCTTTCAAGTTTTTCTCGGTCTTACTCATTTTTTCTTCTCCTTTTTATAGTCTATTTAAATTTTGACAGGCTCGTAAAAAGTCATTTTGCGAACGACATTGAGCAATTTTGGAAAAAGATTCAGAATGAACCTGGCGTTAAAAATTTCAAACTGTTTGAGGGCGTTAGCCCGAGTTTTTGAAATTTAGCCGGGCGATTGATGAATCCCAAAATTGCTCACGGAGAGAGCAAAATCAGACTTT
>Ga0114925_10000512_pt1 | contig 17198 bp, 19 predicted proteins | sample SumtaG_2_FD_87287 | JGI IMG/M metagenome (GOLD analysis project Ga0114925, IMG submission 87287) | Deep subsurface microbial communities from Indian Ocean to uncover new lineages of life (NeLLi) - Sumatra_00607 metaG | ecosystem: Environmental > Aquatic > Marine > Oceanic > Sediment | place... | reverse complement strand
CTTGTCAAAATCTCTTCAATTTTCATTTTTTCCGTTTCCCAAACTTGATCGGTAGTCCTTTTGCCGCCCCTGCTCGTAATTGCACGTCTACATTTGCACCAGTTGACGGCATCCTCCGCGATGGCCCAGAACTTTTCAATTTCACTCCATGTAATGCTGCTTGGAGCTCGTATTCCCGTTTCTTGCGAATTATTATAGTTTCTGCGAGGGAAGTTTGCTGTGCTTTTGAGAGCGAAAAACTCTCTTCTCGGGTCCAACCATATTCCGAGGCAAAAAGATCTACAATTTCGGCAATGGAGACAGTCCCCCGAAACTCTCGAATAGACCGCCGATCTTGCTGAACAGCTTTACTTCCCTCCCTACAAAAGGGAGGATAAGCGAAAAAATCATTTCAAAATTCAGATTTTCTCGTACCCATTTAGGCTCCTTCTCCAGAAGGGTAGCAGCAATAAAGATTCCTTCTTCGGGTGCCTCCCTGAGGAGTTTGGGTGCTAAATTCAGCAAATCGGCGGCTGAGATATTTTCCCAATCCAGATTTTTTTTGGGCAATTTTTCTAATAATTTGCCCAAGGTCTGAAAGATTCTTGTCTCCTTATCTGCACTTACCTTTGGTATCGCGATTCGTTCTTTGTTGAGGGTTTCCAGGAATTCTATTGGCGGAAACCAGGTTTCAAAGTCGCCTTTTGTTTCTTTTTCCTCTTTCCTTTTCTCTTTTTTTCCCTCTTCTTTAATGTTTTTCTTTTCATCAGGCATAGAGTTTCAACTCCTTTATCTATATTTATTTAGATTTATTTAGATTTATTTAGATACTTTTCGTGAGCTTAAGCTCATTATATCTAGTTTAAATTAAATTTTAAGTTTCCCGGTAGATCTCAAACAAGTGCTCCTCATTATCCAGAGTAGCACCAGGATCATGCAAATCATCAGCCCATGTCTCCAAGGGATCGGGTTGAATTGCCGTGAATCCATAGGGAAACTCATGGATATCGTCGCCGAAGTTAATTGTGATTTCCCCATTGCCAACTGCGCACCAAACTTTGACGTATATTTCATCTCCTTCTGCAGTATGATGCTTATAGCAAAGAGAAATTTGGCACACTCCCATTGCACCTCCGAAACGTAACCTCTTGTAGTCAGCTCCTTCTGAGACAATCCCAGCACCCAATGCCCGTTGCAAATTGTCAAAGTTCCATTCAATCCCAGTTACGGTCAGAACGACAGTTTCTCGGATTACATAATCACAAATTCTCTGGTAGGGAGAGCCTTGTTCTACGGTGATTTTTTCTCGGGTGATCACAAGTTCAGCTCCGGATCTTACAGCTCCAATATCGGTGGCTGGACGCTCACCACAAGCTCCAGCAGAGAGAACCCCGGGTCCAAATGAAAAATTGTCTTGAGTTACTTCAGGAACATTGTAACCCATTCCTCTTCCTCCTTACTTTGCTTTTTCCTTCTGAGTTTCTTTCTTCCTAGAAACCAGGAATTTCGCGAAATCTTCTTTCTGTTTCAGAAACTCCTCGAACAGTTTGCGGTTGGCCAAGAACTCATCGAACGGCTTGTTCTGCGATTTCCAGAGCAGGTACCCATCATCCGTCAGGCTATTCAATTGGCCGCAGTTTCGGCAAGGATGGGTCAGCTTACCGCCTTCCACAGTTAGAAAGAAATCTCTCGCTTTCATCCTGATTTCAGTTTTGTTCCGATTTACAAAGCCCAGCATGAATCCACAAGAGGTGCAGAGCCATTGTAAATCTTGCGGTATTTCTCTTCCTCTTCCTTCTTCCCTGGCTTTATCCTTTCGGATGTCTTTAGCCCTTTCATTCATAGTTTATCATCCTTATCGCCCAACTCGTCCGAAGAAAAAATAGTTCATCGGCTGGTTCATAAGCCTCCATTGGCCTTGTGTCCTCTTTGCATACAATCCCCCTCTCATCTTCGCTTAAAAGCTCATTGTGTAGGACGTTGAAAATCGCCTCATAGACCTTATAGGCCTCATCAAGGGATCTTTTTGAATGGACCCAAATGACCAAATCGGGTTTTTTATAGTCTTTTACATCGGAATCTGTTACTCCTCCACTTATACGAAAATTGGCGCAAGGGTACCTAGGCACTCTGTAAACACCTGGTTCTGCAGGATAGAATCTATTTGAGATAAAGCCTTTTACCGTGGCATCCGCAAGCACATTATTGCGGATAGCGATCCTTGCAACCTGGGAGTCTTCAGCCATTAAACTTTCCTTCGAACTGCTTTAGACATAGCCTTCATTATTTGTTTTTGAATTTCCGTTTTTACTTCTCTTAAGGAACCATTAAGAAAATCTCGTGAAACCATGAGTCGGGTGCCAAAAATAACGCAGCGAAGATAAGAATGAGTCGATCTGGGAGCCTTTAGCGATTCCTCTGCCTCCCCGGTAAAACCGACCCCACCCCTAACTTCTTGGGTATCAGTAGCAACTTCCGATGTTAAACGAGCTCGCATCTGGCCACTTTGCATATGGACTTGGTAATAAGGAGAATGGGGATTGTTTAAATGGGCTATGGCATATGGGTGTCCCATCGCAGCTAGATCTGCGAGACTATGACAAGTCTTGTCAATATTACCGGATACTTTTCGAAAAAGAGTCTTTGTCGATTTGTTGATCGATTGAATAGCTCCCGCTTCCATTTGAAGCTGTTTCATGCCAATATTTTTGATGACCCGTTCTCTGCCCCGAATTTTCGCCTGAATTACTGCCATTTATCTCACCCTCGCCCCAGGCTGAACTCTGATTTTCTGTGGAATTTGTCCCTCTCCGAGAAAGTTGCCGATCCATTGGACTGCTCTTTTTTGGAAATCATGAAATGGATGACCCGGAGGCAAAATTTTAAGTCCTGCCGCAAATTGTGCTTGTGCCTCCCGAAGGTAATATAAACCAAGTTCTCTTCTGGGTTGATAAAATGTTGGGCTGAGTTCCATCGCTTTTTGCAATAGTGCTACTCCTTCTAATTTCTTTCCCTTCTCCTCCAAGAGATGCACTGCTAAATTGTAATAGGGCCGGCAATCCTTTGGATTCTCGCGAAGCTGCTTTTCATCTAACTTTCGGTAATAATTAAGTTTTTCGGCTCTCTCTTTACTGCCTTTGACAAATCCCCAATGAAACATGGGAATTGGAGAAAGACCAACAATTTTTCCAGGATTTTTTTTCATATATTTTGCAATGGCTTCATCCAAAGTTTCATGCACTAAGCCAGTAAACTTTAGTTCTGGGAAGTTTCGAAACAGACGTAGTGATTCGGAAAGAGTAGGTTTGGACCTGTCTCCGCGATAATTAAACACCAGAAAAATAAATCCTATCGCATTCTCAGTTCTCACCATTGTTTCGAATTGACCTAGTTGCTTGACTTTATAATTTTCATCGGGATCAGCATAGAAAATCCATGGGCAAGTTGCTTTGTTAATAGCGAAATTCCGAATCTTAGAATAATCATCACACCATTTAAAATCATAGATTTTATTGGTATACCGTTGAGCAACTCTTTTGGAATTGTCTTTTGATCCGGTGTCCACTATGATTATTTCATTGAAGAGTTCGCTCATCCGATAAAGAAAATTTTCAAGGAGATATTCTTCGTTATTGACTATCATTACCAAACTCATGTGATTTTCAGGCAATCGTTTCTTTCGAGTTTCCTTGAGTTTCAACCGGAGGTCATAATCTAATTTTTCCAGATGTCTCACAGGGAAAAAAGTATCCACCCAGAGTAAAAAACCTAGAACCGTGGCTCGGATACAAAAATGTCGATCCTCTCCTCGCATATAGAGAGGTAAATTGGATACTGGATCAAAGGAACAACCTTTCTCGATGGCATTTTTAGAAATCAAATTGCAGGCTCCTAAACCACCTACAGTATATATCCCTTTTCTTTTCAAAAGAGCTGTGAAATCTTCACCAACCCCCTCGTAACCTCCAAATGCCCAAACATTGGGCATGAGTTGATTATCAATTCGATCCCAACGAGCCCAGAAAATTTCCGCAATAATGTCTCGATCCGAAAGAGCCAAATGTTTTAGAACCTGGGGTGAATCCAGCATTACATCGGAATCCACATTGAAGATATAATCATTGTCTTCAATTTGCTTTAGAAAAGAATTTCGCATCAGGGTCACATTCGCTAGAACTGGATCTGTCCAAACATGCTCTTGGCTGGCAAGTCCAAATTTTTTTGAGATGACTTCAATCTTCCGATATTTTTTCTTCCATTTTTCTTGCCAGTTCTGAAGTTTCTCTAAAGTTCTATCTTTCGAATCATTTTCTAAGAAAAGAAAAGACAATCGATTTTTGGGATATTTTTGACTAACTAATTTTTCCAAAAATTCATCTGTACACCATTCATCGTTCTTGAAAAGCGTACAGATTTTTATTTTGGGATATTGAATTTCTTCGCTCCACTTTTTCAAGCGGGGTGGACTGGAAACACTTTCCAAATGTTCTTTGTTTAGTCCTTGCATAGGGATTTTGGAATAGAGCTCCATTTTTTGCTTTCGGTCCTTTTCGGTCATCCAGGAGAAATGCTTGATGCGTATGTCCATGTGGCAAATGCCGTTATTGCTTTCTGAGGCATAACGGGGAATCGGGCCACAGTGGATTTTACCAGTAAGGCCGAATGATTCATCTTTGAATCGAAATAAGCGCCGGAAAGTAGGAGACCAATGACCATCAATTCTATAATGATTTACTGAGCCCCACATATCGCAAAGTCGAAAAGCATGCCAATCATAGTTTGAATTCAGGAGTTCTGGAAGCCGTTTTTTAAAAGATTTGTCGAAAAGCTCATCAGCATCTTGCGTGAGGCAAAAATCAGGCTTTAATTTGCGTACCATTTCCCAGAGTTCAGTTCGAAGTTTAGACTCATCAACTGACCACAGGGGCTTTCCGTGTCGGCGTTTGAGAATTACATCCGGAAAACTTTCGCAAAGTTTTGGGGTTTCGTCTGTGGAGCAATCATCCAGGATAATGATTTTAAGATTTACGGTTGGTGAGGCATATTCTTTGATTGATTCTAAAATCTGCCGCAGGTATCTATGCTCTTCATTTCTGACAATTAGCTGTACCGCTAAAGTTTGTTTTTCGGGCATTTACTGCCTCCTATTTTGTTTTGACTCTATGTTTTGGACTTTTCCCTGTCAAGCCTTAGGTTCCGATTTTCTGCATTATTATTGAATCTGACTTCATCACCAATTTTCGTTTTGAATGATAGAACAGATTCTTTCCGTGCCTTTTCTCCATTTTCGTATTTTTTCTTACATCCTCTTTATTCCTTTATCTTCTCAATGATTTCGGTAGTGGAGATCGTTTCTGTATAGGGAAGAACTACCAGTTTTCTTCCTGTTTTTTCAATATATCTTTTCCGTACTTTCTGCTCTGGCAACTTACCCCATTTAGAATTCACTACCACTATGTCGATATTGTATTTATCAAGCATTTCTACCTCATCCAGACTGGCATGGGGAATAACTTTATCAACACATCTCAAAGCACTCACGAGCCTTTTTCTCTCTTTATATGGAATAATCGATTTATGATTTTTATAAGTTGGTACTAATTCATCAGTACAAATTCCAACAATTAAATTTCCACCTAGTTTTTTTGCTCCCTCGAGAATGTTAAGATGACCTATGTGTAACAGGTCCCAAACTCCGCTGATATAAATGTTCATTTTCTTAGTCCAATCATTCTCTTTCTTATTAAAAATGAAATGGCGTCTATACTTGTTACCATAAGTACAATAACAATAAGAATTGCTAAGGTTTCTTGGAACCTAAAGAGTCGAATATACATAAGAAGTGTCATACCAATGCCTCCAGCTCCCACAACCCCCATCATAGAGGCAGTTCGGATGCAGTATTCCAAATAATATAAAATATATCCTAAAAACTGTGCTTGTAGCTCCGGAATAATGGCAAAAATGATTATCTGAATTTTATTGGCTCCCGTTGCTTCAGCTGCTTCAATGATTCCTGGATTTATATTTTCAATAGCTTCAGAGAAGTATTTACCCAATGTCCCAATGACATGAAGAGTTAAACCCAGAATACCAGGGAAAGGTCCTAATCCAACCATAGCAATGAAAATGAGAGCGTACAGTAAAGTTGGTATTGAGCGAAATAGATTGAATGAAAATCGTGTTATCCTATAGATAAAGTAGGAAGGGCTAGTGTTCTTGGCTGCCAGGAAAGAAAAGGGAAGAGCGATAGAAGTCGCTAAGATTACGGAGATTATTGCCATTTGAATAGTTTCAATAATTCTAGGAACAATCTTAGGCAAAATTCTAAAATTCGGAGGAAACATTGAAATTAAAAATTCTTTCATTGAAGGGATACCTTTGATAAAGCCTATGATTTCTACCCCAGTTCCTTTACTCGTCCAATAGAGAAGGATAGCCATTGTAATAAAGAAAAAGATAACCTTAAATCGTTTACTACCCATAAATTGTTTTATAATCCATTTTAGTCATATTTTGAGGAATATTATCAAATACAATCTTTCCCGCTACTAATCCCACAGCTCTTGATACATATTTTCTAACTAAATCAATCTCGTGGATACTTACTAGAAGTGTCAACTGTTTTTTCTTACAAATTGATATTAATAAATTCATAACTTCTGCTTTTATTTTAGGATCTAGATTAGAGACTGGCTCATCTACCAAGATAATTTCTGGTTCTTGGGTTAAGGCTCTTGCTATTCCAACCCTTTGCTGTTGACCACCACTTAAACTATCTACTCGTCGAGAGGCAAAAGTTTCAATGTGAACTTGTTCTAAACTTTTCAAAGCAATTTGATAGTCTTCTCGAGAATAAGCAAAACCGTATAAATATTTCCTGTGAATTGGGATATGAAAGAGTCTTCCTAGGAGTACATTGTCCATTACTGAAATTCGTTGAATAAGATTAAAATTTTGAAAGACCATTGCTAGTTTCTGTCTTAGTTCCCTTATCTTTTTTTTTGAAAAACCTATAGTCTCTTGTCCCGCAATTTTTATTGAACCGCTTGTTGGCTCGAGTAACCGGTTAATACATTTCAAAAAGGTACTTTTCCCAGCCCCGCTGGGACCGATGATAGCGACTTTTTCACCGGCCCCTATTTCAAGATCGATACCGTCTAATGCGAGAAAAGATTCGACTCCAGTATATTTAAATACGAGATCTTTTATCTGTATCATTTTTTAGTTAAATCAAGTTTTAAAGTCTTGGCAATCTCCCTGATAGGATTATAATCTTCGTCTTTAGCTTCTACAAAACCAAGGCATTTGGTTCCGTAATTCAAAGACAAATCTCTAGGCATATTGAGAAAAACCTCTTTGATTCTTTGCTTTAGGCTCTCACTCAAATCACTTCGAACGGCAATGGGTGAATTACAAATTGGTTCAGACCGATAGATAATCACTATTTCCGATTCTCTAATCACTCCAGCTTCTATTGCATCCAAGAGTCTATTGTCGGCAATCGCTCCAGCGTCCACCTTATCCTCCCTGACTGCTATGATCACTGCTCCATGTGAGCCAGCGTAGAATCTTTCAGCCAAATCGGTCTCGGGATCAACACCCGCTTTAATCAAGGCTGTCGTTGGTACGAGTCCACCAGAAGTTGAGGCAGGATCAACAAAAGCAAAAGTTCTATCCTTCAAGTCTTCAAGTGTCTCAATGTCACTATATCTCTGAGTGATTATCAATGAATAGTAGGCATCCTTGCCGGTGCTTTTCTTGATTCCGCGAACCAATGCCTCGACTTTCGTTTGTGTTGTAGCAAGAACATAGTTGAATGGGCCAAAACGAGCCATCTCCGCGTGTCCAAATTTAATTGCTTGGACTACCGCTGTATAATCAGAGGAAATCGTCATCTCAACTGGTATTCCCAATTGTTCCTCTAAATACCTACCAATCGGCTCGAAGAGTTCCATCTCCAGTGCTGCTTCCTCGGCTGGAATAAGCGCCCATCTCAAGACCTTCGGATCTTCGGCGAAAGTCATAACACAACCCACTAACAGGAATATTCCCATCAGCAATCCTACGATTAATCTCTTCATCTGTTACCTCCTTTTTTTTCAAATTTTTTCAAAATAGCTATAAACCATCAACTCAAAACTCTTTTGGATGCTCCTCAATCCATTGAACGTACTCAGCGAATTTAGCAAAGGGAATCAGTTTCCGTTGTTTTACCCAACTCAAATTTTTTGCATGTGGATAACGACCTTTAAATCTTGGATTGATAGGAGTTCTCCAGTTCTTTCCATATAATCGCTCTAGGTACTCCTCTGGTGGATTAGGAACTCTAAATTTTGTATCCAAAAAGTTTACCCGGTAATCATTTCGAAGTGACTTGCCCGGCATGACGCAATTTTGCCAATGAGGACGTGGGTGAAGCCAGATATAGATATCTTCCGGGGAAAAATAATATTTCAACTTAATATGGATAGGAATCTGATTCATGGAAAAAGATACGAAAGCTAGTTTATCTGGCCAGTGTCTTTCGAAATGAAGGGGAGCAATTTTGCTGAGTTCCCCGGATATCTTGGGAGAGAAATCTCTAACAAGCATTATTATGTCTATATCAAAATCATAAGGTATAAAATGACCCTCGCGAACCGCACCAAGACAGGAACCACATGCCAACCAAAATTTTATTTTTAGATTATCAAAGATTTCTTTGATCTCTAATAGACTTTCTTTGGCTTTGGTTTTATCCATCGGTCTTGTGCCCATATATCCAAATTGCGTTTGTTCAGTCTTTCTGAGACTCACTATATTTTCCCATTTTTTCATTTATTTCTTCGATTAAATCTACATTCTAGGGAATTTGCTCCTCGTCTTCAAAATAATCTTTAAATTATTCCATGCTGAATGACAGAACATATTCGCCTCGTGCCTTTTCCATCTACAAGTGCTTGGCCCAGTTTCGCCATTTTTTCTCTCAGGCAGAAGTTATCCATTAGATTAACAATAGATTCTTTCAATCTAATTTCATTTATTTTATTTCCCCAGCCTAAATTAATTAAAATTCCATAATCCGCTAAATCCTGAACATTCGTCCCCTGATTATTTACCAAGAAAAAACCTAAAGCTGGTGTTCCTGTAGCAGCAAGTGCGTACGTCGTAGTTCCGCCACCAGTAATTACTAAATCATGATCAAGCAAAATTTTATAAAATTCTTTTTTGAAACTAATTAACCGAATAGTTCTATTTTGAAATTTCTGCATAACCTTCACGATTTCCTCTCGATTAGTGAAGAAAGGTCCCATTGTCAAGGTAATATTAAAACTTTGGTTGATTCCTCCTAGAGTTTTCAAAATCTTTGGCATCAAATTAAGGGAATCAGTTGCTCCCAATGTCACTAAAACTTTCTTTACCTTGGGCTTAATTTCTCGTTTTCTTAAATTTGAATATTCCGATCTGAGCAGAGTGAACTTTGGACCCAGCAAGAATTTCGTCTTACCAGTTGAGGAACAATATGGAAGTTTTTTGGCGCGAATGCCCTGATTAATTACAATATCCGACGGGAATGGAAACTTAGCTAAATCATCGATGGTGATCAATTTAGCAATACTAGCTAATTTGTTTAAGTAATTTTCATCAATTTTGTAAGAATCAGTGACAATAACTTTCACTCGTTTTATTTTTAGCCAGCGAAGCGTCATCCGCAAATCAGCATCTAATGTTAAATCTGGCGAGAGCTCCAGAACTCTAAATCCTTCACTTTGGATTTTTTCAGTAGTTTTTTTATCCTGTTTACAAATAAAAAATGCCTCATTTCCATTTTTACACAATTCTTGAGCTAAAATTAAACAACGCTCAATATGTCCAATTCCAATTTTTATGCCACCATCGGATCGTATTCCAATTCTCATCTAATTTCTCTCTCGGATAGACTTTGCAACCCGCGTTGCAAGTTCTTCGGTTACATGCACTCGCTCGATTCTGCTAACTTCCTCAATCAATTTTCGTGAATCGATATCATATTTTTGAGCAACTTTTTGTATAATGGGTAGAAAACTCGAATGAAACTGAGCTTTCCCTGAGACAATGGCAATAGAATTAATTTCTTGAGCTTTTTTCATTAGTGGTCTTATCAGATTTTCAGCTAAGTCCATAGTTTTATAAAAATCAATAGGGATAGAATAACCTAATTTCTTTAGAAGCAGAACAAGAATTTCCGTCTGAGCGTTTCCCGCGCTTCGCCCCATCCCCCGAAGAGTGGTATCAATCCTTGTTGCTCCTGCCTCGATAGCTGAAAGTGCATTGGCTATTGCTAGACTGAAATTATTGTGTCCATGAAAACCAATCGGGAGCTCTGAATTTTCTTTCAAAATGGAAATATAACTAGAAACTTCATATGGCAGCATGCCTCCAGCAGAATCTACCACTACTAAAATATCGGATCCAAAATTTTCTGATTTCTTTGCCTGTTTCAGGAATTCGCGGGGTGGAAGAACATAAGACTTCATAAGATTCGCTGATACCTTCATTCCCAGATTCTTGGCGATTTCTACATAGGGAGCTGATTCGTCAACTTCAGTTACATTTGTTCCAATTCGAACGAAATCCATTTTATAATCGGCAGCCATTTTCAAATCTTCTTTCCTCCCGATCCCTGGAATGAAAAACATGCCAAATTTAGCATATTTTAGTATCCCAGATGCAGCTTTTAAATATTCCTCATCGGTAACCGCAGCAATCCCATAGCCGCAATTTGAAGCATTCAAACCAAATCCGTGTCCAATTTCAATGAACTCGAAACCAGCTTCTTCTAAAGCTGCAACTATTGTAGAAGTATCTTTCGCAGTAAACTGAAAATCAATGGGATAACCACCATCCCGAAGAGTGGTTTCTAGAATGACGATCCTCTTTTTTTTTATCATTTAGAATTAGCCTATTCGCTTAGTACAATCTTATCGTATATTTTCTCATAATTTGCTATGAAATATTTAAATTCTCGAGCAATTTGGGCGTCGCTCTTGATAATGCTATCTTGGAAGCGGCCCGCTTGGATTTTTTTAGTTTGAAAGAATTCTCGGGCTCCCTGTTCAAAAGTTTCTGGGAATTGTGGTCCATGGTCCTTGGGATTATTCCAGAGTTCATTGCAGCAGTCGCAAAATTTTCCGTGTTTGGATTCGATGAGATCGAATTTCTTTTCAATGTGGCATTTGCGTAAATACTGCCACTTTTTATTGTTCCAAATATCAAGAATCCTTTCATCATTCACATTTCCCGCTGAATATTTGCTATCGTAATCTACAATGCAAGGTGTTACATCACCATCCCAGTTGATATTGAAGAATCTCCAAGGGACTTTGCAAGTAGGCCATTCATTGAAAGGACGTTGCACATTACGGTCAAAAATAGGATCCGGATTTTGTCCAAAGAAATTGATGCAAGAGTTTATCCGTATTTTGTCCAGGGGCAATTTATTGAAAAGCTCGAAGAAGGCTGATTGATTTTCAGCCAATGAGCTGTATTTAACCATAGATATTTCTATCTTGGGAGTAGCCGATTTCATCTCATATTTGAGCCGCAAAAATTCGAGGATATTAGTCATCGTTTCTTCCCAATGAGCTTTTTTCTGGTATCGCTCATAGGATTTGCGATTATATCCATTAAAGGATATGTGGAGTATTGGTAATCCACCAGTAATAATCCTTTGAGCAAGATCCTCTCTTAGAAATCTCCCATTGGTGACAAGACGGGTCTTGGTCATTCCTGCCCTGATGGCATATTCAATCATATCTGTGATCTGGGGGTGTAGTAAGGCTTCGCCCTGTCGACAGAAATCGAAATAAGGATCAAAAAAGACTACTTGATCCACAATTTTTTTGAGAAGAGAAAATTCCATCTTTCCTTTGGGACGTTTCATCTTGGTCTGAATACAGAATTCACATCGACAATTACAAATATTGGTAGATTCAACAAAAAACTGATGGGGTAATGAAGTACAAAATTCTTGGGGATGGGTGGCATTATACAGAAATTCTAGATATCTATATTTATCAGCTAAATCTCTGTCCAAATTCCTTTGTGCCATCTTATATTCTTTTTTATTCAAGAATTTCAGAAAATATATTTCTTTCGCCAATCCCCTCTTGTTTATAGAGATAAATAGTAAATTCATAAGGCATGTAGTCATGCCTCAGTGTTACTCGTCTGGTCAAACTTTTACAAAAAGCAAAAATTGCTTCTGGATGATAATAATAAAGATGCTCATCTTGATAATCGACATAGCTGCTCATCATATTAATTGCAATTCCAATATTACAAAGTTCAAATGATTTCGTAAGCATTTCTCTGACAAAGTTTTCATTGTTACTGAGCTTATGATTGAAAATCCCTGAAGAGATAACATAATCAAATTTTTTATTTACTTCTTCTTCCGAAATATCTTTAACTTTGAAAATTGCTCGTGGGTATTTCTTTTCCGCTATTTTTATTAACCTGGAAGAAATATCATAGCCGGTATACTCAACTTTCATTCCTTTTTGTTTAAGGAAATCAAAAAAATCTCCGAAACCACAGCCAATATCCAGTACTGAATGATTATTTAAATCTCCAATTTCAGAGAGGATAGCGAATCTCACATATTGCTGCACTTTATCCCTCCAGCCCATGGCTTGAGGACTGATGCCATATTTGTTCAATTTTTCTTCATATCTTGCAATAATATCTTTCTCATCTTGAAAATTCATCATTGTGTTGTATCAAACTCAATTGCGGATTCTGCCTGCTTAGTCCTATGGAGAACTTGTTCTCTGGTGTCGCCAAAAACAAGCATGTGACCGTGGCGAGACGTACCATCAATGATTGGTGGAATCATTTCGCCAGGCGCTATTCTTATCCATAATTTCTGTACGCCCTCCATTCTTTGCGCTTGTTCTAGACCTGTTATTCTCAGGAGTCTACCCCAGCCAAAATTGAAGAATTGAAGAACTGCTGCTTTCGGCCGCTTGGGAGAAATGTCAACATTGAAGTCCAAAGCTATATTGATGCATTCCCTTACAATATCCACACCGGAAACAAAAGGCACTATATCAGAAAATATTCCGAAGCCTCCACCTCGAGCTCCCACTTCTATCGGAATTGGACCATTTTTAGTCATCATTATTTCAGAATGACTAGCTCCTGTATCTATTCCCAAAGCATCTAACATGGTTGCGATTGTCTTCTCTACTTCTGATATATTATTTTTTGGAAAACCTGAAGGATAGACCTGTCCGATAGTAACGCAGTATGGGGAAATAGAAGCTGGTTTCTTTGAAGAAATAGCCAAGATGTGATGTCGACCATTAAAAGAAAGTACTTCCACGGTTATTTCTATTCCCTCGATAAATTCCTCAATTATAATTTCACCACTAAAGGAACTTTCTTTGGCCAAATTGAAAGAAAAATCAAATTCTTCCGATCTTTCCATTTTGATTACACCTCGACTTCCAGCGTTATCGGTAGGTTTTACAATCATTGGAAAAGAAAGTTTCGAAATGGCAGATATAGCCTCTTTCTTGTTTTTGACGATAAAAAATTTTGGAGAGGAGAGCCCTGCCTGGAGCCATTTTTTTCGCATTATTCCTTTATCAGTTGCTGCAACTGCAGCTTCATATTTAAGACCTGGTAGATCCAATTGCTTGGTAATGTAAGCTACAGGTTTAACCGCATGCTCGCAAACAATGCTCATAATTCCGTCAATAGCGAATTGTCTTGCGAGTTTCAAATTAGCTTTTTCATCTTTTACATCAATCACCTTATGAAAATCAGCGAATTCAAATCCTACAGCATTTGGGTTAAAATCAGTAGCTAATACCCGTAGTCCCATTTCTTTTGCTTTTAGAATTGCCGGGAGTTGATATTCACCAGCTGCTAAAATCATTAGTAATTTTTGGGAATTCATATCTTATCCCATGTTATTGGTTCTTGATTCTTAATATCAGTTTTCGTTTTTCTGCCCACAACCATATTTGAATATTCTGGCTCGATGCCTATTCCGGGATGCAAAATAGCAAGCATTTTTTTCTTAATCACAGTTCCTTTAGGTATATTAATTTTGGCGAAGATACTCCGCCTTCCACGCAAGTAATATATTAACTCGCTATCGAATATTTTCTTTTGAGAACTACCAATAGCTTTCTCAACAATTCTTACCTCTCGAACCAATGCGTTTAATTCGCTGGGTTCGAGAGCGAATGAATGATCGGGGCCAGAGAGATCTTTGCTAATGGTAAAGTGTTTTTCGATAACTCTAGCTCCACGCGCTACAGCAGCTATAGAGACACTAACTCCCAGAGTATGGTCAGAATAGCCCACTGGAAAGGAAAAAACTTGGCTCAAAGTATCCATAACAGCCAAGTTAGCATTTTCGGTTTTAAGTGGATAACCCATTGCGCAGTGCATAAGGATTATCTGATTATTACCCTGTTTCAAGATGATTTCGATAGCCCGTTCTATCTCACCTAGAGTGGCCATTGCTGTGGAGAGAATGATGGGCTTTTTCTTCTGAGCAATATATTCTAGGAGAGACAAATGAGATAATTCTGCCGAAGCAATCTTAAAAGCAGGAATACTTAAGGCATCAAGTTTATCCACCGCTTCTTCATCGAAAGGTGAACAAAGGAAAATAATATTCTTTGATTCTGCATAATTCTTTAACTTCTCCAACCATTCCCAGGGAAGTTCTGTCTTTTTATAGAGTTCATAGAATGTTTTCAAGTCATCAAATTTTCCATTTTCAATTCTTTTTTTAGTTCTGGCCACCATTTGCTCGGCCCGATAAGATTGAAATTTAACTGCATTAACCTTGCTCCCAGCTGCAATATCTATTAATTGTTTTGCTTGACTGAGTTTTTGATCGTGGTTGCTTCCTGTTTCTGCAACAATGAAACAGGATTCATTCTCTCCTATCATTTTATTTGCAATCTTTACCCGTTGGGACATTCGATTCTCCTACCGTTGAAACACTGCTGAATCATGAAAGCTTCGGCAAAGAAATAACCGGATTCAGAACCCCGCACTCTTGCCAATGCTTTTAATACCCCCCCCGATCTGGGGTGGGGTTCAGGTCGATTCTCCCCGCCATAGGTTCTCATGGCTAAGATTTTCCGTGCCAAATCTTTTTTCGTGATTTCCACGAACAAATTTGGCAGCCAAAAAGAAGGTTTCAGATAGCCGGTGCTTCCTGGAATTTCAGCACAGATCACTGGAATTTGCCGAATCGTGTTGGGTCTTGAAGCTACCACAACAGCCTGATGGCAATATTGATGATCGATATTGGTACACCTCCAGTGATGCGTGATTATCAAATCTGGTTGAACCTCACTAATGATTTTTTCTAGATAATGAATAACACTCAGCAGTGTTCTTGAATCCATTTCATTATCTGGAAAATTACCCAGGTGTATATTCATTGGAGAAATGCCCAATTTCTCCAATGCCCGTTGAGAATCTCGTCGCAAGATCCTTAGGTCCTCATTTCTTTTCCGTTCGGTCAGAATATTTTTTCGGGCGTGAATTCCCGCCGCGGGAATCACTATGTGAATATCCACCTTTTCCTCGGAAAGTCTTGAAAGCGTTCCTCCGGCACCCAAGATTTCGTCATCGGGATGAGCAAAAAAAGTCAATACTCTTTTCATTTGTGCAAAATTAATCACCGGTTGATTTCTCCATCAGAGAATATTTTTCCACTTCAATTCGATTTATCTTCAGAAGTTCAGGCTTGTAATCTAAAAGTCTAACAATTTCTTTCAAATGGAAGAGCTGTTTCTCAGAGCCGAGATGATAAAATATCTCCTTGACGAGCTTAAGATCATTTTCATGATCCACCACCAGTCTTAAATGGGATAAATCTTTTTCGTGTTCCATCGCTTTAATTCTGAAAAGTTGAGGATTCCAATAAATATAGGGAGTAACATGTTCTCTTTCGTAAGGCGACTTTGCTTCTTGCCAGATTCTTTGGAGAATCTCAAAAGAAAATACTTCAGCTGCAGCACATCCTACCGGAAAAGTTTTCCCGTTATATACAAGATCTAAACTCTCCCTTTGTTCTAAATAGGTGCTGATCGCCTTATCGACAAACCATGGATCGATAAGAGGGCAATCAGAGGTAACTCTGACCACTATTCTAATCTTATATTTTTTGGCTGTCCGATAGTATCTGTCCAAGACATTTTCTTCACTTCCGGCAAAGACATTTAGTCCTAGACTTTGGGCAAACTTAAAAATAACTTGATCGGCTTTTTTTTCAGTCGTGGCGACAATCACTTCGTCCAAAAATTTAGATTTTCTGAGCCGCCAAAGAACATGCCAGAGCATGGGTTTATTATCTATGAGTTTCATTACTTTCCCTGGGAGTCGGGTAGAACCCATATGAGCTTGAACGATAGCGGCAATTCGCATTTCTTTTCTATTTCTCATTATTTCATTTTAAATTTTTTCTTGAGTTCTTTTTTGGTTATGTTCCCCATCATTAAAATCCCATAGCTATTCGGACCACAATTGAATAAGAGATCTATAATTGACATATGAGAGATGAAATCTCGCTCAGACTGGAGATAAACAGGATGTATATAATTTTGAAAATATACTTTGATGCCTGCCTGAGAAAATGCTGCTTCTTCCGCATAGTCTTTCCCCAATGCTCCGAAGATAAATAGATCCGCTCCCAGTTTTTTGCACATTTCCAAAACTAAGCTTGATTTCTGTCCTTCGAAATTTAACTCTGAGGCTTTGTGGTATTCAACGTTGATTCCTAATTCCTTCAAGAAATACTTTAGCAAATATTCATTTAAATCTGTTAAATAATGCCATTCTTTTTCATATATTTCTTCAAGGAAATCTGAATATCTACTAAAATAAGGTGCTTTTTTATATGCGAAATATATAGATTTCCAATGTTTTTTTTGCCAATTGGTAAAATTATCAATCTTTATTTCCCTTATTTTTTTTCCTCGATAACCTTTTGATAAAACCGGTACGGTTCTCCATATCCCACCCTGTAAAGTTTTAATTTTATTTCTGTTGTTCCAATCCTTTTTCAAATACTGAACATCATCGAAGTAACAAAACGCATCGCTCAAAGCAATTTTATGAAACAAACCAAGCCATGGTAGATAAACGGGTTGGTGAGCAGTCAAAATCATTTTTCTTTTCGTCAAATTTTTCCCATAATTCGCATTATTTTTGAAATTTCT
>Ga0114925_10000510_pt1 | contig 17239 bp, 19 predicted proteins | sample SumtaG_2_FD_87287 | JGI IMG/M metagenome (GOLD analysis project Ga0114925, IMG submission 87287) | Deep subsurface microbial communities from Indian Ocean to uncover new lineages of life (NeLLi) - Sumatra_00607 metaG | ecosystem: Environmental > Aquatic > Marine > Oceanic > Sediment | place... | reverse complement strand
TATTGTTTTGGTTTTTCCTAAAGCTTTTAAACGCCACGAAACAATTGAAAAAAGTATTAGTGACCATGGCAGCATAGTGTATAAAAAAGAAGTAAGCTTGTCCGAGCAGGGCCAACGCAACCTTGTAAAAAAAATATACGGATCAAAGAAAAAAACAAATAAGTATTTTTCTAGAAATAAGATCCAAGTATTATTGTGCGAATATAGATCAGAAAAAAAGTTTGAAACATTAAAAACCAACATAAAAAAATTATCTCGAGGTGTGTACATCACAAAAAACCATACTAATGCTCTTGAGCTCGCACAAACCTTTTTTGTGAAAAATTCTATTCACTTTTTAAACCGTGTAGATTTGAACGAACTTGAAAGTTTTACAAACCTTATAGTCGATTTCAAGCAATGGATCAAGGACAATGATTATGATAATACTAACTTTTGCTTAAACTGTGAATCACACGTTTGCGATCAATTGGAATATTTTCAACACACAAATGACCTTGAAGAAAATAAAAAAGTAGATGACATCATTTTTAATCCTGAATATCATTTTTATTATCAAAGAATTAAGATCGCAGGCAATAATTACAATCTCTGAAAAAAATTATTTTTATCGTGATATTTAAGAAAAAAGACACGATAACGCTTGGTATTTTTCTTTAGATCTAATTTCCTTGTCTAAATTACTCTGTAAATTACCGTTTACCTTGTCATTATTTATTCCTGAAGTATTATATATATATAATACTTCAGGAATAAATTTGAATCTACCACCAGACATTTCAAGCATAGGTTTAGTCGTTGCTACATCCGCAGTCATCGGATAAAACTTACCATCATACAAAAGATCTTCTTTCTTTATTATTTTTTAAAAAGACCTGCATAAAATGTACGTAAATGGCTAACTACAGCACTTCCATCGTCCCTATATCCGTTAGACTCAATAAGTTTTTTATCTATCATTGTACTACGACTTTTATACATTCCCCTATCTTTGAAGAAATAAGAAAAATTTCCATATGTTAACCATACATTTTCGTTTTGGTAGGCTTGATTAATTCGTTGCATAACTTTGTCATGCGCAAAACTATCATCTCCATCAAATATGAGTATTATTTCCTCATCATCGCATGAATGTACTGCATAGTATATATTGGCAAGTGCTAATTTTCTTTCAGTATTTTTAATCAAAATAACTTTATCTTCAAAACCACGTTGTTTGATATATTCCTCAACCAAAACCCCGGTACCATCACTAGAACAATCATCAAGGTAAATAACACGATAATTATTGTATTGTTGTCGAAAAACCGAATCAAGATTCCACCGATACCACTGATTATTATTGTATGAAGGAATGACGACAACAAGCTGAATTGCATACATTAAAAAAATTTACCAATAACAGAATAAATCCAACTAATTTTAGTTTCATTGTTCTTCTCTCCTTTTTGTATGTTTAACATTTTTTATTACGGAAATACGTAGAAAAACTACCATAAAAAAAAGGGACTCCTCAAATGAGAAGTCCTTATTTTTATTTTCAACAAAATGTAGCCGAATTAACGTTTTACAAATTGGAACTTACGACGCGCACTACGTTGACCGTATTTTTTACGTTCTTTAAGGCGTGAGTCGACAGTCAAAAGACCATGTTTTCTTAGTTCTGGACGAAGTGCTTCGTCAACCGCAAGCATTGCTCGAGAAATTCCAAGTTTTACCGCTCCAGCTTGTGAAACAAATCCGCCACCCTTAACATTGGCTGAAACATCATATCCAGCAGCTTGAGGAAGAAGACGGAATGGAGTGCCGACGTCCATACGGGTGATATCGGTCACAAAGTAGTTACTAGCTTCTTCACCATTTACGGTAATTTTGCCACTACCCTTTTTAAGCCATACACGAGCTACAGCAGATTTTCGGCGACCTACACCATGCCCTAAAGGAGCGCCCTTAACTGTCTTCTTTTTAGTCATATTCCTCAGATACCTTCAATTATAAAAAAATTGATTAATTTTCAGAAATTTTCCCTATTTCCCCTGATAGTAATAATTGTACCTGTGGCAGGTAAAAATGTCAAAAATAAACGATCATCCAACCTCTTCTAAGCGTTCTTGGCATGAAATACATCTGGTCGCATTAGGGAAGGACTTTAATCGCTTATCTGATATTGGTAGGTCACAATCAGCACAAACACCATACGCGCCTTCTTCAATCATTTCTAATGCCTTAAGTATCCGGTCGTATTCTTCCTTTCTGTTTCCGTGGATAGAACTTCGTAAGGACTCCATGGTGCTCGAAACAGCCTCATCCCCTGCATCCTGAACTTGACCATCGGCAAATTTTTCTTGATAGAGTTCCGCCAACTCTCTTTCTAGTTCTGCCTTACGAGCAATCAGTTCAATTTTAATTTTTTCAAAATCACTGGCTCCCTCTTTTGATACCACCCTGACTCCTTCTTTTTTTTTTGAAAAATTGCTGTAACATATCCGCTGACTCTTGCGCGCACACACCTGCAATAATATGCATAGTATCTTTCTTATATACACGAAAGATACGATCGTTGTCAAGGTGAAATCCAAAAAGTGGTGACGGTGATCCAAAGACAATCCCAGCAGCCCTACTCATCATAATAAGATGCATGCATGCAGCGCATGGTTCTAGGGTGACATAGAGCCAACACCCTTCTAGGCGCCAATTTTTGAGTTTTTTACCTGCTTTGGCCAAAGCTAATACTTCAGCATGAGCAGACTGCGTATGTTTTTTTTCCACCTTATTATATGCACGTGCAATTATTTCACCTGACCGTGCAACCACAACTGCACCGATAGGAACTTCATCGTACTTTAACGCAGATTGGGCTTGGGCCAATGCTTTACGCATATACTGAATATCTTGAGCATCGCCAAATGGGCTCGCCATTTTTTATAACCTTATGAATGTGAGAACTGTTTTGTGCATTGGGATAGCTAAAAGTGGAATTTTAGATCAGTTTGTGGAAAAAAAAATCATATCAGGTAAACTAATATATATTGATTAGTATAGCACACGAAAACGGCGGGAGATAGTCATGTCCAACGATGCACCGTCCAATGGCGGCGATTACAAAGCAAAATCGATTCGCGTTCTGGAAGGACTCGAGGCGGTACGAAAACGTCCTGCGATGTATATTGGTTCAACGGGACCACCGGGATTACATCATCTTGTTTATGAGGTAGTAGATAACTCAGTGGACGAAGCACTTGGTGGCCATTGCGATACCATTAAAGTAATACTCCATAACGATGGTTCTTGCTCTGTTGAAGACAACGGCCGTGGAATTCCAACAGGTATTCACCCCACTGAAGGCGTTTCTGCTGCGCAAGTAGTTATGACCAAACTCCACGCCGGCGGTAAATTCGATAAAGATTCTTACAAATATTCTGGTGGTTTACACGGTGTTGGTATTTCAGTTGTAAACGCATTGTCAATAAAATTAGATTTAACTATTTTTCAAAATGGAAAAATCTACGAGCAAAGTTTTAAACGTGGCAAACCAGCAGCTCCGTTAAAAGAAGTTGGTACTACTAAAAAACGTGGAACGCTCGTTCGCTTCTGGCCCGATCCTAAAATTTTCCAAGAAACAGTCGATTTTAGTTTCGACATACTTGCCGCACGTTTACGTGAACTTGCTTTTTTGAATAAAAAATTACTCATCACTATTATTGATGAAGTGCACAACAAAGAAGCTGAGTTTTTCTTTGAAGGCGGCATTGTTTCATTTGTTGAACACATCAATAAAAATAAAAATCCACTTTTTCCTGACGTTATTTATTTTGAAAATGAAGATGATAAATACATGATGGAAGTTGCTATTCAATATAACGATGGTTATGGTGAGCAACTATTTTCATTTGTAAACAACATTAACACCGTTGAAGGTGGCACCCACATTTCAGGATTTAAATCTGCACTGACCAAAATATGCAACAGACGTGCACAAAAACTTAAAGTCCTAAAACCAGACGAAAGTTTTTCAAGCGACGATGTTCGTGAAGGCATCGTCGCTGTTATTAGCCTTAAAGTTCCTGAACCACAATTTGAAGGCCAAACAAAAACTAAACTTGGCAATAGCGAAGTAAAAGGTCTTGTTGACTCATGGTCTTTTGCCGCACTCGATACGTTTTTTGAAGAAAATCCTGCAATTGGTAAAAAAATATTACAAAAAGCCGAAAGTGCAAAACGTGCACGTGAAGCTGCAAAAAAAGCTCGTGATTTAACCCGCCGTAAAACAGTTTTTGAATCAGCGGTTCTTCCCGGCAAACTTGCCGACTGTGCAAATGAAGATCCAAAGAAAACTGAACTTTACATCGTTGAGGGTGACTCAGCGGGCGGTTCAGCAAAACAAGGGCGTGATCGTGAAACGCAAGCAATTTTACCACTTAAAGGTAAAATTTTAAACGTTGAAAAAGCGCGAATTGATAAAATTCTTTCAAACGAAGAAATTAAATCTCTTATTGCTGCAATCGGAACTGGTGTTGGAGAAGATTTTGATGTTAACAAAGCGCGCTATCATAAAATTATACTTATGACCGACGCCGATGTGGATGGTGCTCACATTAGAACATTACTTTTGACCTTCTTTTTTAGATATATTAATCCACTTATCAAAAAAGGTTATTTATATATTGCTCAGCCACCACTTTTTAAAGCAAAAATCGGCAGAAAGGAACAATACTTAAAAGACAACTCCGCCCTCCAAGGATTCCTGTTTGATTGGGCGCGTAAGCAAACACAAATTGCAATCGATAACAAGGAACTGCCTGAAAAAGAATGGTCTGGCCTTTTAGATAATCTGATTGCTTACGATGAGGCCTTAGAAAACGCAAGTCTTCACGCACAACTTGGACATGACCAATGTCACAAACTTACCTTAATGTTCCACGATACGCAATGGAAAAGAGAAGACGGTGAACAAGTACTCGCCAAAAACTTAAAACCGTATTTCCCTAAGTGGGACATCACTATAGAAAAAGAAGAGCCTGCCAAACAACCAGAAATTATCGATGAAGAAACTGAAATTGAAGTACATCCAACAAAAACATTTATTGTCTTCACCCTGTTAAATAAATCGTGGCGTATAAATCTAGACCTTTTTGATAATCCTGAAATCAGAAAACTTTCTGAAATGCTCAAAGATGTTAAGCAGATTCTCAAAAAGCCATGGACCCTCAATATTATTGGAAAAGACCGCCGTGCTAATGGCGTTGGTTTAACACAACTTATTACAGGTATTGGAAAAATCAGCAAACCATACATGAATATTCAACGTTACAAAGGTCTTGGTGAAATGAATCCAGAACAATTGTGGGAAACATCAATGGACCCTGCAACACGGAGCTTTTTAAAAGTAAGTATTGAAGACGCGCTAGAAGCCGATACATGGTTTACCATATTGATGGGTGACAACGTTGCCGGCAGAAAACAGTTTATTGAAGATTATGGCCACTTCGCCAGAAATCTTGATGTCTAATTTTTATTATATTTTTTGATAGACAAGGTCGCTTCATTTATTTGAAGCGGTCCTTTTTTTATAATTTCAGTAATTTTATTTTGCCTTAAATTTAAGATAGACTGCTCTAGATAATCAATCATCAAAAAATAAAAACGGAAAATCTGTAATGCAAAAGATAGTAATAGGTCATACTCGTTTAATAATAATAAATGTTCTCTTTATGACATTAACCTCATTCACAGCAATTAAAGATGTAACTTATTCTGCCTTTGATGCAAAAACTGAAATTCCGTTTGATGTAACACTATCAGAATTAATGCCCTTCAAAAATGGAACCTTCATTGAAGTGGGGGCAAACGACGGTGTAAGATTTTCTAACACCAAACGATTCGAAGAGCTTTATGAATGGACTGGAATTTTGATAGAACCATCACCAAACCTATTCAATCGATTATGTAAAAATCGGTCCAATTCAAAATGTTTTCAATGTGCACTTGGTTCGTTCAAAGAAGATGGAACTTATATACACGGAGACTTCGATGGACATCTCATGTCCAGTATCAGTGGTGATCGGCTTAACCCCCCAGCTCGTAATAGAGTATTGGTCCGAAGTTTGCAATCAATCCTTGACGAATGTGACTACACCCATATACACTTCTTTTCTTTAGATGTAGAAGGATACGAACTTAATATTCTTAAAGGAATAGATTTTACCCGGACTACATTTGACTATCTACTTATTGAAATTTACAAACATCAATACAATGACATTGTAGAATTTTTTTCCAATAAGGGGTATGAAATGATTCGCTGCCTTTCAAATTATAGTAAAGAGCTATGTCCTCTCTGGGATGGAACTCACAACGATTATTTATTCAAAAGACAAGACTTATAATATTTACAAAATTATTAAATCCGCCACTTAATCGTATTAAAAGGAGATAAATGAAAATAAAAATTTCAGCACTATTGGTCACCATTTTAGCAAGCTCTTTATTACACTCATCGAATATCACTGGTGGACTGAAACAGGATCTTGTTGGATCCAACCATGATTATGAGCAAGGACCGCTTTTTGTTTTTGTGGTACCTTCTTACAACAATGAAAACTATTACCAAAAAAATCTTTATTCAATGTTTTATCAAACCTATCCATTCTTTCATGTGATCTATATTGATGATTGTTCTCCTGACGACACCGCACAATTAGTAGAAAACTATATTAAAGATTTTGAATTACAAGACCGCATAACACTAATCAAAAATCAAAAAAATATTGGTGCACTTGCTAACATATATAAAGCTGTACACATGTGCGACCCACGCGTAGTGATTGTTGGTCTTGATGGCGATGATTGGTTGGACAATGAAAATGTTCTTGCACTGCTAGCAGAAAAATATAGCAATCCTGACGTATGGATAACGTGGGGTCAATATCGATGCTACCCTTCCCATTATAAAGGGCATTGTGCACCAGTTCCAAAACATATTATCGATACTAATAATTTTAGAGATTATAACTATGTTACTTCAGCATTGCGCACCTTTTATGCCGGGCTATTTCATAAAATAAAAAAAGAAGACTTATTGTACGAAGGAAAATTTTTCCCAATGGCCTGGGATCTTTCCATCATGTTTCCCATGCTTGAAATGGCGGGACATCACAGCACATTTATTCCAAACATTTTGTATGTATATAATATAGAAACCCCCCTAAACGACTTTAAGGTAAATAATAGACAAACCCAAATTTATTACGACATGATGATTAGAAAACAAAAAAAATATCAACGAATTTCAAGTCCATTTTGATTAATCCGTTCGTGTAACCCTTCGACAAGCTCAGGGCGAACGGAGGTTTCATTTATGAGTTATTAGTAAAAAATTAAATTCATCTGCAGAAGGAGAATTACACATTCGTATTATCTAAAAAAATTTTATTTATCCCGTTCGCCCTGAGCTTGTCGAAGGGTTTTTACGAACGGTAAAAAAATTTACTCATCATGTCCAATCGCTTGTAAAAAAGTATCAATAAAATGTTCAGTGGAATACAATTGAGCTAAATCACTTTGTAAATAATTTTTAATGTTGTCAATATACTGATTGTATTCTTCTTGCGGCATGTTTTTCATAAAATCATATAACTCTTGCTCATCTGAAAATTCATCACGCGCAATGAAGCAATTTTTCGGAATATACTCTGCAATATTTGATGCACCCCAATATACAGGAACACACCCGGCACGAAAACAATCAAATATTTTTTCCGTAACATAACCGCTTATATTTTTTATATTTTCATAGCAAATATAAAATCGATATTTTTTTAGGTAATCAAGTTTTCTATTAACCTTACCTTTATAAGTTTTGTATTGCTTCGCATTCCAACCACGCCCGAACAAATCAAATTCGTCTGTATTCAATTGCTCAAAAAAATCTATAGCCTTTTTTCGTGCTGAATAAAGTTCATCCTTATGTCGAGAACTTTTATTACATGCAATGAGCGTGCATAATTTTTTATCTTTAAAATCAATTACCTTATCTATGATGGGCTGCAATACTGGATAATAAAATTTAAAATATCGTTCATCATTCACTAAATCGTCAGACCAGGTGTATATTTCACTAAAACAACCATGACTCGAAACTTGATAAGAATCAGGACGAACTGTAGGAGGTTCCCACAAAAATAATATTAATTTTTTTTTTGGATACTGGCTCAAAACTGGCAGCATCTGTACAGGTGGAGTGTCATATAAAATGATAAAATCAGCATCATGTAAGTTATCAAATGATCTTGCTTCTTTAACTTCATAGCCTAGTTCGGTCAATTTTTGTTTCAGCAAATACATGGGCTCACGATGACCATCAGCGTTAGTGTTGGTATTAAATAGACTTCCTCCCCACCAGCCGGGTATTCCTGTACCGATATAAATCGTCTTGTGAGCAAAACTAGTCAACGATACTAAAAATAAGATTAAAAAAATGAATCTAAAATAATAATTTCTCTTCATCATGTCCTATTGCTTGTAGAAAAATATTGATAAAGTTTTCAATGGAATAGAGTTGTGCTTGATCACTTTGTAAATATTTTTTGATATTTTCAATGTAATGATTATATTCTTTTTCCGACATATTTTTCATAAAATTGTAAAGATGTTTTTCATCTTTGAACTCTTCACGTGCAATAAAACAATTTTTTGGAATATAATCTGCAATATTTGATGCACCCCAATATACTGGAATACAGCCAGCCTGAAAACAATCAAATATTTTTTCAGTAATATATCCACTTGTTTTTTTTATGTTTTCATAACAAATGCAAAAGCGATATTTTTTAAGAACATCAAGTTTTTTACGCACCTGCCCCTTATAATTTTTATAACGATGACCGCTCCAACCACGTCCGTAAAAATCAAATTCGTTCGTTCCTAACTCTTCGAAAAAAGTAATTGTTTTTCTTCGTGCAGAATACAACTCATTTTTATGAGAAGAACTTTTATCCCCAGCAATAAAAGTGCACAATTTCTTTTCTTTGAAGGTAATTGTATCATCAATCATACTTTGTAAACATGGATAATAAAATTTAAAATACCGTTCGTTATCTACTAAATCATCCCACCAGGTGTAAATTTTACTAAACGAATGGTGATTACCAGTGTCATAATTATGAAGCATTACCGAAGGAGGTTCCCAAAGAAATAACATTAGTTTCTTTTTCGGAATTCTTTGAAACTGTTTCATAACACGATTCACAGAATGACGAGGAGGTAAATCAAAAATTACAACAAAATCTGTATCATCTACATTATCAAGAGAACGTGGTTCTATAACAGTGTACCCCAAACTTTCAAGCCTTTTTTTCAAAAAATACATAGGCTCACGATGCGGCTGACGATTTCCATCCGAGTGTCTATCGAAAAGATTCCCTGTCCACCATCCGGGTATAGCAGTTGTAATATAGATACGCTTTTGCGCCAGGATAGTATAAGAAGTTATTTGTGCTAAGAAAAAAACAACACCAAAATTTTTAATAAACTTCACTCTATAAATCCTTTAAGCTATGACCACAAAGTTTTTAATGCAGTATATTTCCTTCCATTACGAATTACGTGCTCCAGATGTTGCTGGTAATCAACATTTTTTTTATTCTCATTTAATGGATTCTCAATATTATACAAATATAAAGAAGTAGCAATAAATTTGCTGTGCTCACCCGCCATTTCAAGCATTGGAAATGTACTCGCAAGATCACCAGTCATTGCAAAAAAACTACCTTCGTACATCAAGTCTTCTTTTTTTATTTTGTGAAATAACCCCGCATAGAAACTACGTAAATGAGTCGTCACCCAATCGTATTCTCTAAAAGAGTGATTGTTTATTACATGACGAGGAAGCTCTCGGGCACCGCCCTTCCGATAGATCTGTGGATAATGCACATACTGTCCATAAGTCATCCAAACGTTTTGGTCTCTATAAACATTGCTTAAGTAAGTTAGTACATTATCATCAATCAAAAAATCATCCCCATCAAGTATTACAATAACCGTATGCGAATCACACATATGAACAGCCCTATGTATGTTGGCCAGCGGACCAACATTGATATCGTTATGTATAAAGGTCACCCGATTGTCATAATCATAATTAGGAATACACTTTTCTACTCTTTCTTTTGTGCTATCGGTCGAAGCATCATTGATATAAATAATTTGGTAGTATGGGTATTTTTGATCAAGAGCTGACTTAAGATTTTTTTCACAATATTTCTCATTATTATACGATGGAATAACAATTACAAAATAAGGTCTCTCGCATTCTTGATACCCTTGGGCTATAAGTCTAGCGACAGCAGAAAAAACAAAACAACTGCAAATAATCGAAATGAAAACATTAAGCAACTTCAATTTCATTGTGAATCTCCTTTTTGTTATAAACATGATAAAAATATACTTAGTATTACGTATAACCCTGCACACGTCAATTTAAATTCAAGACCAAAAAAGGCGCTTGACTTTAAATTGTTTCCCCGCTAAATTTTGCATGAAAACAATAACAAAAAAAAAATTATTAAGGACCAAATCATGCAACACATTTTTAGACAACATTGGAATAAAATACTCACGACACTTTCTTTTTGCTTGATGGTAAATATCTCGGCACTGAAAATTGATCGAGTAATTTTAGCAACCGATAACCATGAAAACTATATTCAATTTTGGCCTCTTGTAGCTAAAGCATGGAAAGAAATAGTCGGAGTACAACCAACACTTGCATTAATTGCAGATGAAAGCGTAATTATAGATGAAAGTCTTGGAGATGTTATCCGTTTTGAACCGATACCCGGCGTCTCAACTGCCTTATACGCACAAACAATTCGTCTTTTGTTGCCAGCCTTATTTCCCGAAGACGGATGCATCTTATCAGACATCGACATGATTCCACTTAACAAATCTTATTTTATTGATTCAGTAGTAGATGTACCTGATGATCAATTTGTAATCTATCGAAAACTTACGTATGGAACCTATCCTATGTGTTATAATGCAGCTAAAGGATCCACCTTTGCAGAACTGTTTCAAATACATAGCATCGAAGAAATTCCAGACCAAGTAAAAAAATGGGCAGCACTTAATATTGGATGGAGCACAGATGAAAAAGTATTGCGCAAATATCTACAAAACTGGTCTTTAAAAGAAACTCGATGCACTTATCTAAATCATCCAGTTGGCCGAAGAGTTGATAGGCTTTGGTGGGGTTATAACAAAAGTATGTTAACAGCAGGTCATTATGTAGACGCGCATTGCTTAAGGCCATATCATCAGTACAAGTCTGCTACTGATCGATTACTCAAAGATATTGGACTAATAATAGATCAGTAGTATTTGCCCTATTCATAACGTATAAACGACACGTAATGATCATAATTTCGTATATCGTTACGTGAACAGTAAATGTAAGTTTTTTCACTCACAACCCACGGCACACAAGCAATATTAAACGGCACACATTGATTGCCTGCCTGTTCCAATAAAAATTCCTCTTCCGGATTTAAAAAGTGATGATGAATGTTCAAACCGAGAGACAATACTTGTGCAGAAAAAACTGTTTGATCATGCCGACATGCCCCCCATCCACCTTGCGCAGTACCATCATCCGTAAAATTTTTCAAATCCACCGTAAGTTCATATGTTGGCAATACAAAGCTATCATATATATCGTGAGTCAAACCCATCAAACCTGATTCCAAACCAGAGGCTTCTAAAATCCATTTTTTATCTTCTGAAAACAAATCAAAAGACTCCGCTTGATAGTTACACGTTTGTTTTTTCATCGGCCAAGACGAACCACTGTGGAAAAAATATCCCTTCGCCCACATATGTTCAAACAGTGCATTAATCGGTTTCATTAGCGTTGTACCCGCATCTATAAATAAAACATAAGGAAACATATCCAATGCCTGTTTTATTACGACGGGTTTCCATGCATACCATCCCGGAACCGTTTTTCCCCACACTGTTGTTTTGAATCTTTTCAAAATGTCTGGGTGTTTTTTTTCAACTTCGTACACCTTGAGTTTTGCAATCAAATTTAATTCTCTGCGTTGCTCTTCAGTAAAGCCTAAATTAAAAACAGCAATCTCTCCTAACTCATCAAAGTGATGTTTGTGAATTCCTCCAATCAAATTCATTAATGGTCTAAAATAATTTGAATCTGAAGCAGTACAAAAATAAAGTGATCGCGCACAATTGACCATCGAACCTAACAGTATTAAAAACCATAAAAATACTTTAATCATCTTTTTCAGCCTTATGACCTGCATACGCTCACTTTCATCATGATTATCTGAAATAATAGAGACTCATTCATTATTAATAACAGTATCCTCTTGTACTAGCAGGTCAAGGCCATTATCATATACTTTTTCAGCAAAAACCTTTATACTAAGCACTATATGAACACATTTATCCATCTTTTTAGTTCTATTGAAAAATTCATGGAACAGCATAACCTTATCCCCGACAAATCAACAATTGTCCTCGGTCTTTCTGGTGGACCTGATTCAGTTTTTTTATTCCACCTGCTTGCGCCATTACATCAAAAAAAATTAATTAAGCTGGTCGTTGCACATCTTGACCACGAGTGGCGCCCTGATTCAGATCAAGATATCATCTTTTGCAAACAAATGGCTAAAAAATTTGACTGTCACTTTGTAACAAAAAAAATGTCTGACTCAGAAACATCTATTAAATTCAATGGTTCAAAAGAAGAGTATGCACGTAAAATGCGGCGTTATTTTTTACAATCCGTTGCACAAGAATATCAAGCAAACGCGATTGCTCTTGGTCACCATTTGCAAGACCAACAAGAAACTTTTTTTATCCGTTTAATTCGTGGTGCCGGGCTAACTGGTCTTTGTGCAATACAACCAAAAAATGGATTGTATATTCGGCCTCTATTACAAGCAAACAAACAAGATATGATTGATTATCTAGACGAGCAGGGTATTGGGTACCTAACAGATTCCACAAACACGTCCGATGATTTTTTACGTAATCGAATTAGAAAACATATTTTACCATCACTACAACAGTGTGATAATCGGTTTTCAAAAAATTTCCAACGAACAATTACACAACTTCAAGAAACCGAAGATTTTCTTGAGAAACTAACAGTTGAAACATTTAAAAAAATCTCTTCATGCAAAGATAATTCATATAGTATTGATCTTGCCCAATTTTTTTCTCTCCACGCTACAATGCAACATCGAGTACTTGTTTATTGGCTTTCCAAAGTAAACGTACAATTTACCCCAAGTAAACGATTTTTTAATGAAATAATTCGTTTTTTAAAACAACCAGAAAGTAAAACTCATCAAATCCATCATAATTGGAGCATCATTAAAAAAAAGAAAACTGCATGTATTAACACACACAATAATACTCAGAATTTTTGTTAATATTTATTTTATCTAATCGTTGTCGATAACCAAAACCGAATATCGCTGCCTATTATTATTTTCTAATTGATCTTTTAGGTCCATTCTCGTACCACCGATCGATGATAGATTACGGCGATAAAGGTAAATAGGAGCCTTAATCACTAGGCGGTCCTTATACTGTCTAAATAGTTGTTTATTAAATTTAACGTCCTGCCGCCCACGGTCAGCAGGCCATTTAGATTTAGCAAACACTTCTCGAGTCAGAGCAATATTCCCATTAGTTATCCATCCGATCTTCCAAGTTTGGTTATAATCTCTAGGATTAATATATTCGATTTTATCCAACTCGTAAGACTCAGTCATGAATATTTCAATATCAATTTCATGCGAAAGACGATATTGATGCATCAGAAAGTCAGGATTGTACTGTTCAAAAAAATATTTGATAATTTCAACCCGTTGAGAATGCGGTAAATCATCTGCATCCTGGCAGATTAATATATCCCCTTTTGCATGCGTTCCTGCAATATTTCTATTTTGTCCAGCAAACAATTGTTTTTTGGAGGAGAGTATCGTAACCGAAAAAAGCCATGAACCTTGCTGCAATTCATCCAAAATATTATTTGGAATCTTTTGAACTTGTGATACGGAAATTACTATCTCATCCGGCAACACCGTTTGCTTTTCATACGCTGTCAAAAGCTCTTTAATATACATTGCATGCTTATGATAACATGGAACTATAACTGAAGTTGTTTTACAAAAATTATATAAAGAGCAGCACAACAACAAAAGAGGAAAAAAACGAATACTAAACACGTGCACTCCCATGCTTTAAGAAGGCATAATTATACCAAACATTTTTCCATCAGAACATTTGTATTGGCGAAATGGTCTTTTTAGCCTTTTTGCGACATCTTTGAGTAGCTTAAGTTCAGCTCTCCTTTGAGTATCGTCAAAAATAATAGGAACATTTACATTAAATAGATTGAGGTGATGATAAAATCCATATCTACCAATAATCAATGATGATCAAGCTATACACCGATGGCAAATTCTTAAGATACTCTGTATTATACCAACGATAATTTCCATAATTTTTTATAGGCGCATATATATAGTTTGTATCATACTTATCCATCCAATTTCGCGCATGCTCAATTGAATATACTGTATAAAACTTAGCCAACTCACCTGTTCCAGAACCACTTCCCAATTCTAAAATGGTCTCACCCGGCTCCACAATATCCAAAATATAATCCATCAGATCTACCGATATAGCCCAGTCTCCAAGGGCAGAGTGATCATATTCATAGCACTGTGATAATTGAAAAGAAGCACAACGAGGCTCAAATAACCGTTACGACTAATATTCTTCATAAAAAATCTTCTTTCAATTTAAAATAGTGTTACAATTTACCCATATTAATATATGTGTACTCCCATTTTTTTAAATCTTGAACATCAAACAAATTTCGAGTATCAATCAATATTTTTTGCCGACAAATATTCGCCATCCTCCCTAGATCCAAATGCTTTATCTCATCCCACTCAGTTAAAACTACAATACAATCCGCATCCGTTACTGCCTCATAAGGGCAAGAACAATAGGTAACCTGTGGAAAAAAATTTCGCATCTCATCAGCTGCTTTCGGATCAAAAGCTTTAATCGTAATCCCTTTTTTTTGTAATGCATCAATAATCAATAGCGCCGGAGAATTTCTAATATCGTTTGTATTGGCCTTAAATGAAAGCCCCAATAATGCAACTGTCTTATTTTCCATAGGATCGTCTAATTGGGAGAATATATCATTAATAAGATGAGAAACATGTCTTGCATTAGAACGTATAGCCTGGTGAACCATGGATTCATTAAAACCTTCATGCTCTAATATTTTAGAAAATCCTCTTGTATCTTTAGGCAAACATGAACCTCCGTATCCTGGTCCTGGTGTTAAGTCCTTTGTTGGCAACAGTTCCTCACTCAATGCAAGTCCACGTATAATATGATAAATATTTCCGCCTAACTTTCGACACAAAAAAGCTAACTCATTCACATATGCAAGCCGTATTGCTGAAAAAGAATTCCAAGCATACTTTATCATTTCTGCCGACGCAAAATTAGTTTTGATAAAATTAACATATGGTGTGGATGAAAGCATTTTTAGATACATAAATTCTACAGTTTGCAGTGAACCCTGTGATTTACTCGCTAAAACTACTGGATTACGATGTCTGACATCATAAAGAGCTGAGCCCTCCCGCATAAATTCAGGATTGTATACAAGATGAATATTGTTATGATTGCTTTTCTTCAGTCGTCCACACAATTTTTCCATTGTTCCAGGAGATACTGTACTTTTTACACAGATAATTTTTTCTTCATCGATATCACAATTATCTAAAATATTGTCAAAGGCTTTAAAAAGATATGTACAATCACAATGTCCATTCTTATCCGATGGCGTTGGAACACAAATAAAAAAAATGTTCGATTGCATCGCATCTAAAAGATTGTCTGTGAAAATTAGATGATGGCTGGTATTGGCCTCAAACAATAACTCACTTAATCCTGGCTCAAAGATAGAAATTTTTTGATGTTTTAAAGAATTAATTTTTTCTTGATTAATATCAAAACAAATTATCTTTGGTACAACCTCAGAAAAAAGTGCTGCCATGGTAAGTCCAACATATCCACATCCAATTATGGTAATTTGATTTAGCGCATTTATAAGATCTGAATTATCTTTCAAATTTTCTATGATAGCTTTAGGGCAAACATCCTTGACCTGACACGACGGAACATTATGCTGTGCTCCATCTCTGCCAAAAACAACTGTACTATGAGGATCATCCAATAAAATTTTGTTGGCTAAAACACGCCCAAAAAATTCAGTATCATCTGTAAATACTTGCCCATAATCAAGCTCAGCACCAACAAGTAAAATATTAAAAAACAATAAAAAACTTATTTTTTTATACATACATCTCTCACCCCAATAATTCTAATATTTGTTTAATGCCCCTTAACAAAAAATTTTTATGTTCATAAATTGATGAATCGTTGTTCTTTTTCTTATTAACAATACATGACATACACAATCAATATATTGTGTCAGGACAAGCGTTTTATATTTTTCCAATAAGGGTTTTAGTTTGATTTTTACTTTTGAATAAAGAAAGATTTTATAGATCTGGAAATTATTAATTCTACTTGTGGGCATCATATGAAGCTGCTACAATTAACAATTTTACAAATAAGTTAAATCTAATCAAAAAAAGGTCTTTTCTCACTCAATTAATTTTCGGATAAGCTCTTATATTATTGGCCGTAATAGGAATAATTGCTCTATTAGTTCTTTTTTATTTATTGTACAGAGTAATTTTTTTTATTTTCTTTATTCTAGATCAAAACATGGGCCCCATTGAATCCATCAAAGCAAGTTGGAAGTTAACCAAAGGCACTTCGATAAAAACAATTCTCAAAGTATTCGTCGCTCTTGCTATTGTTTCAGCGGTTGTACGCTCGGTATTCATTTCACTTGGAGTATTAAGCGCATTCGCTTTACAGGATATTAATACCGAGACGCCCTCGATAATCAGTGTGGTCTTCCTTTTGTTTAGAATGCTCATTTCCATGTCCATAGCTGGACTTGTATATGCAAGAATTTATTTGCACCTAACCAATAATAAGTAAAAAATATCACAAATTAAAGAGGTAGTGATACTTATTTATAGCTGCCTCTTAGAGTAAAGGAAAAGTCATAATTTGTGAAGCAGAAGAGAAAAAAATATCTCACACCTCT
>Ga0114925_10000509_pt1 | contig 17242 bp, 37 predicted proteins | sample SumtaG_2_FD_87287 | JGI IMG/M metagenome (GOLD analysis project Ga0114925, IMG submission 87287) | Deep subsurface microbial communities from Indian Ocean to uncover new lineages of life (NeLLi) - Sumatra_00607 metaG | ecosystem: Environmental > Aquatic > Marine > Oceanic > Sediment | place... | reverse complement strand
GGCTTGGTTTTCCTTCCACTCAGGTTCATGGTGGGGATCTCGCCTCACCAGTGCTCTATGGGGTCCCTCCCATGTTCCTGTTATCTATGAGCTCCCAGAAAAAGACTTGCCGAAACCACCTCCAACAAAAAGACCGTGGTGGTGGAAACTCAAACACAAAGAGGCCCGGGTTGACACTGATTACGTATACGATTATCCCGAGGAGGAAGTTCCCGAGTGGTTTGAGACAAGGTGGTACTGCTTTGACTTTGAGAGATATAAAGACGGCACAGGATACTTCTGGATCAAGAGAGAAAACAAGGTCAAAAAAGTTCCGTTCAGAAACCTCCCTCCAAGTTTCAGGATGCAAACAACGACAACCGAAAAGGGATACGAACTCAGTTATGACCGGATCCGGTTTGACTGGCTCAAATGGAAAAAGCTCGAAGTGGGAGGGAGGATGTTTATAGGTGGTGAAACCTTCATATATGCCCGGACTCGACTTGAGATCTGGAGGTTCTCCGTCTCAGGTGGCTATAGCAACAAAGGTTGGTATGGTGAGGGCAACGTAACCATTTGGTAACATCAATATTTCTATTATCGTATTATAAATATTTCTTATACTAGGTATAGAAATTTTTTTTAATTTTTCCCTTGACATTTTTTAGCTTTGCCTTATAATCAGGCCATGGCTAAGAGACAGAGTCAGCAAAATTCCCTGCTTAAATTTCTGGAAAGCCCGCTTAACAAGATAACCTTCAACAAGAACTTCATTTCTGTCTCACTTGAGCTGCGGGCTTCCAGCCTATATGGCATGTAATGGCAAAGCGATTCACGGACACGGAAATATGGGATAAGGTCTGGTTTCGAAGGCTCAAGCCGAAATACAAGTGCTTCATAAGGTACCTTTTCGACAAGTGCGACCATGCTGGCGTATGGGAAGTCGACAAGGACTTGATGGAATTCTATGTCTACGACAAGTTCAGAGAAAGCCTCGACGACTTGCTCGATATCTTCAACAAGCACATTGTCAAGATCTCGAGCACAAAGTGGTTTCTTGTCGACTTTATCTTTTTCCAGTACAATTGCAAAATGGAGAGCCTGAACCCCAAGAACACTGTGCACAAGTCTGTCATAGACATTCTGACCAAATACGATATTTTTGGCATCCTGGAGAAATTGGAGAAAGCCAAATCGAAGGGCCTTGACAGCCCCTTAAAAGGGGTTAAAGATAAAGATAAAGATCAATCTAAAGATATGGATAAGGATAAAGATAAAGATAAAGACAGCAAAAAGCAGCATCTCGACTTTGTGTTTCTGCTCGACAAGGAGTACGAAAAGATAAGAGAATGGTATGGCGAGGAGACAAGAGACAAGTACATAGAGGATTTGGATGGCTGGATCCTACAGATAGGCAAGAAGAAGGCGAACGCCAAATATAAATCACATTACGCCACAATCCTCAACTGGATTCGTAGGGATGGTATTGAAAAGATTAAAAGGACCAAAGAACCCGAAGAAAAAAAACCTCTCAAAAAGAGAGACCAGAAAACACAAGAGCTAATCAATAAGACGGTCGAAAAACTTAAAAAAGTGGAGGATGTATGAAAATTAAAAAGGGGTTAAAATTTACAGACAAGAAAAAAGAGGGAAAGTATATAATTACAACACTATCGAGAAAAAAGAACGTCGCCTTTATTTATGACAGAAAATATAAAGTTACATTCTATCTTCCAATCAAAATGCTGGAAAACTATCTGGAGGAAAATAATAAAAAAGTGGTATAGCCCAAACACAATCGAGAGAGCCCAAAAAATAACTGACCTCACCATTCAAAAAATGGGAGGGCAGAAATCTAAGACCGTAAGGTTCGACCACTATGTATCAGAGAAAGAGGTCGGGTGGCTCTCGCAGTTCTTTATTTGTGATAGGGTTAAAAGACCTTATCATGAAGGTTGCTCTTCGGGTGAGGCCGTCGATTTAACTTTAAGAAAAAGGGAGGTGAAAAAATGAATTGGGAAGAATTTTTTGAAAATGTGGATTGTGAAAGTTGTCAAAACAACGATTGCTGCACTATTCGTAGAGATGTTACACAACGAATGAATGAAAAAGGAGAAAGTTTTGAGGATGCTTGTTGTTTTGAAATGGAAGCAACTTGTATAATAAAGGAGGTGATATAAGTGAAACTATATAGAATTTTTTTTGAACAGGTTAATGCAACACATTATAATGTTGAAGCAGAGAATGAAGTAAAGGCAGAATCGAAGGCAGCAGAGTTATGGAAGGAGGACAATTTAATTCCTGATGTTATGGCAACAGAGGAACGATAAGGAGGTAGAAAGTGAAAAAGTCTGATGAGTATTATGTGGTTTCAACATGGAACGGAATCAAGTGGTTGTTTCCAAAAGACGGCAGCGGTTTCATGACTGTAAAAGACCTGGTTGATATTGATAACGGAAAAGTGCCCAAGAAGTGGAAAAAAAGAAAACATTAAACGGGAGTGAAAAGTGAGCTGGAGAAATCACAAAACACACAGAGAAGAAACAAAAGCAGTAAAACAAGCACTTGAACGCAGGGGCATTAAAGCAAAAGTCGGGCATGGTAAAGGCACGGGGTGGGCTTGGCTTAAAATCAATCTTGGTGACCCAGAACATAGAAATGGTTTAATAATTGACGGTCAGGGACTTCGGCGATACACAGAGGAAGAAAGGCAACTTCAAGATAAGGTTTTACTTGTGGCTCAAGAAATCACAGGACGCCACGGAGACTATAGTGGTGAAATATTGATTCTTGCACAAGATTAAAAGGAGGTAAGTGGTGCACATAAGTCAGTCAAGGCTCTTTACGTATCTAAAATGTGGAGAAATTTACAGACGAAGATATCCAGAGAAAGAAATAATACCACCAGGAATTGCCGCCACAAGAGGTAAATCCCTTCACAAAGGAGTAGAGTTGAATAACAGATTTAAACTCAAGAACAAAAAAGATATTTCCAAAAAAGAACTTATTAGAATTACAGATAGTGAATTTTCAAAAATCATAAAAGGGGAAGGTATTTATCTGACAAAAGAAGAAAAGACACAGAGGAAGACTATAATTGGTAAGGGAAGAGATGAAACAGTGAAGCTGACAGGACTCTATAGCGAGGAAGTCGCGCCCCTGATCATGCCGAAAAAAATAGAGCTTGAGTTTGAAATTCCCTGTGAAGAGCATTTGCTGACTGGTAGGATTGACAACATAGATATAGAAGATGCACTCCGCGAAACAAAGACAGCGAACCGAAGAAAGAACCAGAAAGAGGTGGACGCATCCGACCAGCTGACGTTTTATGCTCTTGCGCATAATTGGCTTTTCAATAAACCACCAAAAAAAATCATCATGGACAATCTTGTTTGCACGAAGGTCGCAAAGTATGATCCGATCGAAACAACACGAAACTACCAGGACATGACGATACTGATACGCAGAATATACGCAGCATTCGACGGTATGAAGAAAGGGGTCTATCTACCGACTAACCCGGTCAACTGGTGGTGTGATCCGAAATGGTGCGGATATTATGAGACGTGTAAGTTCAGAAATCCATAAAGGAAGGAGGTGATAAAAAATGAAACTCAATATTTTCAGCGAAGAGATGGATGTAGTAAAGCCAGAAAAAGAAGTATATTTTAGGTTTAAACAGTATAGTTCTGGCGAAGTCGTAGTTTATGTTTGCAGCGAAAAAGGTGAACCGTTGGCATGTGGCAACTTGATAAGCTTTTTTCCTGACGGCACTATGAAAAAAATGGGCGGGGTCAACAGTGAATTAGGCTTTCAGATAGACATGGGAGGACATATTAAAGAAAAGGAAGACCGTTAAATGAAACGGCGAATAGACAGAAAGGAGGTGAAACAAATGAGGCAAGAAATGAAGAACAGCGAGGACAGGGTTCCTTATGATGCTGGTGTGCCAGCGGAAAAGTTACCTGTTCCTATTGAACCCGCAAAAGTGATTCTGGATCCTATACCAGAGTTCGACAAGCTCATCATGATAGCGGAGAAGCTGCATGCAAGCGGACTATTCACTCATCTTCAAAATCCAGAGCAGGCCGTGGCGGTGATCGAGTATGGAAGGGAGATCGGAGTCCCTCCCATGCAGAGTCTCCAGATGATGGCGGTTATCAAAGGGAAGCTTTGTATGCAGAGTCAACTGATGCTTGCGCTTGCGAGGAAGAAGGACTGCGACATCAAGATTCTGGTTCAGAACGACAACCTCTGCAGGATTGATTTTATCAGGAATGGCGTCAGTCATGAAGTCGAGTTCACATACAAAGAGGCTCAAGCTTTGAACTTAGCCCATAAGGAGAACTGGAAAATGCAAACAGGGAACATGCTTTTCTGGAGGTGCATTTCCAAAGGAGTCAAACGCCATGCCAGCGACTTGATACTCGGGGCTTATCTCATAGAGGAGATCTCCGAGGGTGAGTATACAACTGTCAGCGAACTTACGAAGAACAGGGAAGTCCCCGAAGCATCGAAGAAGGACATCATAAAGAGGTTACTCGATGAGAGGGAAGTCCCGCAGGAAAAGAGCGAGAAGATTCTGGCTGAGCTTGACGAGAGAGCTGATGATACGCTGGAGAAGGTTATAGAGTATCTCAAAGCGAGACCAAAGAAAAAGCCTCCGACAGCCGAAGAGGTCCTGAACAACAAGAAGGGAAAGTTGAAAAAGAGTGGAAATGAAAAAACCGAGCCAAAGGGAGAACACACAAAAGAATTTACACGAAAGTTCAGGGAAGCTTATATGAAATGCTATGCTAACGACAACAATCTCCTCGTAGCAAAATTAAGCAGGGGAACGGTAGGAAAACTCGACTCCAGGATTGAGAACCGCTTGCAGCAGATCACAGTAAAGCAGGGAAAGACCGAGCTGAAAACAATGCAGGATTCACTGAAAGAAAAGTAAATAAAATGGACACGGCCACAGTTGCAGCACTCGTTCGTAGTGGTGAGCCTTTATTCGAGATTTTGCTGTGGCCGTGCCTGAAAGGAGGATAGCGTGAAAAAGTTATTGAATGTGTTGTATAACTTTTTGATTGGTTTATTCTGGATTGCAACTTTCGGTTTCGGGTCAACAGCGGTAGTCAGCATAATCTACATCTGCTACAGGGAGTTTGGAAGGGCAAAGACCTTTGGGATTTACTGCGGATTGTTTCTTGTTGCGGGTGTTGTGTTTGTCGTACTCGGGATGGGAATCGATGTGTTAGAGGCAAAGTTAAAAATAAGGAGATGGTGATGAACTGTAACAGGTGCGATCTACGGATGCGCATGATCAAGTGGAAGGAGGTGAGAAATGAAAATAGCAAAAGACGGAAAGCCGTTTGATGTCGATGATATAGGAGACCTCCAGGATAACGAGATAGAGATAATACAATTCCTGAGACCCGATGGGAGAAGAAGAAGGATGGCGTGCGAAGTTCCATCAGAAATAAAGAAGCTCGCAGAGAACCAAATATTGTCTGCCGAAGAACTCAGAACAGGGGAAATAATTATTTATTCAAGGCTTATTAGCGAAGAGACCGAAAAAGAGATATTAGCAAGAGCCGTTAATGGTCCTGGAGAAAGTTCGCCACAAAATGTTTTGGAAAAGATCATAAAGAGAAAAGCAGAGGAGGGAAAAAATGCCAAAGCAAAAGACACAAAAGAATAAGGGCTTGCGAATCTTGAAACTGCAGGCTGAGAATGTGAAGAAAATCAAGGTGGTCGAGATCACTCCTGAGGGCGATGTTGTGATCGTGTCTGGTAAAAATGGACAGGGTAAAACAAGCGTGCTTGACTGTATATGGTATGCACTCAAGGGCAAGAAGGTGATCGCAAAGATACCGATCAGGAAGGGTGAGACAAAAGCCAGCACCAAGGTAGAGCTCGGCACAAAGGAGAACAAGAAGGTTGAGTATGTCATTGACAGGGTGTGGACGGATAATGAGCACTCATATCTTGAGGTTAGAGCAGGGGAAGGTAGCGCATTCAGCACACCGCAAAAGCTACTCGATGGCTTGATTGGTGAGCTGTCTTTTGATCCTCTTGAGTTTGCCCGCTCCGACAAGAAGGAGCAAAGAGATATCTTGATGCTCGCTGGCAAGATGAAAGTAGACTGGGGAGAGCTGAAGAGTCTGACAGGAAGAGACTGGAGACATTATGGAAATTTTATGGATGCCATTGACGCAGCAGCAAAGTCTATGTTCGACTCCCGGACAGAAATAAATAGAAGAGTGAAATCGCTTGCTAATCAGATTGATGCTATCGAGATCCCTGATGAGTTCAAGAATGCTAAGCCGATTAATGCGGTGAAATTTCTCATGCAACAAAAAGACATTGACAAACTACGAGCATTAAATAAGACAATCAAGGACACCGAAGAAGAAATAGAGGAGTTAAATTTGGAATTACAGAAACTTCACCAGCAAAGAGGATTTCTTCAGTCCAAGGGCGTGGATGTCAAAAACGAGAAAGCTATCAGGGAAAAGGTTGAGAAAGCAGATGAGATAAACAGATATTCAAGGCTCGCAGATAACAAAAAAGACCTGATGAAGGACTACAAGGAAAATGCAGACGCCTCGGAGAAATTCACCGCATCAATAGAAAAGCTGAGACAGCTCAAGACCGATGTCGTAGCCAAGAGTAAGCTACCGATTGAGGATCTCGGCTTCTCTGAAGATGGCGTAACATACAAGGATTTGCCATTCGAGCAGACATCAGACAGCGAAAAGCTGAAGATCTCCATGGCGATTGCGATGGCGCTCAATCCGAAAATCCGTGTCATAAGGATTACTGACGGCTCTCTTCTCGACAAGGACAGCATGAGAATCATAGAGCAGATGGCGAAGGATAAGGACTTCCAAGTCTGGATTGAGGTAGTTGACGACACAGGGAAAGTGGGGATCTATATCGAGGATGGGACAGTCAAGGATTAAAATGATAAGGCTCGGCTGTAACGCTGTCTAAGCACAGTGTAAACGGTATCTCGAGATTAAAATAACGTATACCCGTCAGCCGGGCCACAAGGAGGAAAAAGTGAAAGAGATACAGAATATCGAGCTATGTAAATTGTCATACGGAACGAGTAGAATAAATGAGGGAGACATAGATGGGCTCGCAGAAAACATCAGGGAATATGGCCTGCAGTTTCCCTTGATAGTTGTCGATAATGGAGATGGAAAATTTGACATCATAGACGGTCGTCGAAGGTATCAAGCTTTGCGGATAATAACAGGGGGAAATGACCTGGAAACCGCTCCCTGTATCGTACTAACCAAGGAAGAGGCAAAAGAGGATCTCTCTCTGATCCTGAATACATACCGCCTTGAACTCAACCCTATCGAACTGTATAATATGGCGACAAAATATGTGAAGGAAGAACTCGAAGGGGATCCCTTGGCGCTGCCAGCAGAGAGAGTCAGGGATGTTGCCGCAAAGTTGAACTTGGATATCCATGCAACGTGCCGGATCCTGAACATAGGGCGGATGGACCAGGAAGTGCGGGACGCCATAGGCTCAAAAGAACTCTCTCTGCGGTTGGCCTTACTCACGCTCCGCATCTCAAGTAAAACCGAGAGGAAAAGATTCTGGAAGAGGTGTGTAAGGGATCGCCCCTCGATGAGCGAAGCACTGAGTTATTTGAGGTATGATATTCGAGGTATGCCTAATCGTAAACTGGATAATGCTTCATTCGATACGCTCAAGGAGTGTGTTGATTGCAGACATAGAGGATATCAGGATAAGTCCCTATTCGATGGCGTTTCAAGAACAAATGAAACCGAAGGGAAACACTTCTGTTGGAATGTATCTTGCTATGAGAAAAAAGAAAAGGCGGCATGGGATGAGGCATTCAAGGAAGCAAAAGAAAAGCTCGGACTGATTCATATAAGTAAGCTTGATGGCTACATGGATGGGATCATATACAAGAGGTCAAAGGTGATAGATCCCGAGCTATGCAAAAAATGCAAGCAAGTCAAACTGGGTATGCAATATCAATATGATGATAAAATTGGCGTATATTGTTCCAAGACTTGTGAAAATATAAAGCGAGGAAAAGGAACTGAACAGCAGGAGAAAACACCGAAAAAGGACCCGAAGGACTTTACGAAGAAAGACAAACAGACTGTTCTCGAGGAGCGGTTCGCTTTGGCCGCACGCAAGACTATGATCGAACATTTCTTTATAAAAGATAGTAAGGAACTCATTAAGGGAAAGGAGCCCGAAGACTACAAACGTATCCTCTTTTTCGTTGGATGTGATGCGCGCAGAAATCCCTTTAGTTTCGGGCCACACGGCTACGATCCAGATTATGACTATGAAAAGGATTCGAAAATAGCCAGAAAGATAATAACTGATCTTGACCTCGAGAAGGTCGCTGAATACAATATAGAAGTTGTAGCAGAGCATCTCTATTCCTATGATGTAGCAAGAATAACACCCGAAGATATCGACGAGGCAATTAAGTTACTGTATGGGATCAAGAAATGGTGCAAGCTCCATTATGCTGAAATAGAAAAGAAACTCTCTAAGAGAAGTAAACAGTTCCTCGAAGATGTTAGACCATGGAGCCCTGATTGGACATTAGAGGGATAAGGGAGGTAAACGATGAAACAACCAAATTTTAACACCGTGAAGGGCAGGCTCTACGTGTTCCTGCAAAACATGGTAGGGGAGGTCATTTCGGGAGAAACGATAATGACAATAGATCCACACCATCGACTCTCAGGTTTGAGGAGGATACGCGAACTTAAACAAGAGGGTCTTGTCGACTATGATGTTGTAGATTATGCCAAGAGTAAATATCTTATCAAGGAGGTCAAATGAGAGAGATAAAATTTAGGGGAATAGGGTGCGACAAGAATTGGATTTATGGTGGATATTATAAAAATAAAAAAGGACAGGAATTTATTATAAATGAAACAAGAAAATATCCAGGAAAACCATTTGTGATTGTAAGAAAGAAAACAGTTGGGGAATATACTGGCTTTAAAGATAAAAATGGAAAAGAGATATATAAGGGGGATATAGTTCAATGTGGTGAAGGCGATTATCAAACAACAGGACAAGTTATCTGGAAGGATTATGGTTGTTTTGCTATTGAACCAAGGGATTTTGAATTAGATGACCCCATAGAAATCATCGGTAACATTTATGAAAACCCCGATCTCATAAAGGAGGTCAAGTGAAATTTCTGGACAGTTGGCTTTTCATTATCTTGCTGATTCTATTTGGTATCTTTATTGCAATAGACCACACTATCATATCAAGAAAAATGAATGAGATAAAGCAAATCAATTATCAGGAGCGGATTGAACACAACCTCGAATGGAGTCGGATGCTATGCGACAAACAGGAGCTCATAATTAATCAGTTGTATGATAGGAGGATTATTTCAATGGAAACTCAAAAGGCATTGCAGAACAGGAATAGATTATGGCTGAGGCAACAAGTGCAAAGGAAGGTAAAAAATGGATACAAGTAAAGAATATATTGAAATGTGTGAGAAGGCAGAAGAGATACAGGGAAATCACAAAATAGTATCGGGGGACTATTTTAATGATGGCGAGATATGTGCCGAAGTATTAGAGGTTGAAAACAATGAAGGATATTTGATTAAAAGTATATATGGTAAATACTTTTTGCCAAGTGAATGCGTCTGGCTTCCCCGTCAAGACCAATTGCAAGAGATGATTAACCAAGATTATTTAACTGGTTTTATATATGACTTATATGAATTTTCAAAAGAGTGGTTATATCACGATAATGGTAACGATTTAAGATTTACTTCACTTGAACAACTCTGGCTCGCATTTGTGATGTATGAGAAATTCAATAAAGTTTGGGATGGTAAAGAATGGATAAAGAGAAGCAAAAAAGCAGAATCAGAAGACTGAGAAAGAAGTGGCTCGACCTTTTTGGGTACAAGACTTCCTATCAGGCAATTCACCGTCATTGTATTAGCTGCTGTGGTGGGAATAGGAAAGGACCTGCTATATGTGAAGATTGGACATGTCTCTTGTGGCCCTGGAGAACGGGCCATAGTGAGATATCAAAACTCAGAAGGGTATTTCACAAGAACAAGGTCTCTGGAAGGTTTCACACCGTGCCTACGGTACGAAAAAAGAAATTAGAGGGTATCCTGAGCATAGCAGAGAGGAAAGGGAAAACCATCATAACACTGGAGCAAAAAGGAGAAAATGATACCACAGACAAATAAAACAATTTGCGGTGATTGTAGGGAAATTATGAGTCAATGGGATGATGAATGTATTGATATGGTTATTACATCACCGCCCTACTGGTCTTTGAGGGATTACAAATTGAAACCACTTATATGGGATGGTGATGAAAACTGCGAGCATAAATGGGAAGGCGAAAAAGGAAAAGCAGTAAATAATAAAAATCATAAAGGACAGATATGGAAAAAGGAAAATTATAAAGATGGTTTCAGAAATAGTGCAAGATATATGGAGCAACCTTCTTTTGTCCCTTCAAATCAATTCTGTTCCCTCTGTGGTGCATGGAAAGGTCAATTAGGATTAGAGCCAACATTTGATTTATATATCAAGCATCTATGCGACATATTTGATGAGGTTAAAAGGGGGCTGAAGAAGGAAGGGAGTATATGGGTAAACATGGGTGATAGTTATAATGGAAGTGGTGGCTGTGGTTGGACTGGATTAGAAAGTAAAAACTGGGAACAAAAAGCTCAGCCACATAGAATAAAAAATTATCCAGTAAAATCGCTTTGCTGTATTCCTGACCGTTTTAAGATAGAGATGATTAATAGAGGCTGGATTTGTCGTAATACGATAATATGGCATAAACCTAATCCGATGCCTTCAAGTGCAAAGGATAGATTTACTGTTGATTTTGAGTATCTATTCTTTTTTGTGAAGAACAAGAGGTATTATTTTGAGCAACAGTTTGAGAATGTGAAACAATGTAGTATTGAAAGATTAAATAGGGCGGTTAGTAATAAAAATAAATGGGTGAATGGTGCCGATGGTCAAACAAAACAACGGATATCACAACCAAGACCGAATAGAAATAAATATAAGGGATACGGAAAAAAGGGAAGAGATGAAAATCTCGCAATATCTACACATGAATTTGAAGATGGGGACTACCTTGTTGCACCATTTAATCCTAATGTAGGTCGCAATATGCGTTGTGTCTGGACCATACCTACAATGCCCTGTAGTGAGGCACATTTTGCCGTATTCCCCGAGCAACTATTGATGATACCAATTAAAGCGGGCTGTCCTGAATTTATATGCAAGAAATGTGGGAAGGCAAGGATTCCGATATTTGAACCTTCCGAAGAATATAAAAAATTATTAGGTAGAAGTTGGACGGAAGGAAACGAGGGTGCACTAATAGAAGGACTATGTAAAACTCCAGGTAAATTAATTTCCTGTTTACCTGATTATAGAAAAATTGGTTACACTGATTGCGGATGCAATGCTGGATTTGAGGGTGGTATTGTATTGGACCCATTCGCAGGACGTGGCACAACTGGTATAGTTGCACAGCGATTGGGTCGCAGGTATATCTTGATTGACCTATCACCCGAATATGTCAAGATGGCTAAACGAAATTTAAGTCAGGGATGGTTGGTATGAAAAAGAAGAAGAAAAAGGATAAAAGAACACAGTTGAAGCGTGACCTTGACAAATTGGTGCAGGAAATTTATGTAAGGAAATACCCGTATTGTTTAGTGTGTGGTGGTAAGACAAGCGAGATGCACCATTTCATTTCCAGGGGCGGGTCGCTATTCCTTCGCTATGATGAACGTAACTTGATTCCTTTATGTGCAAGATGTCATTGCTCACATCACTGTGGAAATGTAACTATTCGTGCCACTATATTGAAAAAGAAGGGACAAAAATGGCTTGAAAGTATCTATAGGGATAGACGTAAGCTTATGAAGGACACACTTGAAAATCTAAGGTCTATTGAGGGGAAATTAAGAACATAAAATGAAAAGTAAATCTATGACAATCATTATCGAGGATGTGCCTGTGAGTCAGAATATATATCAACATTGGCACTGGGCTAAAAAGGGAAAGTATAAGAAAAAATGGGAAAATAAAGTTATTCCATACGGCTATATATGGAAAAGCAATTACAAAGGATATGCAAAAAAGATAAGAATACTTATTTGTTTCCCAGATAAAAGACGCAGGGATAAAGATAATTACTGTTATCAAAAAGGGATTATGGATGGCTTAGTTAAAGCGGGGATTATAAAGGATGATAGCGTGAAGGATGTTAAAATGAAATGTGATGTTAAAATTGGGATGAGGAAAAAGGCGACAATAATAGACATAGGATAATGAAAAACACATTGGAAAATTTAAGACTCATTGAGGAAAAATTGAAAGGAGAACAATATGTTAGGGCAATTGTATAAACCGAAAGGGAAAGCATTAGATACAGCAAGGGCGGTGCTTGAATGTGATGATGTATATGTTTGCAATGTAGCCAAGGGATGCACAAATCAATGTAGTTATTGTTGGCTCAAGGAGTTTCCTTATTTTATGGAGAATGGTAAAATGGAATTTCCGAAAAAATCCCCTTTTGAATATGTATGGAAACAAATTGAGAAAGGGTTGAAACCCGAAGGGGTATTTTTGTCATTCTTAACAGACCCATTTTTGAATATGAATTACGATAAAACAATTAAACTTCTCGACTTTCTTCTTAACCAAGGAATGAAATGCGCAACTTTATCAAAATATGGAGTTTCTGAGTATGATTTAATAGATGTTTTTGGTGAAAATGAATTAAGAACAGGATTAACGATTAGTTCTTTAGATGTAAAATTTAGATATAAATATGAACCAAATACTGCATCAATCCAATGGCGATTAGATATTCTAAAACAGCTTAAAAAATTCAACAATTACGTCTGGATTTCCATCGAACCATATCCAACTCCAGATATATGGAAGCAGGATTTGATCGAGTTGCTCAAAGAATTATCTTTTGCTGATTTCCTACTCTTCGGAAAATGGAACTACGACTGGAGAGCGGAGAATCTATCAGCACGAATATTCTATCGTGATATGGTTGACCAATTTACTGGATTTTGCACAGAAAATAACATAAGGCATTATGTTAAACCTGATACGTTGAAGTTTATAGGGAGGTAAATATGAAAATCAAGTATAAATTAGTCATACATCCAGACACGAAAGTCTTGGGATATTTCAAAAAAAGTTGGGAGTTTATACCAATTGTAGATAAAATAGAGAACGAAAGGAGTGATGCCTATGATAGATTGAAACAACGGAGGGAGACGGGGAAATGAAACTTATAGTAGTATATATAGTATTCAAGGGTACTTTTAGTTCATCTCCGCTTAAACTCGGGCAAGTAAAAGGTAAGGAAAACCGTCTCCCTCGCTTGCCCGAGGGAACGAAGATATGTTGAATATTATCCTTTTGATACTTGGTTTTGATGTAATATTAGTCTTAATTCTTTTTGTTGTGCTGGCATATATGATTGAAAAATATCATTAGAAAAGAAAATAAAAATGTGTAAATGGGGAACATGGAAAAAAGTCCGAGTCAAAATTCCTGCTGATTTAAGTTCAACAGGTAAAGAAAAATGGAAAATATGCAAGATTGATTCTTGTATAGCGGATATCGTTGAAGCATTACAGAGTGCTGGTATTGATATGCGAGTTTCCTGTTGTGGACATGGAAAAGACTTAGGGGATATTCATTTACAGGATGGTAGAGTTTTGGTGATAACAAATGGTTTATATTATGAAAACCGTTTTTTGTGGTGGGTTAAAATCCATAAATATTGCAGAAGAATGAAATGAAAACTAAAAAAACAAAGAGAATTAGTCAACTCCAATTAATGGAAAGACAATATGGAAGATATTTTATTGATTGTATTAATCGGGGAACTGTAAGATTATTGGGTATTTTCTGGAAGGACTATTGGATGATTTATAAAGACATAGAAACAGGTGATTATATATTTGAATATGAGTAAAACATGAAACCCAGAGCAAAATGTAAAAATTGCGGTATCGAGGCAAATGCGGATAGTTTCAATCGTGCCATTGAGCACTATCACGACTTGAGATGTCCCTATTGTGGTTCTGCGAAGATTGACACATCTGACATTCTGAAGAAGGAGAAAAAATATAGATATGGGAAGGATAACATACTGGTTAAAAAAGTGGTCCAAAAAACTTAGACAATTCATAAAGGACATTGATTTACTTTTTGATGTCTGGATAGAGGAGGTTACAAAATGGGACGACAAATTATAGGTCAAGAATTCACCGGGAAATATTTAAGCAGAAACCCTTTTAAGAAATTATTGATAAAGCATTATTTCAATACTATCTATAAGACTGTCAAAGACCTTAAAATCTCGAAGGTGTTGGAAATAGGTTGCGGTGCTGGATTCTCAACACAGTATATTACGAAGATATTTCCTAATATGGAGGCTTCAGATTGGGATTATAAATCAGTTGCCAAAGCGAGATTAAGAAATCCATTTATAACGATAAGAAGTGAAACAATATACAATTTGTTCAGAGATATTAATTCATTCGACTTAGTAATTGTGCTCGAGGTATTGGAACATCTTAGAATGCCTTTGGCGGCATTGAGAGAAGTACAGAGAGTCGGCGGCCGTTATGTCTTATTCTCTGTGCCTAACGAGCCTTTATGGAGCCTTGTGCATGTCTGCGGCGATGACCCTGGACATATATGGCATTGGAAAGGGGATGATTTTATAAATCTGATAAGTGGATATTTCACAGTAATCAAAAGGGTAACGTCATTCCCTTGGCAAATCATACTGGCGGAAAAATGAGTTATACTCGTATCCTGGAGTATGTCTGGTTCTTTACAGTTTGCTTTGTGTATATTTTTATAGCGATTGTCTTGATAGTTAAGCTCTTTATTGATTTAATAAAAGGAGAAAATATAGATGAAAGTAATATGCAGTAAGTGTAATGAGACTTGTACAAGAGAAGAATCAGAAAACGAATATATTTATACTTGTCCAAAATGTCATTGTCAATTATTCTATAATGGGAGAGGTTTTCGGTCATGTGAAGTTTTAGATGACACAATAAGGGATATTGCAATAGGAGAAAGTCGTGGAATTAAATTATTGCCAAGATGTGAATTTATAATTGAATATGAAATAGAAAACTCAAAAAGAGGAGGTGAAAAATGAAGGTAACTTGGTATATGACACTTTCAGAAGGCTATCAATGGAAGGATTATAAAAATGGGATATCAGATCCCCTGGGCAATATCAAAGATGCCATCATCGGAATCAGAGGACGCTTTGGAAAACAGCCCAATTTTGTCAAAGCGAGCTCTAAGGTTATGCTGACTTTCTTGATACATCCAGATGTCATTGAAACTACATCAAACTTTAAGTCACCGAAGGGCTATTCCGAAACACTGGTATTCGGGGCCATTCTAAAAAGTCTGTTCTCAATAAAAGATATTGAGGTAGACGAGAAAATGAAGGATAGGATGCTGATAGCATACAAGGAGAACGATAAGATCTATCCGGATGAAAAAGCCATGTATGAGATAAGGGGGATACTATGAGATTTATATCGACATTTATACTTGAACACTGGATATACAAATCCAGAGCAATTGGTTTATTTGATGTATTTATAGTCGGTGGAGCGCTATACGATGGGAAAAATCTCCCAATAACAAACGAACCAATCTATCGGTTTGATACTAAAGATAGAAAATGGTATAGATTTTATCCATAAGAAAGGAGATATTATGAAACTTTACAAACTCAAACGGCTAATCTATTTTTTCCTTTATAAACTCAATCGTTGGCTCGGGGGCAAAACGAAATGGGAATATAGTGATGAGAGGTATTATCCTCGCATATTATCAACCGATTACAATAAAATACCACTTGCACGATTTAATAATAAAATCAGAGAATGGAAATGGTTAACAAGTATTGATAATAAAATAGTTCCTGATTGGATTCCTGATAACAAGATTGAAGATTATATTAAATTCCGTGAACAATTCAAAAAGGATTTCGATAAAAGATGGCATGGAATACATAAGAGATTCGATTAAAAAAGGAGAGCCTCTTGAAAGATTTCGTCAAGTATTGTAAAAAGTGCAGAATGGGACCCGATGAGTTCCTAATTATGATATTATTATTCTCCAAAGATGCTGATTCAGAAGAAAGAAAAGCAGAAATATTCAAATACATCTATCAGAGAAATAGAGCCGAGAATCCAGAAATGTCGGACAAAGAGGTACAAAAGGAAATGTGTGATAAATTTGGAGTTGGATTAAAAACATTGGAGAAATATATTTATTGGAAATGAGTTGACAAAAGTTTTAAAATATGGTAAGAAATTAATATGAAATCTGGTTATTGCCCTATTTTTGTCGATAGATATCAAGACGAATATTGGATATTTATATTTCCTTCAGATGAAATGATAAAAGAAACTCCAATGAAGGCAGCAAAGAAAGCAAAGAAAATACTTAATCTTATGGGTTTTAGTGGATTATGGCATAAAGCATATTGGTTATTGAAAGTACCCGATGAATTACCAGAGAAAATGTGGCAAATGAAATATTTAAATCCAGAATGGGGAGCAGATGCTTTGATATTAAAAAAGATAAAAATAGAAGAAAAGATAAATTTGGATAAAATTATTGAGAATTTATGAAAAAAGATTATAAGTTTTTAATTGAGATTGACCACGAAAAAGAATTGGTTAGTTTGACATGTAAACTTAAAAATGGTGGTAAAGTTAAATTGACAATGAAATTTAACTCAATTGAATGGTATCAAAATGTTAATGGTAAAATTGGTAGTCATAAAATTGAGATAAAATTTGTTGACGAAATTGCTAAAATGTTAGACGAAGAACGTAAAATTTTAGAAGACTGGTTTAAAAGAAATATATAGACAACTTCCTTAAAACATTCAAGTAATCAATAATAGCGAGGCTTTCGAGCCTCGTTTTTCGTTTTATTCCCCTCTAAAATATTAACCGCAAAAAAATAGGATGATTTTTTTGGCATTACCTCTTAAGTTATGTGTGTATCAAAAATGATACGCATATATTGTAAATATCAATGATTAACAGTTAAATTATGCCATTCAAGAAAGGGCAAAGTGGAAATCCAAATGGTAGACCCGAGGGTTCTCTCAACCATAATGGTCTTACCGCTTGTCTCAATGCACTTAAAGAAGTTGC
>Ga0114925_10000508_pt1 | contig 17260 bp, 27 predicted proteins | sample SumtaG_2_FD_87287 | JGI IMG/M metagenome (GOLD analysis project Ga0114925, IMG submission 87287) | Deep subsurface microbial communities from Indian Ocean to uncover new lineages of life (NeLLi) - Sumatra_00607 metaG | ecosystem: Environmental > Aquatic > Marine > Oceanic > Sediment | place... | reverse complement strand
GTTACATTTGTTGCTGCGTTTGTACTCACTTCTACTCCTGTAAAAGGATAAGCAAAACCTGCCCCGCCATTGTATAGTGCTATTACTTCTTCTTGGCTTAGTGCCTTGTCCCAAATTCCAACCTCGTCTATTATTCCATCAAAATAATTGGCATCATTTTGGAAACTTCCTATCTTTGTAGTCCCGCTTATATCCACGGTAGTATAGGCTGGTTCTGTGGCTTGTAGTACTGAGTTAATATATAAATATCCCTTATGTGTTACACTATCAAATACAAATACAACATGCTTCCAACTTCCTGTGGTTCCTTCAATTAAAAAATCTCTCCAAGCACCATCATAATAACGATAAGTTCCATCATATAGTGCACATATTAGTCTTCCACCATTGGCGTCAAATAATACATTTTGGTCAGCAGGTTCTATAGACTCTGCATTTATCCAAAATTGAAAGCTGTGGCTTCCACTTGCTCCAGCAATTCCAGTTATATCAATATTATCAGTATCCCCCCTTTCTAAATCAAATGCACTATTTATTATTGCATCTTCGTCATACCAAGTATTTGTGTTAGAACTTGCTGTCCCATCATTCTCACCATGAATATCTTCAACATCTGTATTTGCTGCATTCTCATCTAATTTATAGTAAGCGATTAAGCCATCTATTATTGCCATTTTAAATTTTCTTGTTTAGTTCCTCCTGTAAACTATCTGCTAGGTCTCTTCCACTTAATCCATTTATGTTTTCAATATAAATTGTTACTCCAGCAGCCCTTCCTGCAGGGATAACGGTCTCTCCTTTATGAACCATTGCGAGTCCTGTATGTGGTACTACTCCCCCTTTCTGGTATCCTGGAATACTCCTATTTGAACCTCCAAATAAACCCCCAAATACACCAGACAATACTGATGTTATAGGTGTTGTTACTAAATCTATGAACTCACTGACAAGGTTTATTATAAATATTAATGGGTCAACAAATGCTTTTATAGCACCTACTACAAAATCAATTGCGGGTCTAAGTTCATAAAACATTGCAACTGCTAAACCTACAACATTCTTAATTAGGTCAGTTAGTGGAGGCAATAAAGGAATTATGACATCTTTTAATAACTCCATAATTGTAGGAATTAATTCGGCTACTGCTGGAAGAAGGGCTTCTAAAATATCCATTGCAACTTCTGCTAATTGGAGTCCAACTTCTATCACTACAGGAATTAATTCCTTAAGAACAGGCACTAATCTAGAGAGTACTTGACCAATGAACTCGCCCACCCTTTGTACTAACATTATGATTACGTCTTTATTTTCATCTAACACTTTTGCAAATGTCTCAAGAATTCCTAATAATGAATCTGCTATTATTGTTCCTAATTGAATTAGAATTGGCAATACTGCTCTTAATATTGGAACTAATGCCGTTAAAAATATTCTTGCAATTTCTCCTATCTTTTTTATAAATTCCATTAAGACAGGACCGCTATCTCCTATAACTGCTCTAACAAATTCAAATGCCATTTTCAGTCTTCTTCCTATAATTTCTATCAAAGGTTTCAAAAATGATATAATTTCTTTAATTGCCTCTATCATTTTCGGTATAACTACCACTGCTCCCTTTAACACAGTTCCAATAAATTCCGCAAATACAGGAATAAGTGGTTTCATTGCTGGTAGAACATCACTTTTAATTACTTTAAATAAATCTAATAAAATGGGGATTAATTCTTTACCTAACTCTTCAAATAATAATCGAGACTCATTTTTTAATATTTGTACTTGTGATGCAAATGTTTCATATCTTTTTTCTGCTTCTTCCACTAAAGCTATGTTTTCTTCCCATGCTGTAACTTGAATATTTAAAGAATCAGTTAATGTATCTCCACCAGCTGCTAATCTTAAAACAGTATCTCTTAATCTTACTTCTGTAATACCTAAATCTTCTAATGTAAGTAGTACATCTCCTCCTTGTTCTTTAACATTTCCTAATCCCACAAAGAAAGTCTGTAAAGCTTTTGATGCATCTTCTTGAAATGCCTGTATAAATTCTGCAGAAGTCATTCCTGCAACTTTAGCAAATTTTTCTAATTCTGGTGAATTAGTTGCAACCATACTACTCATATTAATCATAAATTTAGATATGGCTGTACCACCCATTTCTGCTCTTACACCCATAGAACTAAGTGCTCCTGCCCAAGCCATTACTTCTCCTTCAGTCATATCTAATGCCGCACCTGCACCAGCTATTCTCATTCCCATTGATACAATTTCTGCTTCTGTTGTTGCTAAATTATTTCCCAAATCAACTACTACTGAACCTAACCTATCTACTTGGTCAATAGGCATATTCATAATATTAGCAAATCTTGCGAAGTCTGTTGCTGCCTGTTCTGCCGTAAGATTTGTAGTAACAGAAATATCAGCAATTGTTTTTGTGAACTTTGCAATATTGTCAACCCCTTCTACACCTAATTGTCCTGCAATTTCTCCAATACCTGCCAACTCTTCAAAGGTCAGAGGTATCTCTGTAGTTAATGTTTTAAATCTATTTTCTAATTCTTCAAATTGTTCTTCAGTCAATTCTACTGTTTTTCTAACTCCAGTAAATGCGGTTTCAAAATCAGCAGCTATTTTAACGGCACTAATACCAATACCAGCTATTGCCGCAGCTATTGCAAGGGCTCCTGCAATAGCAATTTTACCAATATTTTTTATACTTAAACCAGCCTTAGTAAATATTCCACTAAAATTATCTACGGCTTTAATAGTGATTGCTACAGTAGCACCACCTGCTATTCCTCCTAATATTCCATCTGGCATTATCTTCTCCTCCTTACTTTACTCGCTTTTTTCATTTGCTTGTTTTGGTTTCTCATGTATTTATCTATATACCTCACTGTTGCATTGTAATCTACTAAACTCATCTCTCTTACATCCTTGATTCTCCAACCATAAAATTTACAAATACTTAGTTCTCCTTCTCTTCTACGGCTGGCTTCCGAAAATCCGCAAGACCATTAACCTCATTCACTAATTTCTGTAATTGCACTCCTTCTTTCATAGACAACTTTCCTACTTCTTCTTCAGTCAAACCAGTAGAAAACATTAGAAGTTTCTTAATCTTCTCTGCCATTGTTGTAGCATCTTCTAATGATAGTCCTTGCATATATGTTATTTCTTTTACAGTATACTTCTTTCCGTTAATTTCTATTTCCTTTTCCATCTTAAAATATAGCTCCAATTAATAACTTTATCAACCAAACAAAAAATAATATCGATGTTACCCCAACTCCGATTAATAAAATCTTACTTACTATGTTCTGTATTAAGTTAAGTTTTTTCATTTTTACCTCCTGAATTTAATAAATTTACAATTATGATAATATTCTCTTTCAAATTTATCTAACTTTACAAAGTACATAATACCATAAAGGCTGATATACAGACCTTATGATGGTATCCAAGGGTTATAGTGTTCTATTGTATCCCAAGTTGAACCTGCTATATTTTTAGGTTTTATTTCCAAAGTAGTTTCGTTTAATCCTTCCATTGTAGATGGATTATCCATACTTATAATTTGACATCCACTCATTTCAAAAGTTGCGTGTTTGCTTCCTGTTGTATCTGCATCTAAGTCTAATTCTGCATTAAATGTGCTTCCGCCCTTGTACATCTTATCATATATCCAAAATGCGTCATCACTTGGTAAATCCATAGTTAAACTCAATGTATAGTCTCTGTTTCCTGCAACTGGTGGTGCAATTAATCTACCATGGAATCTTCCTAATGCACTGCTTCCAATGTAATGGTCTACTTGCATATTGTTATTAATTGCCAAAGAAAACTCTTTTGCTGTGTCCATAGGGCTTCCTGCCAAGGTCAATGTACAATCATGCCACATATATGGTTTTGTTCCACTATCTACAATTGTTGTAGTTGTTCCTGATGGTGTATATGTTAAACTTTGTCCAATATAATTTACATCTACTACAACTTTTTCACCTTGTCTTGCTGTAATTGTTACTGTATCTAAAACTGCTCCTGCTATAGTTCTGATGAAATTTCTACTTGCTCCTGGTGCTTGTTTACTATCTTCAATGCTAAAACACATAGGCACAGTCATATCTGTTCCAGTACCACTTGCAAAAACATTCTGGCATACATCACTTTCTACTTCTGTCAATTTGTGTACACAAGTACTTGCTGATGCTCCACTAATATCTGTAACTGAACCAATAGCCCAAAAAGGCATTCTCATATCCACTGGATGGAAAGTTATTGTTCCTGTAACATCCTGTGGTCCTTGGTCAAATCCTTCAAAAGACCTTGTAGCTGTTCCCATATACCTGCTTTCCATTAATCCTTCTGAATCATCTATTGAATGGTCTGTAACTTCTCCTAACCAGAAAGTACTTCCGCCATCTTGCATTTCACTTGCATAGCCTCCGCTCTCAAAAATTCCTATTACTTTGTTTTGGTCTGCTCCGTATCTAGCCATTATTTATCCTCCTATATTTATTTATTTGAATATTTTCTTCTTTTAGGTGTCTCTTGTTCATTAGTGTCCTCTTGCTCTTTAGGGGCCTCTGGCTGTGTTTTTTCTTCCTTAGCTAACTTAGCTAATTCCTTATATTCGTCTTGGTCTGCCATATTATTTCCTCCAAATTTACTTTGTTCTATTTTCGTATAGGTTCTTAAAGAAATACACGAATGGTCCTGTTATCCATGCATATTCTGCAGGTATTCCTGCCAATAATGCTAATGCAAAAGGTATCAAAAGATATGCTGAATTCTTAACAGTTTTCCATAAACCTATCCAAAATCTATATTTTTGTTTCATTTTATCCTCCATTAAATTTAATTAATGTTTTTTAATATACCTACTTGCTTCTACAGTAGTACACCCAAGTGCAGCTGCAACTTCTCTTGTTGTAAGACCAGCTTTAGACAATCTCTTTGCTTCGGTTTCCATAGCTGAAACAACAGGTAATTGATACTCAATAGTTCCGCTTACTGTTGATGCTGGTTCAGACTGCCACTTTGAAGTCTTAGTTATTTTCCTTTTAGCTGTCTTCTTTTTGGCTGTTTTCTTTGTTTTTTTCATTTTAACCTCCTTATACATTGAAAAATTTATATTGTATATTTAGTATTCGTGATTTTGGCTGGTCTTCCCCTGGTTCGTCTAATTCGCTTGAACTCAATAATTTAAAGTCATGTAAGTTATTTGCTATAGAACCAGTGCTTGCCGTAAATTGAATATCTCTAAGATGTTTATAACAATCATTTGATAATTCATCTTTCTCTTTTTGGTTTCTCCCCCATGTCCTAACTTCTATATTAAGTGTGACATCCATTGAAGTAACTTGCATTCCAGCAGGCAAAGCCTCTTGATTTGTTAATTTGATTGTTATTAATGGGTACTGAACAAATCTCTGTGGATAACTTGTCATAACAAATTTAGATTGAGAACTTCTTTTTCCAACTAAAGGGTCTGTAATTTTTAAGAGTTCTGTCTTTATGAAGAATAATACATCTCGTATGAAAGTTGCACTTTCTACTGCCATTTTGACTCGCTTGTCATTTTCTTTCCTGTTTTCTTTCCTAGTCCTCGCTTGGACTAATTATTAATATACTATTTTGTTTAAATAGTTTGGGTAAGCCACTATATATTCTTTATCTGGCCTTTTAACATCTCATTTATTTTCTGTTTGTTTCTATCTAATGAATTATTAAAGTGTCTTCTTGCGGGCATTCTGCTTGTTCCATATTCAAGATGTTTAGCATAAGAAACAGGTGAAAAGATTGTTACTTCATTTGGTTTAGCATTAAAATCTACACTCCCTAAGAACTTTCCAGTATCTACACTTGTAGGTTCTGCTTTATGTCCACTGATACTTAATTTTACTTCATTCTGCATGTGTCTTCCCACTTTTGTCATAGATTCTTTTATTTCTCCATTTACATTCTTCCCCTTTAATTTAAGAAGAGCCATTGCCATCAATCCTTGAACATTAATGCCTACTACCATCATGATTCTCCTATAAAACTCCCATTTGTTAGTCTTCGAATAAAAACTTTCTTGTAAATCTGAGTTCCTTCTACTTCATAAGGAATGCCCCCTTGTGGAATTATTGTATAATTATCTATTTGAGTTGGAGAGCCTGTCATCCCAATCTTGACTTTAATATTACTTCCTACTCCTGTAAAATCCAAACTGCCATTTACATACATTTTTTGGTCTTGGTTGTTTAATTTTCCCTGCTCTACCAAAATTACATCTTCAGAGCCATATTTGTTACTCAAGGGTAGTACTATTCCCGATGTCCATACTTCAGACCCAGCGACTTCTGTAAGGGCGACTTCATCATCCCAAACAGACCCAGCAACTTCAGAAAAATACCTAATTCTAACAGGTTTGCCTGCCTTGCTAATTACATTAGCCATACCTGCTGATAATGTACCTGCAACTCCCATTTAAGCTCCCAAACTCCTTTTAATTTGAACTTTTCTACCAAGTGCTTTTAATTCCTTCTCTCCAAAAAGTCTGTATTGTTCAGCACTCATTTCCTCTCCTGATTCTTCGATAGAAAGCTCTGCTAATTTAACTTTTTCTCCTCCTGTTTGTGCTTGAATAAAATCAAGTGTATCTGCCTTAGAAAAATGTACGATTGCTGGCTGATATTTTGCTCCAATAGATTGAGAACCTATTACATCTCCAGTATAATTTGCGACATATTGCCGAGCCATATCTACTATCTCAACCATATTGCCTGAAACTCCTGCTGGAACTTGTAAATTTTCAACTATAAAAGTAGCGATACTTCCAATGCTTGATAGTTGGTCTGCCATTTTATTTTAATGGCTTAATAGTATTCAATAACTATTCCTAAGCCAGATTTACCAGTACCTAATCCTGAACCTTCAATTACTAATTTTTCAGTAATAACTAAAGGAAATATAGTTTGAGGACTTCCAATCTGTACTGCTGTTATAGTGTCTGTTCCACTTACAGTATAACTTGGATATTCTCCTGGATAAATTGGTCGTTTGCTTCCATAAGCAGTAGTTCCGCTTACCATCTGTAAAATTTCAGGTTGTAAGCTTGTTCCACTTTGCTTCATCCATAAACTTCCAGTAGCTGTCCAATTACCAATATCAACAGAAATTCTCTTAATTTCGCCATTAAGTGCATAATCTGAATAAACTGTCAAAGAACCAACAGAACTTGTCAAATTTGCTGGTGTAAAAGTATATTGTTTGATAGTGTCAAAACTACCTTTAACATTAATAGCTACTTTAGAACCTGCTTGCACAGCTTCAAATTTCGCATATTCTCTATCTCTTAAGCCTTCTGCTTGTGTAAATGCCATTATTTAACCTCCTTGGTTTAATTGTGTTTGAATTGTCGGAAATTCAGAGGTGACTACACGACAATAAATTAAAAATTCAAAATAAAAATTTATGTTCCCGAAGTAAGTCTTATCCAAGATGAACCGCTATCTCCTCTATCAGCTATATACAATTCCGCATTTGTTACATCTTCGCATAACTGACTTCCAGCAATTGATGGCATATTTTCGTGTGGTGTTCCTTGTGTTTGCAAGATTTCTTCTGGTACTCCTGTTGGTAATCCAACTCCTCCAGTACCATCTAAAGCTCCGTCATTCACACATCCACTTGCTCCTAATGTTCCTACTACCATTTTCTTGTATGAGTTTACTTGAAATAACTAAACAGTTTAACCTGTTGTTGTTATTTCACAAGTAGCATAGTCTCTTAGATATTCTACATCAAGCCTCATAGTTATTGCTGCTCCTTGCATGTCAAAACTTGGCATGTCAAAGTTTTCTACTGTTATATCTCTTTTATAAGCTACAACATAAGAATTATCTCTGTCAATCACATAAGCGTATAAACAATATGTGCCTGGTGTTGGTGTTGCATTTCTGCTAAACCTAACGACATTCATTCCGAAAATAGTTCCCAAGAACCCTGTTTTCATCATGTCTGTGTTTCCAGCCTTGTCTGCTTCTATGAAAGTGTCTATGTTCCTCAAGTTTTGAAGTATCTTATCTCCAACTAAAAAGTCTGTTGGTGTATAGTCATATCTTTCCAAGTAATTCATACCTTCCGCGATGTTAGCAATTGTAATTGCTGCTCCGCCTGTAACTGCATTAGTTGTTGAATTCAACTCAGTTATAATTAACTCAGTTTCTTTCTCAGCAAATCTCTTTCCTGCATACTTAATATGTATATCAAGTAGTGGGAATTGGCTGTCTTCCATCATTTCCCTTGTAATTCTAATTGCTACTCCATACTTAACTGGTTCTATTGTAACATTAGTATCATATTCAAGTGCGTCCATTGGTATTTCTGCACCTTCTCCTACTCTTCTAATATCCATACTATCTGGCTTAATCAAGTTAATAGTCCAACTTTCTCCTTGGTTAGCACATTGTGCTGGTGTTTGCCATATTGCCGCTAATTCTCTTGGTAATAAGAACTTATCTACTTCGTCAATTAATTTAGGATAAATTAATTTAGGAATTAAAAGTGTTCCTGCTACTCCTGTGTCCCTTGTTATATATTCTTGTATTCTGTTGAATGCCATTTTATATGTTCAATGAGACAAGACAATATCCTTCGCTACCTGCTGATGTAAGTGCTCTTCCAATCATTCCTCCAAGTAAACTTCCTGCATCTACTCCAGTAGATGTTGTAATTACTCCGTCAAATCCCTTTGCTGCTGAACTTCCACTTGCTAATGAAACAAATACTCCACCTGAAACAACTCCTGCTGCCTTAAGTAAGTACCTCTTGTTGCAATTGTGATTTCTTCGCCTGAACCTGCATTTGTTAATGCAATTCCGTTAACTCTTCCCCAAACATCACATGCTGCTACTTGAATATCAGATACAACATAACTTGCTGCTTGAGAACCAACTACATTACCTGCTGCTGCTCCTGAACTATATACAAAGTCTCCTCCTGAGATTACTTCTCTTGCTAATGCTGTAAATGTTCTTGGGTTTTCTCCGTCCCAAAGACAAACAGCTCCTAATGGGTTTCCTCCTGCTACTGCCATTTTATGCTCTTACAAGAGTAAATGACCCACCTTTAAGGCTTCCATGACTTTGTGTGACTTTATAACCTTTTTCTGTAAATGCTTTCCAAGCTTCATCTGTTGGATTTGCTTCTTCTTCATCTTCATCTTCTGGTTCGTCTGTTTTTTCAGGTTCTTCTGCTGGCTTTTCAGGTTCTTTAACTGTTTCATCTTCGTCTGCTGATTGAAGATTTTTAAGTTCTTTCTGTTTTTGCTTAATTCTAAGTGATTTAAGCTTTTCATCAAGGACTGCTTCTTCATCTTTAGGCTCTTCTGTTCCAGTTTCTTCCTCAGTTTCCTTTTCAGTTTCTTCCTTCGTTTCTTCTTCTGGTTTAGTTTCTCCTTCTAGCTTCTTTGTGTCTTCACTCTCCATTGTTTTTCCTCCCGATATATTTAATTGTTGAATATATTTTGATTCTGTTTGAGTTGATGTTGATTTTTCAAACTCAGTTGTGTCTATCTTGAATTTTCTGCCTGCTTTAAGAATTCTTAATCTTGCTTCCATTTTTTCTTCATTAGACTTAAAATTAGTTTTATTGAATTTTGACATAGCCTTTTTTACTTCTTCTGCATTCGCATAACTTTCTTCAATACTTCCATTAATAACAGTTTTATAGGCTTCTTGTAATGCTATATCAAATGTTGCTCCTGCATCTGCTGCGACTGCAACCAAACTCAATTCTTTAAATTCAATTCCTCGTGGAATGAAAAAGCCATCTTCTGTTTCTTCTAATTCTTCTACTGCACACCCAACAGATACACTGTTTATCCTACCATCCTTAATCATCCCTTTCATAGTCTCGTCAATAACATGTGCCCTGAAATTAACTTTTGGTCCTTCTTCATTATATTCTCCATTTAGAACTCGACCCTTAATTGCTTCAACTTCGTTTCTGTGGTCTATTAATAATGGAACTCCAGAAAGAGTATCAGCAGATTTTTTTAATTCTTCTGCTAAAAACTTGTGATTATTAGAAGTAACGGTTGCATTTAAAGCAACTCCTGTGATAATAAAATCATCATTTACAAAGGCACTTTCTATAATTGGTACTTGATAATTAAATTTTAAGTTCATTTTAGATTTAGGTTCCTTTATTCCTTTAGCTCTTCTCCATGTTGAATGACAAGCAGCAACTGCCTGTTCTTGAGGCATACCATCTCCTACTGCTTTACTTATACATCTAGAAATAAAAGTATTCCTTTCTTCGCCTTTGCTTGGTGTTGGTAATGGCATTGTTACTTTGTTACTCCTTAGTAATAATTAAATTATGTATAAATAGTTTAAATACATTGGCACAACCATTATATATAATCAATCAAGCCTTATAATTATCTTAACTGCAGAATTCTTTGGTCCCATCACTGTAATTATCAATTTTTCATCCAAATTAAACTTGTCAAATGTTAGAATATCTCTTAAATCATCTTCTTGCGGAACTATCCTAACTCTGGGTGCAAAATAATTTATCCCATACACTTCATTCCTTTTAAGAATTAAATACCCTAACGAACTTTCAATAATCAAGTCAATCTTATTTTCTGTATCGACAATTACACAATCTAATTTTCCTTTTACATTAGAGATTTCGATTGTGCCCGTTCCACTAGCCCCTGTGTTCAATTCATATGATGGTAAGTCATCAATGCTTTTTAATTCATTGTCTAATACTTCCATCTCTTCTGCAAGTTGGAATTTCTTCTTTCTCAATTCGGATTTTGTTTTTTTTGTCATTTGTCTAACCTAACATACCTTGATTTGGCTGTTCTTTTGATTATGTTTTTGTTTTGACCTACTTCATTTAGGTTTGGTTCGAGACAAGGATTTAATACTCTTTCCCTTGTCGGTATTCTGTATCCAGATTTTTTGGCAATAGCGTCACTACCTTTGAGTGGATACACTATGTCTCCTGTATGCTTTGCTGTTACCACTGTTTGTCTTGTTTGTGGGTCTACCCTACAGCCCCTTCTCTTCCTTCCGAAAATCAATCTATCAAAAAATTCTTTGCTCATTTTCTAGATAACCTCCATAACATAAACAAGATTGGGTCAAATTTAATTCCTGTCTTGATTGTTATATTCTCTGCTGTTTTCATTAATTCCTCTACTTCTAACAAAAATTGCTTTATTTCTCGTTCGTTTCTATTTGCCATTTTAATGTTCGTGAATTATAAAATTGTAATCTAAATTCATATCCCTCCCACATTGATTCGTGATTTTTAACCAATAGGAACTCCCTGTATCCAACATAAAGTCTTCTCCTCCTGGGGTTAGATTTACTACTGGGGAGGCAATCGGAGTTGAAGCTGCTCCACTTCCACCCAAAAACATAGCAGAATGTATCATTAATCCGCTTGTTGTGACTGTTGGATTATCCCAAATAGTAGCATTACATGTGCTTCCACAATCTCTTTTTCTATTATAAATAGGCAGACTTGCTCCACTATTTGAAACTGCTACATTTTCAAAGAATTCCAAAATAGCATCTCCATCTGCTCTCGCATCGAAGCCAATATGTAAATCAACACTTCCAACATTAATTAACATCCCACCAGAAGCATCAAGCGGTATGCCTACCCTATAACTTCCTGCTTGAAAAGATAATCCTTCATTTAGTCTATAATGCTTATGTGTCATTACAATCAAACCATCTCTGTAAGTGTCTGCTCCACTAATATGAGCAAGAACCATTAATTGATTCCCTTCTGTAACTTCTGCTCTGTGAGTTGTGCCTGTTAGGCTTCCCGTTGTTCCTTCTATTCCTACCATTATCCCTCAAGTAATAACTTTTCTTTAATTTTTTTAACCTTGTTTTGGAGTTCAACGATACAATATCCACATAACCACATACCATTTGCTAAGCACATTGCATCCTTTCCGCACTTTTCAAAGTTATGGCATTTTGGTTTGTTTAAAATTTTCATGTTTCCCCTACTGATAGTAAACTACACCTGCAATCTACATGTGCTGGTGGTGGGCTTACTGTATTTATATCAAAGACTTGGCCATCTAATCCTATACACTGTTCACAAGTTCTGTCAGATACTGCTGCCAGCCATCTAACCTTCTTAATATTGTGCTCTTTATATGTATCTATTAAACCGATATTTGCTAATCTGACTGTTTCTGTTCTTGCTATCATGTTTGGTCTTCTGCCTGCTTCTGTGATAACCTTGCCTTCCTTGGTTACATCTTTTAGTTTTATTGATTGTTTTATTTCTGTTTCTATTTCCCTGATTGTCCTGTTTCTTCTGAATCCGTCCTTTAAAACCGTCCTTAACTTTGTTATTTCTGTTTTAGGCAGTTTTCCTGCGATTAAATCTGCCTCTGTAATTGCTGCCAAATCTGTAAATTTCTCTACTCTTAATCTTTTCAATATATTAACTAAAAAATCTGAATAATTAAATCCTGCTATTTCTTTGAGATTTGTGAATTCTTTTATATTCATCTCTCCGGATTTTGCTCTTTTGATTTCTAATTCATCGTCGCTGTATTTCTCCATAGCGGGTTTTTCACCTGGAACTTCTGGTTGCTTGATTTCTTCTTCCTCTTCTCTTTCTGCTTTCTTTGTGGCTTCCATATCCTCTTCACTCTCTTTCTCTGGCTTTGCTAAAAACTTATTCGCATCTTCAAAGTTAAGTAATCTTGCTATTTCCAATTCACACATTCTTCTCATTGGTTCAGATATACCCATATTCTCAACGATTTTATTTAATCTTTCCAATCTCTTGTTTATTTCTTCTTCGCCAGGTAAATTCCATACGAACTCTACATCCCCATCAAGTTTTTGCATTAAAAGTAATGGCTTGAATATCTTTTCTTCAATTACAGATTCTATGTCTTCTTGTGCTGCTTTTATCTTTCTCTGCCATGCTTCCAATTGAACCTTTGCAATTCCTTCTGGGATTCTACCTGCTCCCCACAAAACAATAGGTATTTCCATTCCAAAGGCAAGCTTTAGCATATCGTGGTCCATTGTTTCTGCAAGGTTCTTTCCTACATCTCCAAAGTCTACAACCGTCATCTCTGTATTGGCATCTGTTACCCAATTTGTTCGGTTGGTCATATATTGAAGGTCATCAGATGTTTGGTCAATATCCTCTGTTCTTGCTGCTTCCCCTGGAACCCCAACCTTTATCTGAAGTGGTGCTCCTGCCTTTCTGCTAATTAGCTTATGATAATCTTCATCATTAAGAACCATATTCTCGATTACCCTTTCATTCTGCCATACTATCCCTAATCCATATGCTGCTCCAGAAATCTTATTAACCATCAAATGAGCAATTCGATTTAGCTTAAAATTAGTAAACCTTGTTAAGTTTGTTCTTCTGTAACCTTCTATATTCCCAATCCATTGATTATATTCTCTTACAACCCCTTTTCTGGTTCTTTTGACATATATGTCATTTGCATTAAGAACTCTGATTTTCTGGTTTTCTAAGTCTAACTCCATGAACCCGTTCCCTTTCAAGAAACCTTCCCTAATCCATTCTCTTAGAACTGTGCTAAAATCTGTGTTTTTGACAAATCCATCTATTACTTTTTGTATTTTTTGATTCTTTGCTTTAAGCAGGAACTCTCCAACTATAGCATCGGTTACTTTATTTATTCCTGCTGCTACTTCTCCGACTGATTTGTATGTTTTCTCTACATCCTCAAAATTAAAAGGATGCTCTGTTCCCAAGTCTTTTGGAAATCTTATTGGTATGTCTACTACTTCCCCTGTAAATTGTTCCTTGATTGGGAAGTCCTTATTAATTGCTATGTATCCTCTTACTTCTTTGATTTCTTTCCCTTTCTCATCATATTTGTATTGTTTTGCCATTTTATTTTTCTCTCAATCTCCCTGGGAATATCATTCCTTCAAAAGGATATTGAAACCCATTTCCTAAATTATATAATTTTGTTCTTTCAGCGAGAGATAATGCCCTATTCCATGTTCCTACTTCATCTATTATATTACCAAAATGTCCTCCAGTTTGTATCCCTATTTTTCCATTGATATATGGTAAACCAGAAACGTCAAGATTAGCCTTTATATGGAAAGATGTACCTATATATTTAGCACTTCCAGTAAGATGATTTATCCTAATATAAAATAAATTATGTCGTTGTGCATTAAAAGTTCCTACTGCTCCACTCACTTCAGTATCATCAATAAATTTTGTCCAATTAGAATTATCAAAACTATATTCTACATTATAGGCTCTACCTGCTACTGTTGACGGTCCTTTTACTTCAACTTTTAAAGCAGGAAGAATTGTGTTTACTTTATAAGTTAAATAAGTACTTGAAAGAAAAATATCATATTGACCAGCACCATGTAACATAAAATATCTCTTATTAGTTGGCTCATAAATATCACAATGTTGTCCTACCATATATCCTTTATCATTAACATCAGGGTCATATACAAAGGTTTGAGCATCTAAATCTATTGTAGAATCGTCTAATAATCCATCAGTATCGTCATTTGAATATAATGTTAAACTTTCTTCACCTACTGTAACTGTAATAGATTTATCTTTATCACCTTTGGTTATTTTATAACTGGCAGTTTCAAAATCGTCAGTTGTATTAGATTTAACAGTTCCATCAGCCACTGAACTATATAAATGAATATGATAAACCTCATCAATGTTTAATGCAACAGGTAGTGGGAAAAAATACCAACCTATGGTTAAATTCTCATTTAATCCAATAGGAGTTGTAGTACTATTGCCAGACTGAGCAATATAATTATTATTACTCCTATGTAAATAAGCTCTCCAATTACCCGTTCCTTTAGCAACAATGTAAACATAAATGCCAGCCATATATTTATCTGTTGCTGTAAAAGTAATTCTATGTGTAGCACCTTCATTAAGTCCAGTAGTTAAAGTATATGTATTGGTATATGCTGCACCTTCATCTTGTGTATATTCATTAGAATAAACATCTGTGCTTGCTTCAATAGTTTCGTCTTTCCATATTTCATAATAATTATTTTCAACATTATTAATGTAAGTCTTCTCTTTAGTGCCATAGTCTTCTCCATTATTATACGATACTAAATATTTCCAGTCATCATCTTCTTTTATCCATCCCATAGCAGTTTTTATTTGGGTATTCTCTTCTAGAATATCTACAGAGTCATCAATTCCATCAAAATCAAAAGCATTTCCTATTTTTCCAGTTACCCCTCTTGTTGCTCCATCATTTGTCCCATCATTTACACCATGACTATCTATAACTGGCCCGCTTGTTCCATCAAGCCTCCAATAAGATATTAAGCCGTCCATTATTGCCATTTTAATTCCTTTTTTTTAATTTCCATAATATGATTCAACAATTGTATTGCCTACTCTTGTTGCGTTTTTAATAAATGGGTAGGTGAGTCCTCTACCATTATTATGAATTTCCAATACTTCAGTATCAAGTAAAACTCTACCCCATATTCCTATTTCATCTAAATCACCAGTTGGACACTCTCCATAGGTATAAGTGGTATTTCCATATCCACCAAATAATCTATATAAAAAATCTGATGCATCATCATTTTCTGTGTGTGTGTCCGCTAAACTTCCATCTACATAAAGTTTGGAATCTGTAGAACTAAACACCAAAACATAATGGTGCCAATCTCCGTCATCAATGTCTATCCCAGTTGCAAATCTTTTATCCCAATAATTATTAGTTCTACTCTCCACACGGATTGTATTATCAGATGGCCCAAATTCTATATTGCTGCTATCAGACTCAATTACTCGTTGAAATAACATTTGAAAATAACTTTCTGAAGACTTATACCAAAAAGATATTGAATAATTATTAGAAGTTACACTCAGATAAGCATCAAGTACGACATACTCTCCAGTCGTTTTCTTTGGTGTTCCACTTCCTACATAATGAAATGCATTGTATATCTTACCTGCTGTAGAAAAAGTATCTGTGTTTGCAGTAGCAGTTGCATCATTTGAACCGTGAGAATCAATTACAGTAGTATTAGCAGCATTTTCATCAAGTCTCCAGTATGATATTAAGTTGTCTATTATTGCCATTTTATTTTATTTCTCTCCCATAGATTGTTACTGCAGTTGAACCTGCTGAAGTTGTTCCAAATCCCATATGAATATCTGCTCCGCCTGGCACTATTGGAGTAACAAATGTTTTTTCTATTTCTGCTCCTGAAGCATAATTTAAATGATAATTAACAATTTCTGCTGGTGTTGTTCCTGACCTTAATACTCTAACAACTCCTGATAAGTTTGTAGATATTTCCCATCCGTGAACTTCTAATCTGCTTCCTGCTCCACCTACTTGCCAAACTTGAGTATAAGTTCCAGATGCTATTGCTGTTGCTTGTTTAAAACAAGGTGAACCAACATCCTCCAAAGTTACTGTAACCGAACCTGCTGGTATCCAAACTTCAGAACCTACAGTAAGGTTTGTATCCACTTCAAATGTTCCACTTGGGAATACCCCCACAACATCTGTTCCGCTTGCCAAATCCCTTATATCTAAATTTGTAGCATCTATTGTTTGAGTAGTATAACTTCCTATATCTGCTGGTGAATCTACACTAACTACTAAATCAGCCGCTGTCTTTTGCCAGATTTCAACAGAACCTAATTGAGAGTAAGGTTGAACTGAACCAGCAGTTATTACAACTCCACTTCCTAAAACACCGAAATTGCTTACTGCTACACTTCCAATAATATAAGCTGTAGAATCTAAATCATATAAAGATACATTACCAGATTGAACATAAACAGAATCAACATTAGCAGATACACTTCCTATGTGTATTCCTCCTGAAATTGCTGTGTTTATGCTTCCATCTGGATTAACAATCAATCCGTGTTGTGTTCCGCTTGCACTTATTATTGCTTCTGGCATTTTATCCTATTATAAATCCTTTAATTCCGAGGTATGCTGCATTGAGAATTGTTAGAGCACTTAACCACCAATATTGAATTTTTTTATGAATTTTATAATCTTTCAATTGTCTTCGGATATGCACAAGATTTCTGAATATCATTATATCTCTTTCTTTAGAATTCAGCTTCATAAACTGTGCTTCAGTAATATCTAGGCTATTATTCATATCTTACTCATGTGGGACTGCCTTTTATAGTTTGGGATAAGCAATATATAGTGCTTAGTCTAAACAGCAATATACCC
>Ga0114925_10000507_pt1 | contig 17291 bp, 26 predicted proteins | sample SumtaG_2_FD_87287 | JGI IMG/M metagenome (GOLD analysis project Ga0114925, IMG submission 87287) | Deep subsurface microbial communities from Indian Ocean to uncover new lineages of life (NeLLi) - Sumatra_00607 metaG | ecosystem: Environmental > Aquatic > Marine > Oceanic > Sediment | place... | reverse complement strand
CAGATATCTTTTGGTATGTGAAGAGGTAGAAATGGCTGTTGTAGATGTTCAAAATCAGACAGGCGAAAAAATTTCACAAACAGATCTCAATAACGCAATATTTAATATTAACGTAAAATCAAGCGTCATGCATGAAGTTGTAACAATGCAACTGGCCAACAGGCGTTCAGGGTCTGCTGCCGTAAAACATCGTAGCGATGTTAGGGGAAGTGGGAGGAAACTTTTTCGTCAGAAAGGAACAGGCCGGGCACGTCGTGGTGATATCAAATCGCCCTTGCTTAGAGGTGGCGGTGTTGTATTCGGGCCGGATCCGAAGTCTTATTCTTACAAGATCCCGAAAAAAGTAAAAAGAATAGCCCTTAAAATGGCTTTAAGCACAAAATTTCAAGAAAATAACCTTGTAGTGATTGATCAGTTTGAACTTGAGCAAATAAAAACCAAGGAATTTTTAAAAGTTGTAAATGCTCTAAATATAAAAAATGCGTTGATTATAACTGACAAAAAGAATAAGAACTTGGAACTTTCATCAAGAAACATTCCCAATATAAAAGTATTATGCAGTAAGGGATTGAATGTATATGATATTCTTAAGTATAAGAAATTGATTTTACTTAAGTCTTCCATTGAAGATATCGAAGGGAGGCTGCTTGTATGATTCATTACGATATTATTAAAAGGCCTTTAATTACTGAAAAAACCAATATCCAAAAAGAGGATTATAACCAGATAACATTCGAAGTTGATCGAAGGGCAAACAGGGTGGAAATTAAGAGGGCTATAGAAAAATTATTTAACGTTAGAGTCAGTACTATCCGGACGATTCAGGTAAAAGGTAAGAGAAAACAGAGAGGTCGAGTTATTGGAAAACGTAAGGATTGGAAGAAAGCGATTGCAACACTGATGCCTGGTGAACGAATCGATTTTTTTGAAGGAGTTTAACTTGATACGGATTCTGGTTTTTTATATTCCGAATCCGGGTTTTTTAAGAGGCATATAATGGCAATTAAGAAAATAAAGCCTACATCTCCTGGACGTAGATTTCAGAGATATTCGGCATTTAACGAAATTACGAGCACAACCCCTGAAAAACGTCTGCTGAAAATCATTAAGAAAACAGGCGGACGTAATGTAAACGGCCGTATTACATGCAGGCATCATGGGGGCGGACATAAGCGACAATATAGAATTATCGACTTTAAGCGAGATAAGATAGGAATACCTGCAAGGGTTGCATCGATAGAGTATGACCCTAACCGTAGCGCCAGAATCGCTCTTTTACACTATATAGATGGTGAAAAAAGGTATATTCTTGCACCGCAAAACCTTTCTGTCGACGACAGGATAATGTCCGGGCCGGATGCTGATATAAAACCCGGCAATACACTTCCGCTAAGTAATATTCCTCTTGGTACTCACATACATAACATTGAATTGCGTACCGGAAAAGGGGGGCAGATTGTAAGAAGTGCTGGTACGTTCGCTCAGTTAATGGCAAAAGAAGATCGATATGCTTTAATAAAGCTTCCATCCGGGGAAGTTCGGATGATTTTTTTAAAGTGCAAAGCTACAATTGGGGAACTTGGAAACGTTGAGCATGAAAATATATCATTGGGCAAGGCAGGCCGCAAGCGTTGGCTTGGCAGACGCCCCAGAGTTCGAGGAGTTGCAATGAACCCGGTTGATCATCCAATGGGCGGCGGAGAAGGAAGATCTTCGGGGGGACGGCACCCTTGCACTCCTTGGGGTATCCCCACCAAAGGATATAGAACTCGTAGAAATAGAAAAAGCGATCGCCATATAGTTAAAAGACGAACAAAGAAGTAGTTATTCGTTATTTGTTAATGGTTAATCGTTGTTGAATTCGTAAAAAATTCATTTTCTAAAAATACTCAATGTCATCCACAAAAGACTTTATGCGAATTCATCAATAGGTAGTCAAATAACAAATAACCAATAAAAAGTAACAAATAAAGGGAGAAACTATGCCGCGGTCTTTGAAGAAAGGTCCATATGTTGATCCAAAATTATTAAAAAAGGTCATGTTAGCTCAGGATGCCCTAGGTGGTAAGGTGATCAAAACATGGTCAAGGAGATCAACAATTATTCCTGAAATGGTTGGTATTACTTTTGCGGTTCATAATGGGAAAAGATTTATCCCGGTGTTTGTTTCAGAAAATATGGTTGGGCATAAGTTGGGTGAATTTTCACCAACACGCACTTTTTATGGACACGCCGGCGACAAAAGATCAAAGTTGAGAAAGTAAGGTTAAAAAGAAAAGGAAAATCAGCGATGGAGGCTAAGGCTGTATTAAAATACGTGCGCATTTCTCCGCAAAAGGTTAAAAAGCTTAGCAGTGCTATTAAGGGAAAGCCGGTGGAGATAGGGCTGGACATACTAAGATTTATGCCAAAAAAGTCGGCAAATATCGTTGAAAAGATAGTACGCTCAGCCGTATCAAATGCTGATCAAAACCCCGATATTGATATCGATTCTTTAATTATTAGGGAAATAATTGTAGATCAGGGCCCAACATTAAAACGTTTCAGGGCGAGAGCTCGTGGCAGGGGGTCCCGTATTTTGAAAAGAACCAGTCACATCACAGTCATTTTGGCTGAAGGATCGGTATAAAAAGGAGGCGAAAACTTGGGGCAGAAAGTAAATCCGATAGGGTTAAGGTTAGGAATCGTTAAGACGTGGGAGTCACGGTGGTATGCCGGAAAGCAATACTCGAATTATATATTGGAAGATCATAATATCAGGAAGTTCATAAAAAAGAGACTTTACCATGCCGGTATTTCCAGGATTGAAATCGAAAGATCGACAAGACGAGTTAGGCTCCGAATCTATACGGCCAGACCGGGAATTGTGATTGGGAAGAAAGGCTTTGAAATAGAACAGCTTAAAAAAGAGCTGGAAAAATTAATTTCCCAGGAAGTCCTCATAGATATTCAAGAAGTAAGAAAACCGGAGATTGATGCTCAGCTTGTTGCTGAGAATATTGCTCTCCAGATTGAGCGAAGAGTTGCTTTTCGGCGTGCTATGAAACGTGGTGTTTCATCAGCCATGCGCTTTGGTGCAAAGGGTATAAAGATTATTTGTTCTGGCCGTTTGGGCGGTGCCGAAATGGCAAGAACAGAGTGGTACAAAGAAGGCCGGGTTCCGTTGCATACATTAAGAGCTGATATAGATTATGGTTTTACAGAGGCCCGTACAACATATGGTATTATTGGTGTAAAAGTATTTATTTTTAATGGTGAGATTTTGAAAAAGGATGCTTTAGAGGAAGGCGGTGCTTAAAAAATTGCTTTAGGCGCTTAGTAAAGTCATATCGACAACTTTTTGTCGATGTTTAATAACCTATTGTATTTGTTTACTAAAAGAAACTAAAAATTTGAAACTGGATAAATAAGGATTTGATATTTTTAAAATAGATAAAATTCCTTTCCAAGTTTCACCGTTTACAACGGTACAGGCAAGTATCGAGTTTCGAGTTTCACAAACCAGATGAGAACTATGCGCTCTAAGTTATTGGTTATTTGTTAATGGGATGATGAAAATCGATCTTCAATAACCGACCTTAAAATAATAACTAATAACAAATAACGATTAACCCTTCCGGTTTGTCCGGGTTAGGAGATAAATAACATGCTGAGCCCCAAAAAAGTGAAGTATCGCAAACAGCAAAGAGGCAGAATGAAGGGTATCGCTCATCGGGGAAGTGATATAACTTTTGGTGAATTTGGATTACAGGCTGTTGAATGCGGTGCAATAAGCGCGAGACAGATTGAAGCTGCCCGTATTGCCATGACCAGACATGTTAAAAGGGGCGGAAAGATTTGGGTAAGGGTATTTCCGGACAAACCAATTACCAAAAAACCCGCTGAGGTACGAATGGGGAAAGGAAAAGGTGCGCCTGAGGGATGGGTTGCAGTAGTCCGCCCAGGGAAAATTCTTTATGAAATGACGGGCATTTCAAAAGAAATAGCAAGAGAGGCACTCCGGCTTGCTTCATATAAGCTTTCCATTAAAACAAGATTTGTACATAGGAGTGATGCATAATGGAAGCGAGCGAAATTAGAGAGTTGAGTGCTGAGGAAAGGCACAGCAAATTAAATGATCTTAAAGAGGAGTTATTTAATTTTCGCTTTCAGCTTGGAATTGGCCAGCTCGAAAATCCTAAAAAGTTAAAGCAGATTAAATCTGATATTGCAAGGGTAAAAACTATAATAAAAGAGTTTGAATTGAAAGATAAGGAAATAAAGTAAGGTTGCTATGAAAGTACAAGGAATGAAAAGACAATTGGTTGGAATGGTTGTTAGAGACAAGATGGATAAAACAGTAGTTGTCCAAGTTGAAAGGCTTGTTAAACATAAGCTTTATAAAAAGTATATTAAAAGACGTGGCAAGTTTGCTGTTAACGATAAAAACAACTCGTGTCGAATTGGGGATAAGGTGTTGATAACCGAGTCAAGACCGCTTAGCAAAACAAAAAGATGGCGCCTAAGCAAGATACTTGAAAAAGCTGTTTAATATAAAAAGGAAACAAAGATGATCCAGGCAGAGACGAAATTGACGGTGGCTGATAATTCTGGAGCAAAGGTGCTGTATTGTATTAAAGTTCTCGGGGGTACCAGAAGGCGGTATGCGAGTATTGGTGACATCGTTGTCGTAGCTGTCAAAGAAGCGATACCAAATGCCAAAGTCAAAAAAGGAGATGTATTAAAGGCTGTTGTGGTCAGGACCAAAAAAGAGATTAGAAGATCGGATGGATCATACATACGATTTGATGATAATTCAGCCATTTTGATTAATGCACACAAGGAGCCCATTGGGACGCGTATATTTGGTCCAGTAGCACGAGAGCTAAGAGCCAAGGGATTTGTGAAAATTATTTCTCTAGCACCAGAGGTTTTGTAAATTATAATCGCCCTGTGGAGATATGATTTATGATTAAAAATAAATGTCATATAAAGAAAGATGATAAAATCAAAGTTATTACGGGAAAGGACAATGGTAAAATTGGAAAAGTATTGAAGGTGATCAGAAAGGATAAGCGTATCCTTGTTGAGAACATAAATATTATAAAACGCCATACAAAACCAGGCCCTAAGAGCAGACAAGGGGGAATTGTAGAAAGTGAGGCACCGATTCATTGGTCCAATGTCATGTTAATGTGCAATAAATGCATAAAACCTGTGCGTATAAAAATGCAGCTTCTTGATGATGGAAAAAAAGTGCGTGTTTGTAGAAAATGCAATGAAATCATAGATTAATGATATCGTATGCATAATTTATCCAGTTTCCAGTTTCTATTAGTAAACAAATACAATAGTTTATTGAACATCGACAAAAAGTTGTCGATTTAGTGCTGATAAGCGCCTATAGTCGTGTTCCGGAGGAATGTAATGTCGCTGTTGAAGGTATATTATGAAAAAGAAGTTATACCCAAGCTGATCGAAAAGTTTAAATATGCAAACATCATGCAAGTTCCAAAACTGGGTAAAATTGTATTGAATATGGGCTTGGGTGAAGCAATTCATAATATTAAGCTACTTGATTCAGCCGTTGAAGAACTAATGATTATAGCAGGGCAGCGCCCTGTTATAACCCGTGCTAAAAAGGCCATTGCTGCTTTTAAACTGAGGGCGGGAATGCCGATAGGATGTATGGTCACTCTTCGTAGCAAACACATGTATGATTTTTTTAATAAACTGGTAAACATTGCTCTTCCGCGCGTTCGTGACTTCAGGGGTGTTTCAGGGAAAGCGCTTGATGGTTACGGTAACTATTCGCTGGGAATCAAAGAACATATAATTTTTCCTGAAATTGATTATGATAAGATAGATAAAATTAAAGGGCTTAATATAAGTATTGTTACGACAGCAAAGACCGATAATGAGGGAAGAGGGCTTCTTAGATTATTAGGCATGCCATTTAGGAATTGATGATTTTCGATCGTCAACTTAAAAAGGAGGATGATTTGGCAAAAAAAGCGCTTAGAATGAAGGCAAATAAAAAGCCTAAATTCAAGGTGAGGGGGTACAACAGATGCCCGATTTGCGGCAGACCAAGGGGTTTTTTGAGAAAGTTTGGAATTTGTCGAATTTGTTTTCGAAACCTTGCTTCGCAAGGGAAGCTTCCTGGAGTTACTAAATCTAGCTGGTAAGTTATACTTGAAATATGAATTATTTTCTTAATTCCAGATCTCGTTAAGTCGTCGTCTCAACCTCTTAACCACTCAACCATTTGACGATGTCTGAACCTAAAACTTAAAACGTTTATTATAAGGGAGAAGATAATGGCGATAAGCGATCCAATTGCCGATATGCTGACCCGAATACGCAATGCTGGGAAAGCTAAATTTAATAGTGTTGATATTCCAGGGTCGAAACTAAAGACCGAATTGGCAAAAGTGTTAAGGGATGAAGGATATATAAAAAATTATAAATTCATTAAGGATAATAAGCAGGGTATCTTGCGTCTTTACTTGAAATACAGTGAGAAAGGGTCTCACAATATTTTAAACCTTATGCGTATCAGCAAACCAAGCAGGCGGGTTTACGTGAAAAGCAAAGATATAAAGCCGATTTATAACGGCATGGGCATTACTATTTTATCCACGTCTAAAGGGATAATAACGGATAAAATAGCCCGTAAAGAAAATATAGGCGGTGAAATTCTCTGTAATGTTTGGTAATGAGAGGAAAAATATATGTCCCGAATAGGCAAAAAACCGATTCCGATACCTGATAAGACAAAAATATCATATAAAAACAAGGTGTTTACAGTGCAGGGTGAAAAGGGAACACTTACAAGAACAATCCATTCCTCTGTTGACCTGAAGATAGAAGACAAAATAGTGAGTGTAAACATAGTTGCCAATGATAGATTGACCCGATCTTTGCAAGGTCTAACTCGCAGTCTGGTGGCAAACATGATTAACGGTGTTAACAAAGGCTTTGAACGTGTTCTTGAGATAAACGGAATCGGTTATCGCGCTGAACTTAAGGGCAACAGTATCACACTTAACCTTGGATATTCACATCCTGTTATTTTTGATCTTCCGGACGGTGTGTCCGCACACCTACAAAAGAATAATGTTATAAAGCTTTCTTCAATCGATAAAGAGTTGTTGGGGCTTACTGCTGCATCAATAAGACAATTAAGACCTCCAGAGCCTTATAAAGGTAAGGGCATTAAGTATGCTGAGGAGCGCATACAAAAGAAAGCCGGAAAAACTGGTGCTAAACAGTAGATTTTCAAACTGGACAGAATTTACAGGGTTAAGAAACCATGGAGGTCACAAAGGCACTAAGACACCAAGATTATAAAATATTATTGTTAACTGGTTTTATTGCAATACATTTTATTCAGATAATAGAGAAAATTATATTCTAATTTCCTTTGTGTTTTGGTGGCTGAATAATATAGATCTGGAATCTAAAGAGACGCAAAAAGATGAATACATCAGATTTAAAAAAACAGGCACGTTTAAAAAGAAAAAAAAGAATCAGAAAAAAAATGGTCGGCACACAATTGCGACCTAGACTGAGTGTCTTTCGAAGCGCTAAACATATTTATACACAGTTAATTGATGATACTCGCGGCCATACTTTGGCTGCGGCGTCAAGTATGGAAAAAGCCGTAAAAGAACATTCTAAATCTAATAACAAAATTGTTGTGGCAAGCTTTGTCGGAAAAATTGTAGCGGAACGCGCCATTAAACTGGGAATAAAAAAGGTAGTATTTGACAGAAATGGTTTTTTATATCACGGACGAATCAAAGCCGTATCAGATGGTGCGCGCGAAGCAGGATTAAATTTCTAGATTAATTTAAAATAGAACGGAGGAAGCAGACATTTGTTAAAACAAGAGACAGGTGAAAATGAGTTAATTGACAAGGTCGTTCATATTAATCGAGTGGCAAAAGTTGTAAAAGGAGGTCGCAGGTTTAGCTTCAGTGCGATCGTAGTTGTTGGTGATGGAGATGGAAGGATAGGTTATGGTCTTGGGAAAGCTGGAGAGGTGCCTGAAGCAATCCGTAAAGGAGTGGAAAAAGCAAAAAAGAACATGATTAAAGTGCCTTTGGTTGACGGAACAATACCTTTTAAAGTTATAGGAAAGTTCGGTGCAGGACGGGTCCTTTTAAAACCAGCATCTAAAGGAACCGGCGTCATTGCCGGCGGGGCTGTACGTGCGGTGCTTGAGGTTGTTGGAGTTCAAAATATTCTTACGAAATGCCTAGGATCGCACAACTCTCATAATATAGTTAAAGCTACTATTTTTGGGCTTAAACAACTTCAGAGCAGAGAACAGGTGGCCGTTAGACGCGGTATACCTGTAGAAGAACTATGAATTGACGATTGTTGATTGAAGATTGACGGTTTTAAGAAGGGTCTTTTGGATCCATTAAAAATCATCAATCATCAAAAGGAATAATATATGACTGGAATATTGAAAGTAACTCTTGTTAAAAGCATGATAGGAAGACCGGAAAAGCACCGCAGGATATTGCGTGGTATGGGGTTGACGAAGATCAGCAGAACCGTTCAGCTTAAAGATACACCTCCTGTTTGGGGCATGATCAAAAAAGTATCTCATTTGGTAAAGGTTGAGGAGAAGGTCGATGAAGCTAAATGAATTGTCACCGGCAAAAGGATCACATAAGCCCCGAAAACGCCTGGGACGTGGCGTTGGGTCAGGTACAGGCAAAACAGCCGGAAGAGGGACAAAGGGATATAATAGCCGTTCCGGCGGTGGTGTAAGACCTGGTTTTGAAGGCGGCCAAATGCCTCTTCATCGTCGCTTACCTAAACGTGGTTTTAAAAATATTTTCAGAAAAAATTTTGCAATAATTAACATACGTGATTTATCAAGGTTTAAAAAAGGAAGTTTGGTTGATGAGGCTGCACTTGTTGGCAAGGGACTCGTTAAGGGAAAGAGAGACGGCATTAAACTTCTTGGCCACGGTGAAATTAAATATCCGCTTTCAATAAGGCTCAACAAAATTAGCAATAGCGCCAGGGAAAAAATAGTGGCTGTTGATGGAAATATAGAGGTTATATAATATGGCTATTGGTGGGTTCCAGAATATATTTAAAATACCTGAGCTGAAAAAGAGGGTTATATTTACATTTGCGCTTTTAGCGGTTTATCGTATCGGTGTACATGTTCCGGTGCCGGGTATTGACAGTATTGCCCTCGCTTCATTTTTTGCAAGGGCAAAAGGAACTTTGCTCGGTCTTTTTGATATGTTTTCAGGCGGAGCCTTTGAAAGATTATCTGTATTTGCCCTTGGGATAATGCCTTATATCAGTGCATCGATAATACTACAACTTTTAACGGTGGTTATTCCCCACCTAGAACGTTTATCAAAGGAAGGCGAACAGGGACGTAAAAAGATTACTCAGTATACCCGTTACGGTACTGTAGTATTAAGTATCATACAGGGGTTTGGTATTAGTGTCGGTCTTGAAAAAATGAGTTCTCCCGGTGGCGCTCCGATAGTCCTGTTTCCTGGCTGGGAGTTTAGGCTTATGACTGTCATTACTCTTACAGCAGGAACAGCCTTTATTATGTGGCTGGGTGAACAGATTACCGAACGGGGTATAGGTAACGGAATTTCTCTAATTATATTTGCCGGTATTGTGGCAAGGCTGCCGAATGCAATTGGAAATACTTTTCGTCTCCTTTCAGCCGGAGAAATGGGAATTTTTCTGATTCTAATTTTACTTGCATTTATGGTGCTTGTTATAGGTCTAATTGTATTTGTCGAACAGGGCCAGCGTCGTATACCTGTTCAATACGCCAAAAGGGTTATAGGTAGAAAGATGTATGGGGGCCAGAGTACCCATCTCCCATTGAAGATTAATACTTCCGGTGTAATACCGCCTATATTTGCTTCATCTATTATGATGTTTCCGGCTACTATAGGACAATTTGTAGGGGATAAGGGTTCATTGTTACAGGCTATCGCTTCCGCCATGAGTCCGGGCCATATAATTTATTACTTGTTATTTGTCGGGTTGATATGCTTTTTCTGTTACTTTTATACTGCTGTTACCTTTAATCCGGTTGATGTTGCAGATAATATGAAGAAACATGGGGGCTATATTCCAGGTATTCGGCCGGGTAAGCGTACTGCGGATTATATAGACAAAGTTTTGACCCGTATTACTCTTGGCGGTGCAATATATGTTTCAGCCGTATGTGTGCTTCCTTCAATTTTGATATCAAGGTTTAATGTTCCTTTTTATTTTGGAGGTACTGCTTTACTTATCATTGTAGGAGTAGCAATTGATACTATTTCACAAATCGAATCTCATATGCTGACACGCCATTATGAAGGTTTTTTAGCAAAAGGAGGAGCCAGGATAAAGGGACGATACTAAAATTGATAAACTCGTAAAAAGTCAGAAAATCAAACTTTTTACGAATTCATCAACATTGAATATCTGAAAAGATGGGAGTTAAAATATGCCAAAGGAAGAACCAATAAAGGTGGAGGGCACAGTGATTGAGACTTTACCCAATGCAATGTTTAAAGTTGAGCTTGAAAACAAGCATCAGGTGCTGGCACATATTTCCGGAAAGATGCGTATGCATTTTATAAAAATCTTGCCTGGTGACACGGTTACGGTTGAGCTTTCACCATATGATCTCTCTCGCGGTAGAATAACATATAGGGCAAAATAGCTTTGTAATCGAGATTTAAAACATCCACGTCCCGAGAAAAGGGGTGAATTAGATGAAGGTTAGAACGTCAGTAAAGAAAATGTGCAATAAATGTAAAATAATCCGCAGAAAAGGTGTTGTAAGAGTAATCTGCACAAATAAGCGCCACAAACAGAGACAAGGATAGAGGAGGACGGATTTTGGCAAGAATTTCAGGCGTGGATTTACCTAGACGCAAGAGAGTTGAAATAGGGCTGACAAGCATTTATGGTATTGGTAGAGGTACGTCAAGACGTATTCTCGAAAAGCTTAATATTGAACCCGATACCAAGACAGACGATCTGTCAGAATCAGAAATTAACAGCATCCGTAAGGTGATAGATAATGAATACAAAGTTGAAGGAGTGCTCCGTACAGAAATCTCCATGAATATCAAACGATTGATGGATCTCGGATCTTATCGTGGGCTTCGTCATCGAAAATCGCTTCCCGTTAGAGGACAGCGGACAAGTACTAATGCACGCACGCGAAAAGGACCAAGAAGGGCGGCTGTAAAGAAAAAAGGCGGAGTTAAAAAGAAATAATTTTCATTCAAAACATTATAATCTCGTAAAAAGTCTGATTTTGCTCACGCTTTAATCATAGTGATTTTTTAGAATTCATTAAATATCCGCTCATAAAGGATTTTGCTTATGGTGAAAAAAACCCGTACAAAAAAAAGAGAAAAGAAAAATGTCCCAAACGGTATTGTACACATTCAATCTACATTTAACAATACGATAATTACAATAACAGATCCGGCAGGAAATGTTGTCGCATGGTCAAGTTCAGGAGTTCAAGGCTTTAAGGGTTCACGAAAAAGCACACCTTTTGCCTCTCAGTTAGCAGCAGAAGACGCTGCTAAAAAAGCGATGGAGCATGGTATGAAAAATGTGGAGGTTTATGTTAAGGGCCCAGGCGCCGGTCGTGAATCTGCACTACGATCGTTGCAGGCCGCGGGATTCAACGTTGTGATGATTAAAGACGTGACTCCTATTCCACATAACGGCTGCCGGCCGCCAAAAAGACGCAGAGTCTAGGGATTGACGATTGACGATTGATGATTGGGAAGGTTAATCGGCACGATTGAATAACAAATCAGTATTAAAGAAGATTGATGAATTAGTAAAAGGACAAATTCATTAAGTTTTAGGGAAACTATCAATATTAACTATGGGAGGAAAATTTGGCACGTTACAGAGGTTCGGTTTGTAGATTATGCCGACGCGAAAACTTAAAATTGTTTCTTAAAGGAGATCGTTGTTATTCTGATAAGTGTGCTTTTGATCGAAGAGGTTATCCACCGGGCCAGCATGGTCAAAGACGTCGCGGGAAAACTTCTGATTATGGTTTGCAGCTTCGCGAAAAACAAAAGGTAAAACGGATGTATGGTCTTTCTGAAAAGCAGTTTCGCCTATTTTTAAAAAGGGCAGAACGAAAGAAGGGTATTACGGGCACCAATCTTCTCATTTCGCTTGAACGCAGGCTTGACAATGTGGTTTATCGTTTGGGTTTTGTAAATTCGCGTTCACAGGGGCGTCATTTTGTAAGACATAATCACTTTCTTGTTAATGAGAAAAAGCTTAATATTCCGTCATACCAGATAAAAATAGGTGATATCATTGAAATCCGGGAGAAAAGCCGTAATATTCAGACAATAGGAGACTCGCTGGATGCCGTGGTTAGAAGAGGAGTTCCACAGTGGCTTGATTTAGAAAAAGAAAACTTAAAAGGAGTAATTAAGAGTTTTCCGATCCGTGAAGACCTAACAATGCCAATCCAGGAGCAACTTATAGTAGAACTTTATTCTAAATAACTTTCTTTATAACCTGTATTCAATAAAAATCTCATTTTATCCTGTAGCTAATTGAAATTATTATATTCACTTTATCGATTTTATGGGCTGCAATTTGCATCTTTTCCTTCCAGAATATGGGATATAATTTAATTATGTGATTACTTTTTTACACTCGAACATCCTATATAATAATTTGGAGATACAATAATGTCATCAAATGAAATTATGTATATAAATTGGCGAGAAATGATAAACCCTGAAAAGGTTCAGGTTACGAGTAAACCCACCTACGGCAAGTTTGTTTGTGAACCTCTTGAAAGGGGATTCGGTATAACAATTGGTACTTCCTTAAGACGGATAATACTCTCTTCGCTTTATGGAGCTGCAATTATCTCTGTGAAATTCAATACCGTAATGCATGAATTTAGTGTTATTCCAGGAGTATTTGAAGATGTTTCCGAGATTATTCTCAATTTAAAGGAAGTACGACTTAAACTTTCCGATACTGAACCGAAAACAGTAAGTATAGATGCTTCAGGAGAAGGAGAAGTTACTGCTGGTGATATAATCAGCGATGACGGACAAGTTGAGATCCTAAATCCAAATTTGCATATTGCAACTCTTTCAGAGAAAGCAAAACTGGAAATAACCATGACGGCTAAGATTGGAAAAGGATATTCTTTATCTGAAGCAAATAAGGATGAAGATGCTCCTGTCGGTACAATACCGATAGATGCCGTATTTTCACCGATAAAACGTGTAAATTATGTGGTAGGAAATGCTCGTGTAGGCCAGAAGACCGACTATGATAAACTTACTCTTGAGGTTTGGACCGATGGAAGTGTCCTGCCCGAAGATGCTGTTGCCTATGCCGCCAAGATATTAAAGGAGCAGATGACAATCTTTATAAATTTTGATGAAGGGCTTGAGCCTGAACCTGAAAAGAAGGCGGATGAAGAAGATAAGCTTAAGTTTAATGAGAATCTTTACAGAAGTGTTGAAGAACTTGAACTATCCGTACGAAGCGCGAATTGCCTTAAGAATGCTAATATAGACAAAATCTATCAATTAGTTCAGAAGTCCGAAGTAGAGATGCTTAAAACGAAAAACTTTGGAAGAAAATCTCTAAACGAGATTAAAGATGTCTTAGGTGAAATGAACCTTTCTCTTGGGATGGATCTCGAAGGATTTGTGTCGCCTGAAGATGAAGACAACTCTGAAAAAGGAGAGTAAATAGTTTAATGAGACATCGAAAAGCAGGTTTGAAATTAAATAGAACAAGCAGTCATCGGAAAGCTATGTTTAGGAACATGGTTACCTCGCTTTTTAAATATGAGCATATTCGTACTACAGATGTTAAAGCAAAGGAATTGAGGCGCTGGGCAGATCATTTGATTACCCTGGCTAAGCGAGGAGATTTACATGCAAGACGGCAGGCACTTTCAATTATAAGGGAAAGGAATATTGTTTCCAAGCTCTTTGATGAAGCTGCCGAGCGATTTAATTCGAGACAAGGGGGATTTACCAGGATTGTTAAGCTGGGAAGACGACAAGGAGATGCCGCCCCAATTTCTCTTGTTGAACTGGTGGCTTCCGAAAAAGAGAAAAAGAAGAAGACAACAAAAAAAGGGAAAGGTGATAGTCCAAAGAAACGACAAGCTTTAGAAAAGAAAGCGTTAAGTGATAAAAAAGAAGATATATCTTCTGATAAGGCACCGGAAGAGGGCTCTATCGAAACTTCTTCCGATTCAGAAGAAAAACCGGACAAGAAAACGACTTCATCTTCTGTAACAGATGAAACAGAAGAACCAAAAAAAGCTAAAGATGTAAAAAAGAAATCCAAAAGTAATTTAGCAAAAACTAAGGAGAAGAAATAACCTTATTTTTTACATAAAAACATCAAAAGGCCCGACCTTCTATGGTAGGGCCTTTTTTATTGTAAAAAGACGATCATCGGACCTGATTGTTTTTAGTAACTTATATCTGATTTTTTATGTTTTTATTATTTCCGGTTTATCCGATTTAGGAAAATAAGTGGCAATCGATTTAAATAAAAATTGTATCCCTGAAGATGTAAAAACAATACATATGGTTGCTATATGCGGCTCCGGTATGGGGGCGTTGGCCTGCATACTAAAGGATATGGGTTTTCAGGTAACAGGCTCTGACCAAAAAATTTATCCACCTATGAGCAACTTTCTTTCGTATAAGGGTATCGATATTTTCGATGGTTTTAGCGAAAAGAATATTTCATCTGGTTATGATCTATTAGTTGTTGGAAATGCTGTGACAAGGAATAATCCGGAAGTTGTCAAAATGCACAAAATGGGACTTAATTTCTGTTCTATGCCTCAGGCTATAAACAGGTTTGTTGCAATCGACAAAAAACCGATTCTTGTTACAGGTACACACGGTAAAACGACAACATCTTCTATCTTAGCCTGGATTCTCCATGAAGCAGGTCTTGATCCCTCCTTTATTATAGGAGGGATTTTAAACAATTTTAACAGCAACTATCGTTTTGGAAAAGGGGAATATATTGTAATCGAAGGGGATGAATATGATACTGCCTTTTTTGATAAGAGACCAAAATTTATAGACTATAATCCTTTCATGGTGATACTGACAAGCGTTGAATTTGACCATGCGGATATATTTGAAGATATGAATCATGTTAGACAGGCATTTAACAATTTTATTTCCGAGATATCTTCAAAGAGTATGCTTATTGCTTTTGCCGAAGATAAAGAGGTTGCTGAACTAGTTCGTAACAGGAAATGCCGAGTCGAAGGATATGGAAGGGACACAAGATTACCCTGGTCTTTGGGTGGTATCTTCATTGAGCCGCCATGGACCTTTTTTGAAGTATTTAAAAGGGGTAAGAATTTTGGAATCTTTAAAACAAAACTTATGGGTGAGCATAACCTGTTAAATACATTATCGGCAATTGCAATTGCAGATAATCTGTTGGTACCTTTAGATAGAATTAGTGGAGCAATTGAGAACTTTAAAAGCACAAAGAGGCGACAGGAAATACGAGGGCAAAAAAAAGGAATTACAGTCATTGATGATTTCGCCCACCATCCTACTGCTGTTAAGGAGACAATCCGGGCGATTAAGCCCTTTTACCCGGAGGGGCGACTTATAGCTGTGTTTGAACCAAGGACCAACTCCAGCATGCGTAGAGTTTTTCAGAACATTTATCCGCTTTCATTTGATCAGGCGGATCTTATCTGTATCCGAAAGCCCCCGCTTCTAGAAAAGATCCCTTTTGATGAACGTTTTTCATCAGAGCAACTTGTGGATGATTTAAAAAGTCGTGGTAAGGATGCACACTATTTTTCAGATACGGAATCCATCTTAGATTTTTTGGTCAGAGAATCAAGTTCCGGTGATATTATACTAATAATGTCAAACGGGGGGTTTGATAATATTCATGAAAGGCTGTTGGATTTATTAAACCAATGATAACAATAGACACCAAAACTAAAAAATTTCACGGAGTGGCATTACGGCGCTGGATATGGGTTGTAGCTTTTTCAATTGCATTCGCATGTGTAGAAAGTGCGGTTGTTGTCTATCTTCGTGAAATTTACTTTGACGGTTCGTTCTACTTTCCAATCGTTGTTCAATGGGAGGATGGAAAACGCGTTGTTGACACTCTCATGCGCATCGAGATAGGACGCGAGATCGCTACGATCATTATGCTTGTAACAGTGGGATGCATAATAGGAAAGAATGCTATACAAAAGTTTTGTTTCTTTATGATTGCATTTGGAATTTGGGACATATTCTACTACTTTTGGCTTTGGATCATGGTTGGATGGCCAGAGAGCCTCATGACATGGGATCTTCTGTTTTTTATTCCTCTTCCTTGGGTAGGTCCGGTAATAACACCTCTTTTGATCGCAATAACAATGGTAGTCGCCGGGTTCCTTATTATCTACTATGACGAAAATGGCTGTGTGTTCCACTGGCGGTGGTATGATTGGGTCATTGAATTGGGCTTCGGTTTCCTGATGATCGTGGCTTTTTGCTGGGACTGGAAGAACATAATGCGTGTGCCAGATGGTGTGCTTCACAGCGGGATTCCGAACCCGTTTGCCTGGTGGCTATACCTGCCGGCATATATATTCTCGGTAGTCTATTTTATAGTAAGACTAAAGCAGACAGTCTCTGTCGAAATATATCATAAGTAGCTTCCAATTAACTACTTAACGAGGTCTGACTTTACAATTGCTTTGCATCACGAAATAGCTTGGGTAGATCGAGTTTATTAACCATGTCAGTAAAAATTTCCCCAAGAACCTTCTCGGCATCGCCACTACCAATCAATCTTAATCGTTCAGCCTCGCCGCTAATCGTTTGTCTGGCAAGAGTTTTTTCATCTTTAATTAAGCTGGTTTCATACATAATACGTACTGTCCATTTTCTGTCTACCAGATCCAGAAAAAAGTCTTTTATGACAATATTAATTGCAGGTTCTTTTTTCTCCTGTAATAGTAATACTTCTATACCCATGTTTTCAAGTCTTCTCTTAAAAGCCTCCCTAAAAAGTGAAGGAAGATCAAATACTCCGACTAAAGAGCCGTCTTGTTCACTTTTTTGAATAAGAGAAAGCGAAAAGAGTCCGGTTAAATTTTTTAGTTTCTTTTTTGCATTCTCACTAAATATGGTTTTGTCAGTTCTTTTGTCTTTTAAGTCAAAAAAGACTTTTTTACCTTTAAGTTCATCCAATTTTGATGGGAGTTGATAATTTATATTTATATGTGATGGCTT
>Ga0114925_10000505_pt1 | contig 17305 bp, 17 predicted proteins | sample SumtaG_2_FD_87287 | JGI IMG/M metagenome (GOLD analysis project Ga0114925, IMG submission 87287) | Deep subsurface microbial communities from Indian Ocean to uncover new lineages of life (NeLLi) - Sumatra_00607 metaG | ecosystem: Environmental > Aquatic > Marine > Oceanic > Sediment | place... | reverse complement strand
TGATAATGGTTGTCCTGCCAGAAATCCAGTGAACGTTTGTACTGATGCGAAAACAATAGCTTGCACTAAAATAGCTAACCGTCCAAAAAATTGTAAAAACCCATTAAAAATACCTTCTTGCCGTTTATGAGTATTAACTACTGATTCATCTATAACATCACCTAATACTGGTGCTAACATTGTCCAAAACCCTCCGAGACCAAAACCCCATAGTATAAGTACAAAAAATGCTACCCAAACACTATTAAGAAATATAAATGGTACTGTGAACGCTGTCAACAGGATGCTATTAATCAACATGACTTTTTTATTATTATTAGTTTTTCGAGCGATTGTAGCCCATAGTGGTGAAGAAATTAGTGCACCAATAAGAAAACCAGCAGAGAGTAATGTTTGAATACCCTCCTCTTCACCTAATACATATTCAACAAAAAACGGGATAGATGCTTGAAAACATATTATAAGTGATCTGTAAAATGTATACGTAATTATGAAAAACAAGAAAGATTTTTGCTTTAGTGTCATATTTAGGGTTTTAAAGAATGGGGTTCTCTCTTCAGTGTCATGTTTCTCGAGATATCGGTCGATGGTTATTTGATCTTCTCGACAACCAGGGATTGAAAGCATTAAGACAATTAATCCGATAATTATTACTAATCCTGCATTTATTACAAATGTAACTGCTTCTTCACGAATTATGATCAAAGGTGGTAATAAAGCACCTAGAGCTACTCCAATTATTCCAATGGGGGTTTGTATGCCTGTTGCTTTTCTACGTTCATCTACAGAACGAAATTTATCAGGAAAGAGAGCTGAAAAATTAACGAAGAATATTGAATTAAATGTATCGAATATACATGCAGAAACTATAAACCAAATGAAAAATATCCAAGCCCCTGACTGAGGATCTACATTTGGAAGAAATATCCTAGGAGAAAAGACAAGTAAATAACTAAATAGATATGCAACACCACCAATCAGTATCCACGGTAATCTTCTTCCCCATTTTCTTGTGAATTTAAAAGGTCTATTTGTCAGATAACCTACCAAAGGATCATTCACAGCATTCCATATTGCATATATCACTACGGCTGTTCCAATAATTAATGGATTAACACCAATAGTTCTCACATAAAAATAATATAGCCACGCGGTAAACGCTATTTCAACAAATTCAGTTAAGAATTTACCAAAACCATAGGATGCCATATTAAGATTTGAATGTTCAAATTCTCTCTTTTCTTCTCCCATAATTAATCAAGAACCTTTATGATTTAATTAATATAATTAGATAAGAATTAGATGTTTCTACTTTTATATCTAATTTTTTTGAAGAACGACACTTAGGACATCTAAATTCTTCCTCGTCTAACTCTTCGAAACGGATATTATTTTCGTCGTTTATATAAAGATAATTACATCTCTTACATCGATATATTGAAATCTTTTATCAACTCACTACTAATACAATTATATATTATTTGTTTTCTTAAACTCTTCTTTAGGTCCTTTACAACCAGGACATTTAAAATTATCTGGTAGATCTTTAAAGAGGACTCCCATTTTAGATTCATCGTATTCTTTTCCGCAATTATTGCATGAATAAGTATATAATTCTAACAACTTTTTCAACTCATTCATGTCTACATCTTGTTCCATCTTATTATATACAAAAGACATAGCATTATTCTCACCAAATAAAATTGCTCCTTTAAGCTTGTTATCTTTGAGTATTAATTTTTGATAACAGCATTCTTTTTTATCGGCTTTCTTCAAGATTTCCCAACCACCACCTTCTTGCTTAGTGGGGTCTATAATACCTATTGAAGTAAGTTCCAATCCAACAATTTTGAGTGTATTTTTTGGTGTTGTTCCTTTATAATAGACTCTTTTTAATCCAAGGACAGAAGCAGCTACTATTTTTGATTGTTCCATACATGCTGGAATAATGCCCCAGATTTGATTTTTATATTCTATACAGTCCCCAACTGCGAAGATATCTTTTTCGCTGGTTTCTAGAAATTCATTAACTATTATTCCTCTATTTGTATTTAAATCAGCATTTTTAGCTAAATCAATTGTAGGTCTAATACCTGCCTGAATTAATACGATATCTCCATTTATTGTTTCCCCTCCTTTTATTCTAATTCCGGATACTGTTCCATTTCCTAATATCTCTTCAGTGGCAGCATCTAAGAACACTTTAATTCCTCTACTTTCAATTTCTTCTTTTAGCATTGCACCACATTCAATATCTAACTGTCTTGGTAATAAACTAGGGAAAAATTCTATAACAGTTGTTTCCAAATTGCTATTATTTATTTGATTTGCTAATTCTAAGCCAAGCAATCCTCCACCAATTATGATTGCTTTTTTAGCACTTATGCTCTTAATAAAATCTTTTATGTCTATAGCATCATAAATACTTCGTAATGTAAATAAGCCCTTCTTTTTATCTTTCATTTCAACAGCATTCTTAATAGGAGGAATATTGGGGGTACTTCCAAGAGCTAAAACAAGTTTATCATAAGCAATGAGGTCATTTTCACCTTCAATTTGAATTGTTTTATTACTTGGGTTGATTTTTTTGATTTTTTTATTTAAATGTAAATTTAGCCGCTTATTTTTATACCATTCTTCTTTAAAAACAATCAAATCATCAATAGATACTTTTTCAGAGATTAATTCTGGTAATTTGATTCTTGTATAGTAAGGATATTTTTCTTCGGTATATATCTCGATTTCTATACCTTTATTGAGAGATCTTAAATTTTGAGCTGTAAAAGTCCCTGCAATATTGTTTCCTATTATTACAACTTTCATAGAATATTTAGTTTGTAGATCTTATTTTAAATTTTTTATTATATATTGTAAACTTGAAGTGAATCCTTAAGAAAATGTTCAAATTAAATTTTAATTAGTCTATATTATTTTTTAAATTAATCAATTTTAAAAAATATGTAAATTAGTGGTAATTTATGGAAAACGAAAGAATTTCTTATCATAAATCTGTTCAAAAAGTTTATGAAAGAATTAAAAAAGATGGAATGAATAATATCTGGGATCGATTTGAAGCACAGGGATTTGGAGGTGATCCTGATAAACGATGTCCATTTTGTTTAAAAGGTGCTCGTTGTGATTTATGTTCCAATGGACCATGTAGGGCTGATTCGTCAATAGATAAACGTGGTGTATGTGGAATTACTGCGGACGGTATGGCAATGCGTATGATGCTTCTTAGGAATGTTATGGGTGCATCTACGTATCATTATCATACTGAAACAACTTTAAAAACCTTAAAGGCAACAGTAGAAGGTCAAACTCCTTTTAAGATTTCGGAACCCGAGAAACTAAAAAGTTTTGCTGAACGTCTTGGTTTAGATACATCTGGTTCAGAAAAAGATATTGCACTTAGATTATATAATTGTGCAAAGGAGGATTTTATTATACCTTATGATGAACAAAGTAAAATTGTCGAGAAATTAGCTCCACCCGAAAGACAAGAAGTATGGAAAAAATTAGGAATATTTCCAGGCGGAATTTATGGTGAAATGATGTTCTCAACAAGTTCTTGCCTTACAAATGTGGATGGATATTACGCAAGTTTAGCTCTTAAAGCAATGAGACTTGGGATTGCTATGGCATACCAAAGCCAGATTGTCAATGAATTCATTCAGGATATTTTATTTAATGTTCCCAAACCCCATAAAATGCGAGTTAATCTAGGGGTATTAGACCCTGATTACGTTAATATACTTCCAAATGGTCATGAACCATTCTTAGGATTTGCAATGGTCCAACTTGCACGAAAATCTGAATGGCAGGAAAAAGCGAAAGCAGTTGGCGCAAAAGGATTAAGAATAATTGCAAATATAGAAACTGGACAGGAAATGATACAAAGGTGGGAAATGGATGATGTATTTTATGGATTTACTGGAAATTGGATTATGCAAGAAGCTATCTTGGCAAGTGGTTGTATTGATGCATTTGTCTGTGATATGAATTGTTGTATGCCAATTGACCCTATTTATGCTGAAAAATATAAATTCAAATTAGTTCCAGTTTCCGAAGTTGTGGTTTTTGAGGGAATAACTGAAAGAGTAGATTATAAACCTGAAAAAGCTGAAGAGCAAGCAGCTACGTTACTACAAATGGCAATAGATAATTTCAAAGAACGTAGAGCAAGTGTAGAACCTATTACGGGTTTAGATATGAATGAAGCAATAGTTGGATTTTCAAGTGAAAGTATTCTTGCAGCTCTTGGAGGAACACTTAAACCATTACTCGATGTAATCAAAGATGGCACTATTCGAGGAGTTGCTGGATTAATATCTTGCACTTCGCTTAGGGATTATGGGCAAGATGTACATACCATTGAAGTGGCTAAAGAATTAATTAAAAAAGATGTTCTAGTTTTATCAATGGGGTGTGGTAACGCCGCATTACAAGTTGGGGGATTATGTTCGCTAGAAGCAAAAGACCTGGCAGGTCCTGGCCTTAAAGCAGTCTGCGAGAAATTAGGAATTCCTCCAGTTCTTAGCTATGGAACATGTACAGATACAGGTAGGATTGCTGATTTGTTAGGAGCTATCTCTGCTGCGCTTGGCGACGTCCCAATTCCAGATTTACCAGTTGTAGCCGTAGCTCCAGAATACATGGAACAGAAGGCCACAATTGATGCGATATTTGCGCTAGCCTTTGGACTTTATACTTACGTTAATCCAATCCCTACAGTCACAGGTGGTGCTGATTTAGTGAAACTTTTAACTATAGATTGTAAGGATTTAACAGGTGGTATTTTACATGTGGAAACAGACTCAAAAGAAGCGGTAGATGCTATGATGAAACACATCGAATCAAATCGCAAAAAGTTAGGGATTTAATAAATTTTTTTTTTAATTTTCTAAAATTTACCGATTTTAGGCAATTTAACAAACTAGATTTTTATTTTATATAGAATACTTCTTTTAAACTTATCTCAAGTTTCTATTTGAACATGTTCGAAATTAAAAATATATAATCACTTCCATTTGATTTAATCATGACTGAAGCAAAACAACATAAAATAGTAAAAAGAAAAATCATTAAGATTGATGAAGATCTTTGTACAGGATGCGGAAATTGTGTGGTAGATTGTGCAGAGGGCGCTTTAAAGATAATTGATGGAAAAGCTAGGGTTATAAATGAAGTTTTCTGCGACGGTCTCGGTGCATGCATTTCTGGTTGTCCTGAGGGCGCACTTGAAATAATCGAAAGAGAAGCTTTAGAATTCGATGAGGAATCTGTTGAGAAACATTTAGAGTCTATGAAACATAATGAACAAGCTGAAACGGAACAAATAAAACAAATTGTTTCTGAGCATGCCCACCAATGTGGTTGTCCTTCTGCTCAAACAATGGTTTTTGACAAACCTGAAACGCAAACAGAAGTATCTGGAAAGATACCTTCAGCTTTACGACAGTGGCCTGTTCAAATGCATTTAATCAATCCTCGAGCACCATATTATCAAGGTGCAGATGTATTACTCGCAGCTGATTGTGTTGGTTTTTCCTATGGTGATTTTCATAGAGATTTTTTGAAAGAAAAGTCGATTGCGATTGCCTGTCCTAAACTTGACCATGGCAAAGATATTTACATAGATAAAATTAAAACTTTAATTGACGACGCAAAAATAAACACACTTACAGTTGCTATAATGGAAGTTCCGTGTTGTTCAGGCTTATTAGCTTTAGCTCAAGAAGGCGTTAAACGAGCAACCAGAAATGTTCCAATAAAATTCGTTGTCGTAGGTGTACAAGGAAACATAATAAGAGAAGAATGGATTTAATTTTTTTTAAATTTTTATCTATTTATTTTTCGAATAAGACCTTCTTTTTAATGATTTTTCTAAGCATTACTGATAAAGCTGATTTAGATTTCCCCATTTGATTCGCTAGTTCTTCTAATGAAATTTTTCGTGGAATTTCAAAAAAACCTAAAGAGATGGCCTTATCAAGTATATTTGATTCAACAAATGTTAATTTATTTCTATCATCTTCAATATTATATGGAGAAATTCCAATTCGAAGTAATTCAAATTCAATATTTTTCTTCTCAAAAATGGTTAATAATTGATCTATCCGATCTCTGCTTGATATTAACCTCCAATAAGCAAATCCTTCTTCTACTCTTACAGGGAAGTTTACAAGAACTCCGCATTTTATTATAGCATACAATAAATAAGGATCTTTTGTTTTTACATTAAATTTGACTTGATTTTCTTTCTTTTCTAAAACGCTTAGCTCAAAAACAGAAGGATGTTCACTAACTTCTTTTAATATAGAATCTATATTATAATGCATTATCTCAATTACACTATTACCGATGGATCTCTCAAGATCATAAGGTAAAAAATGTGAAATCTCCATTTTTATATCTGGATAGTTTTTAAAAATTTCAGAAATCCATATTTTTTCTGGAAATTTAATCTTGATTCTTGCTAAACTTGGTTTACTTGAATCCATCTTTTAATATTAGTGTTTTAAATTTTAAAACTTTATTTTTATACAATAATGATTAATTATTAATAAAAACAAGTTAAATGCATTATTATGGTAGAAAAGAAGAATCTATTACTTGGAATATGTGGTAGCCCTAGAAAACAGGGAACTGAATTTGCGGTTCAATATGCCTTAAACTATGCTGTTGAAAAGTATGGATTTGACACGGAGTTTTGGAGCGTTAGAAATAAGCAAATTAACTTTTGTCTTCACTGTGATTATTGTATTCGAGAAAAAAAGGGGTGTATTAATAAAGATGATATGGAAGATCTTTATGGTAAACTAGAAGAAGCTAAATTTCTTCTCTTTGGTACTCCAATTTTTCAAGGTAATTTATCGGGTCAACTGAAAACAGTAATGGATCGCTGTCGTGCTATAGTTGCTAAGAATCCTGAAGTATTTAAAAATAAGATCGGTGCAGCACTAGCGGTTGGGGGCGATCGAAGTGGAGGACAAGAAATTGCTATAAGAAGTATATTAGATTTTTATCAACAAAACCATATTATAGTTGTCTCTGGCGGCGCTTTTGGGGCCAATTTAGGAGCTAGTTTATGGAGTAGAGATATGGGAAAGCAAGGTATTGAAAAAGATGAAGAAGGGTTGAGAACGATCCGAAAAGTAATAAAAAGATTAATAGAATTTAAAGAATAAAAAATAAATTTTAAAAAAAAAAATACTACTTTATTCCAAATAATTTTTGTGCTTCTTTTTCTCTAAGACCAGAAATGCCCCAAAGTTCTTTAAACCAGTATTTTCCTTTATGGATCACTACGGGTGTGTATCCGCTCTTAGATATTTAATATCTAGGATTTACGATACACCCGTCAGCATCACAGAATGTCTTTAAAAAATTGTCATCATGTAATAGCTCATGTACAAATTCCTCATCATTTATATCTCGTTCGATGTATCTAACTTCGCGTTTATTTAGCCACTCTTTCAATTCATGACAACGATGACAGTCTTCTTTAGTTATAATTATAGGTGTTTTTGCTTCCATATTAAAAAAATAACCAAATTCAGTAAAAAAGCTTTATATTCTAAATTATAAATTCTGTAAGGTTACAAATGTTAATTTAATTAATTTATGGAAGAAATTCTTATAAAAAATATATTAAAATTATCCATGGAAACTATTGAAAATAAAAACAAAACACAACTTTTCACATTACTTTCTACTTTATTTTCGGTAATTTTTAATAAATTATTATGATCAGATTCTTATTTTTTATTCTTATTCTTATCTTAAGATGGATCAAAAAACTCGAAATGAAGCATTTAATAGCTATGTAAAAAAACTATTTAAGAGTTCTGGTTGGAAAGAGAGAGCTTTCGCTGCTCAAAATCTTGGTCAATTGAAAGAAGGTAGAGCAATTAATATATTATTTAGAGCTTTAAAATCTGAAAAAGATGCTGTCGTAATTAATCGAATAATTGAAGCTATGGGAGAAATTAGAGATCCTAAAGCAACAATGCCAATTATTGATTTTTTAAAAGAAGAATTAAAAAAATCTGAAACACATCAAGATAAAACAAGATTATTCATAATTATCGAAAGCCTTATGAAAATTGGAGATAAAAGAGCGCTTGAGCATTTGGGAATATTATTAGATTCTTGTCACAGTGATATTAGAAAACTAACTGAGGAAGCTTTTGAGTGTATCGATCCGAATTGGAAACTGAAAATTAGATCTATTTGAATCAAAAACTTTTTTAAAAATGAGGAAAGAATAAAATTATGTCTGAAATTATAGATAAACTGGCTCAAACCATTGAGGGTTCCAAGAAAAATAGAGATATTACGATTCTAACCCTATCTACGTGTATGTGGTGTAAAAAATGTAAAGCTTGGTTGAAAGACCATGATGTACAATATAAATATGTCGATTTAGATCAAATTGATTTTAAAGAGAAATCAAAAATAATAGATTATTTAAGAGATAAGTATCAAAGTAGAATATCTTATCCATATATGATATGTGATAGTGAAGTTGTAGTTGGGTACAATCCTGGTAAATATGAAGAATTAATGAAATCTGGAGGGAATTAGAATGGATATGGAAACTTTAGAAGGAATGATGGAATATTGTAATAATGTTTGTGAAAAGAACAATTGGATATTAAATAAAGATCAAGAAACTCTAGATAATTTAATTGTTGGTTTAGTGGAAAATAAGAAAAATTATGGATATCAATCGTGTCCATGCCGTCTTACTTCAGGTAATCGAGATTTGGATAGAGATCTAATTTGTCCGTGTGATTATGCCGCATTAGATATTAAAGAATATGGCGCATGCTATTGTAATTTATATTTACGACCGGATTATTATGAAACTATTGGAACAATTTATTTAATTGTTCCTGAAAGAAGGCCTGTTGAGAAAGAAAAAGCAGTATTAGAATATTTTAAAAAGTAAATAATATTTTAAATTCTCTTTTTTTCTGTTATTTTTATTAAAAAATCTAAAATCAATTTTTTATTTATAAATAAAATCCTTAAATAATACAATTTCTCTTTATTTATTATGCCAAATAAAGAAATAAATGATGATGAATTGGAAGAAGAACTTAATAAAGCGTTTAAAGAAAGTGAAAAACTAAGGGATCATTGTGGAACTGTTTTACCAAGTAATAAAGAAGTTGGACTCCAAAGAACTGACGTTAAACTTAAAGAGAAATAATATTTCAAAATATTTTTTTTAATTATCTTGACTAAGAAGAGTATTTTAAAGTTTTCAGAAACATTTTTTATTTAAGGTGCTTCTGGAATTTCGACTACAAAATTACTTCCCTTAGTATAGTCATTTCTTACTCGATTTTCAACCCAAATTTTACTATTATAACTTTCAATAATCTTTTTCACAAGAGATAAACCAATTCCCATCCCTCTTACATTATTATCCTTGCTGTGTCCCTTTTGAAATATTAATTCCTTTTTTTCGTCAATAATACCCATGCCATTATCTTTGAATTCTATTTTAATAAAGTTCTTCGAATTATTAACGATTTTAGTAATTTCAATATAAATTTTAACAGATTCATTATAGTTATATTTTATTGCATTATGTAAGATATTTTCAAACACATCTAAAAGAAATTCATTAGCTTCAGCAAATAGTTTGTTATTAACTTTATTAATTTCTATATCTAGTTTCTTATTTTGGGCACTTTTATGCGCAAATTGTATTGCTTCATCTAAAACCTTATAAATCTCCACCCTTTTCAATGAAATTTCTGATTCATCAAGTTTAGAAAGTTTACGCACATTATTTATTAATTTTACTCCTCTATCAATTTGATTATCGATAATATGAAAAAACTCGTCTAAATTGTCTAAACTTTCTGATTTTTCTTTCAATATTGAGATTAATTCTGCGGAAGATTTTATATTATGAAAGATATTATTTATATCGTGCGTAAATACATCTTTAAATAATTCTGCTCTTTCGTATGCCTCTCGATATCTATTTTCAGATTTTCTTAATTCTTGTTCAGCATGTTGATGTTCAGTAATGTCTTTAAAGCTCCATACACGCCCTATTCCTTCCTCATCTTGAATTAATGGACAGGAATATTGTTCGAATATACGTCCATCCTTAAAGAAAATCATATCATAACCATCCTTGGATGATTTTTCAAGATTCCTTAATTTTAATAAGAATTTATCCGGTTCATTAAGTTGGTCTAAGATGTAATTTAATAAATTGTTGAAATCTTTTTTATCAATTATCTCATTTGGAATTCGCCACATATAAATGAATCTTTCATTTAAATGCGTAATAACATCATTACTATCAACAGCAAGAATTCCATCTGCGGTTGCTTCGAATGTAGCTCTTAATAATTCTTGACTCTCCTTTAATGCTTCTTCAGCATTTAATCGTTCAATAGTGTCACCTAGACTTTGACCAAATATTCGTAGAATAACAAAATCTTTACCTTTCCATTGAATCTTCTCTGAAATTTTACTAAAACAAACAAATCCATTAATCGTTCCGCTAATATAGATAGGAAAAGCTAAAAATGATTGGATGTTTTGTATTTCCATAAATTTTTTTACTGATTGAGCTCCGTTTGGTAAATTAGAAACATCACGAATGTTAATAAAACTAATTTTTTCAACTTGGCTAATCCACCAGGAAATTATCCCAATATCTACTTTTTGAAGGTTCTTTATTTGGGAATTAATCTCTTCTGAGCACCATTCATGGGTATTTCTAAAGAATTTATTGTCTTCATCAAAAAGAAATAGAGAAACTCTATCTGCTTTTGATACAGTTCCCATGTCTTCAAAGGATGAATTAATGGCATCATCAAGTTTTACTCTACCAACGAATCGAGAAGAAATACTTGAAATGACCTTTTCAAAATTTAACCTACTTTCAAGAGACATGGAAATACTCCTTAATGAGAAGAATGAAAGATAAATTACTTGTGTTATTTAAATATATTAGATAGAACTAAATCTGAAAATATGATAAATTGCATATTTTTAAATTTGTTGAAAGGCAAAAAGTTAATTTCCAAGCATAAACGAACTAATTGTATCTATATTTCTGATAAATTAATTTAAGAAATTTAAGAAATTTAGCACTTTTAATATATTTGATTAATTTGGAATCTGATAATTTTGTTTTTGAAAAAGAAAATGAAAAGAATCACAAAAAATTTACTTTAAAAGAATTTGGAGGAGCCTTTGGAGATTGGGGTACATTAATTCCTTTTATAATTGAATACATCTCAATTGTAGGTTTGAATCCCGCAGGAATTTTCCTTACCTTGGGAATAACAAACATAATTTTAGGGATAAAATTTAATCTTGCCCTTCCTGTACAGCCACAGAAGACTATCGGTACTGTGGCTATATCAAAAGGATGGAATCCTAATATGGTTATCTCTACTGGATTTGGGACTGGAATCATATGGTTTCTTCTTGGATTCTCAAAAAAACTTAATAACATCGTAAATAAAGTTCCTACCATCGCAGTAAGAGGAATCTAACTTGGTTTAGCACTCACTTGAAAATTATCTTTTAATTTATTAATACAATTTTATAAGATTTTATTCAATAATAATTCAGAACTAGCTTTTTTTTATAATTTAAACAAGAAATTCTTTTAAGTATGAAAGTAAATATTCATAATAGATTGAACTGTAACGGGTGATTTTATGTTATTTTCAGAAAATGAAATGGATAACATTAAAAGAGAAATGAGTAAATTAAAAAATAAAGTTGTTCTTAAACTATTTACTGATTTTAAAACACAAGAAGATGGAACAAAATTAAGAATGTGTATGGCTTGTGAAGGAACTTTTGAGTTGTTAAAAAACTTAGAAGATCTATCTGATGGAAAACTAAAAATTGAAGAAATATCTACTGAAGAGAATGAAGAAGAAGCAAAAAAATTCAAAGTTACAAAGATCCCTGCGATATTGTTTGTTGATGAAAATGATAAGGAAATTATTAGATATTTAGCAAACCCAACTGGATCTGAATTTGTACCCTTTCTTAATAGTATACAATATTTTTCAGGAGTAAGACCATATTATGCAGATCAAATTCTTACTCATCTTAAGAAGATAGATAAATCGAAAATGAAAATTTTTATAACACCAACATGTCCTTATTGTCCTGCGACAGTTCCTGTATTAACCCTCTTTGCTATTGTTTCAAAGGGAAAAATTACAGTAGAAGTAATTGATGTTACTATGAATCCTGACTTAGGAATAAAATACCAAGTACAAGGAGTACCTCATACTGTTGTCAATGAGAAAGATCACATATATGGGATGTTCAGTCCACAAGACTTATTAGATAAACTGACTAAAGGTCACCGAGATTTTGGAGGAATGTATGCATAAGTAAGGTGATTCATAAAAATGAGTTCGGATGATCGATATAAAGAAATAATTAGGCGTGAGATGGCCAAATTAAAAAAGCCTGTTAAACTGAAGGTTTTTACTTCTCAAAGAATAGGAACAGATGGGCCCCAAATAAGAGCCTGTATGGATTGTGGGGAATTTATGACTTTACTACGGATTTATGAAGAAAATTCAAATGGTATGCTAACAATTGAAGAACTATCAATAGATGATACCCCAGAATTCGCAAAAAAGTATGATATTAACCGTGTCCCAACAATTCTTTTTATAGATAATGATGGTCGAGAAATAATCAGATATTTGGCAGCTCCAAAAGGAGGAGAGATTCAACCTTTCATCCAAGCTATATTTAACTTTGCAGGAACTCCCAATTATTATGAAGCTACAATAAAGCAAAATCTAAATAGGATACAACCATCGACAATTAAAGTAATGATGACAGAAACTTGCCCCTATTGTCCTCAGGTTATTGCAATCAGTAATTCCTTTGCAATTGCATCTGAGGGGAAAATTAGAACTATAATAATTGATATCATGGCAAATCCTGACATTGGCCAATATTATGATGCAGCGGGCGTTCCTTATACTATTATTAATGATCAAAAAACTTTAGTTGGAATGGTTGGGCCAAATGAAATATTAAGTGCTTTGATTGGAGGTAATTTACGTGTTCAATATTGATATGGAAAACATTGATTTAGAAAAAACATATGATCTTATTGTTTTAGGAGGAGGACCAACAGCGATTGGATGTGCGATATATGCTGCTCGGTTTGCTATGGATGTACTTATTGTAGGGAAGACGTTTGGAGGATTAATAGCAACGACACATCTTGTTGAAAACTATCCAGGTATAACTAGTATTAGCGGTCAAGGTTTAATGGATATGTTTAAAGACCATATGGATTCATTACAGATACCATACATCTCAGATGAGATTCGAAGTATTGAAAAACTGGAGGATCATTTCGTTTTACATTCCTTTTTTCAAAAATTCAAAGCATATAGTATATGTATTGCTACAGGATCAGAAAGACGGAAGTTAGGAATATCTGGTGAAGAGGAGTTTGCTGGTCGAGGTGTCTCATACTGTGCTACATGCGATGCTCCCTTTTACAAAGATAAAGTAGTATGTGTAATAGGAGGAAGTGATTCTGCTGCTAAAGAAGCCTTATTTTTATCACAGAATACAAAAAAGGTTTATATTATCTATAGAGGCGAAGAAATTAGAGCAGAACCTATCAATAAGAAAAGGGTGTATGATAACAATAAAATTGAGATAATTAATAAAACAAATATTATAGAAATTAAAGGTGATGGAACAGTAAAATCTGTGATTTTTGACAATGGAAAAGAGTTTGAAATTGATGGTGTGTTTATTGAGATTGGCTCAATTCCTAATTCTGATTTAGCAAAACGTATTGGGGTTGAAATAAATGAAAAAGGCGAAATTATAATAAATCGCAAATCAGAAACAAATGTTCAAGGTATTTTTGCTGCGGGAGATGTAGCAGATGCTCCATTTAAACAAGCTATTACAGGAGTTTCTGAAGGTGTTATAGCAGCCTATTCTGCTTTTGACTATGTTAAAGAAATGAATATAGAATATTAATTGTAATTTCTTTTATTTTAATTTTTAATGTAATAATAAAATATCAAAAAATATTGAAGAGAGTATCCTTTATTGAGGATTAAGTAGAGGAGATCTAGCTGACATAACTTCTAATATCCTGTCCCAATATTCTTTTATTTCCCAATTCTGTTCAGTTTTTATTTTTTCAGAGATCTCTTTTAATACTTCTCTAATTTTAAGTGAATCAAAATAAGTTAAAATTGGAGCGATCACAGATAACATATATTGTTTTTCTCCAAATCTCTCATCTTTATCCGGAAAAGAATCAAAAAATACATAACCTTGGTTTTCAATATTCTCTATATTAAGTAAAATACCCTGAGCTTTCGTGATTTTGTCATGACCATAAATCGAAGTTGCCGCATGGAATAATTGCTTACCAATAGTATTTATAGAGATAGTACAATTTTTTTCAGAGGGATAACTTTGTTTTAAAAATGGACCAGTGATGTCATCCCAATATACCAATAATAAACATAATGATGGTTGATCTTTATTAAGAATTGAGGGTTGCATTTTAATATTTAAGGATGAGAAAATTTGCTTAATCTCCTCATCAATTAGATTAGATTTTTTATTTCGAGCAATTCTCCCAGAGATTGATGCTAGTAAATCTTCTTTTTTAAAAGGTTTGGTTACATAATCATCAACTCCTAACATTTTACCCAATCGAATATCTTCAGAAGTAGACTTTGCAGTTAGAAATAAAAAAGGAATACGATTCAATTGAGGATTAGTCGATACAGCAGCAAAAAACTCATAACCATTCATATTTGGCATCATAATATCACTTATTATTACATCGGGAACTTTATCTAATGTCGAGAGCAGTTCGAGTGCTTTTTTTCCACTATTAGCAATTTTTATATCATAGTGATTTGCTTCAAGTATAAGTTTTAGATTAAATAGAATATCCTGATTATCGTCAACAACCATTATTAAGGGTTTTGAAACTGACATTTGGGATTTCACATTAATATTAATATCATTAATAATAATAGGATTAATATTTAAAATTTTTTAAATCGTTTATTTGAGGCAAAAACAAATAGAATGTTGTTCCTTTCTCTAATTCACTCTCTACAAAAATATTCCCTTTATGAGCCTCGATTAAATCTTTTGCGATAGCTAGTCCTAATCCTGTTCCAGCAATTTCATTCACATTTCCTGATCGGAAAAACCGTTCAAAAATATAAGGTAAATCTTCCTTTAAAATCCCACGACCGTAATCTTTAAATTTAAAAAGAACCCCTGAAGTTTTATTCAAGTTATGTTCACCTTGATAATTATTAGCAGCATGAATCTCAACTTTTGAATTTTCCTTTGAATATTTTATAGCATTATCGATAATAATTCGGAAAACTTGGTCTATTCTTTTTGGATCCCCTTTTAAATGAATTTGTTCATCCACGTCAATATCAAAGTCAATTTTTTTTTCCTTACCTATTGGTTCCATGAGATATAATATCTCATTGATAATTTCTAAAGGGCTATATTCTTTCAATTCCATTTCTAAGCGATTTTCATCTATTCTCGAAATAAGTAAAATATCCTCCGCTAATTCATTTAATAGATGGACATTTCTAGTGATACCATCCATCAATTTCTCCTTCAAATCTTCATTTAAATCACCTTTATTTTTAGTTAAATATTCTAAAGACATTAATAATACGGTAATCGGAGTCCTTAACTCATGTGATACTGTTGAGATTAATTGTGATAATCTTTCCTCAGCTTTTTTACGCTCTGTGATATCCATTCCATAAATATTTACGTAATCAACATTTTCCACAGGTGTCACAATCAGAGTATACGTCCGCTTAGTTAATTTCACTTCAAGATCTTGGATCTCCTTATTAGTTAGAGCATTATTGATAGATTCCTCTAATATTTTTGGGACTTGACTTCTTTCAGTAATATTAAATACTTTCATTCCAATTTTATTAGCATAGATTACTCCTTCATTATTTACCCTCAGAACAGGATTTGGATTTTCAGAAGGAAATTTTGATAAATTAAGGATTTTTTCTTCAGCTTTTTTCTGGTCAGTGATGTCTCGAAATGTTGATTGAAGATATTTTTTTCCAGATAATGTTATAGCTTTTGCAGTTACAAAAATATCTCTAATTTCTCTATTTTTAGTCAGAAATTGTGTCTCAAAGTCATTTCTACCCTCTTTTATAATTTTTTCTACACGTGCTCTTGTTTCTGAAGGGTTTTCTAGGGCATCATAATCATTTATTTGTAGTTTTTCAAATTCTTCACGTGTGTAGCCTAATGTTTTACAAACTACATCATTAAATTCGATTGCCCTTAATGTTTCAGGATCTAAAATTATAATCCCATCAGGAGATTGTTCAAAAGTAGTACGATAACGCTGTTCAGCTTCTCTAAGTAAGTGATCTGCTGTTATTTTTTCCGTGATATCTGTGGCAACGCTAAGAAGGGAAGAATTTTTTTCATCTATGTCTTTCAAAGGTTGCTCCACTATCCAATATGTCTTTTCACCAGTAGGTAGATTAAATGTTCTTTGATAAGATCTACTAATTTCCCTCTGAATTAATTCACGATTGCTATTGAAATATTCATCAGCTATGTTTTTAGGAAAAATGTCATACAGTGTTTTTCCAATGAAATCTTTTGGTTTCCCCCCCAAATCACTTGCTGCTTTTTTATTTACTAATAAATATGTCCCATCTTGATTCAGCATTGTAATTCCAGCTCCAGAGTGTTCAATAATATTTTTTAATTCTAATTCACTTCTCTTAATTTTTCTAAATAATAAATTAAATGGTTCTTCAATTCCAATTTGAATAATAGATTTGTACAAAAAATAAAATGAGATTATTTTAAAGATATGCCCAACCAGATTAGAAAAATCATAAACCCCTACATAAAAAGTGAATGCTAATTCAGCTATCATAGTGGTTATAATTGAAATAATCATTAGAAAGAAAACTCTTTTATCAAACTCATCTTTGTTTTTAATTATTATTAAAAGACAAACAAAAAGTACGAGAACTATAATATATTCACTTAAAACTTTAAATGGGGTTAACCCAGAACCCACAATATAACAAACTGGAAATAAAGTAACAAATATCAAAAACACTAGGATGAACGCTACGCTCAAATAAGTAATAAAAAGATAACTTGGTTTTATGCTCTTTTTAATTAAAAGTGAAGCAAATAAACAGGAACCCGCTTGAAGATATCTAGCAGCAATCCATAAAGATGTTGGGAGATTCGC
>Ga0114925_10000504_pt1 | contig 17342 bp, 12 predicted proteins | sample SumtaG_2_FD_87287 | JGI IMG/M metagenome (GOLD analysis project Ga0114925, IMG submission 87287) | Deep subsurface microbial communities from Indian Ocean to uncover new lineages of life (NeLLi) - Sumatra_00607 metaG | ecosystem: Environmental > Aquatic > Marine > Oceanic > Sediment | place... | reverse complement strand
TGACGGCACCGGGTTTCCCCCTGCTGCTGCCCGAGCTGCCGCCGGTGAATTACGAGGAACTACTTCGACGCATGCGGTGCCACTTCCTACGGACTTGTTTGACTGATCGATTACTTCTACTCGGTGACATTGCCTTCCAAGCTCCGTGACTTGAAATTCTAATGTCAGCCTACGAGAGGTACCCGCCGCAAGAACAATTGTTCCGGCCTGTTCAATAGGACTCGATGAGACGGCGTGGCTCAACCCTTTATCGAAATAATCAATAACACGAAGCTGTGACAGCACCGTGCCAGAGCGGTTTACAAGTTCGACTTCAAAAGAGACTTTCTCACCAACCGCAGCTTTCTCAGGTCCTGTGAGAAGAACACCGACAGAGTCATTAGCATAAACAGTCCGTGTATACAATGAAAATATACAAATGAATAAAATGAATTTTTGCCGAGTCAAAGACATGCTTGCCTCTCTCTGGTTTTCATGGACAGACTCTATGCTCGGGAATTCACTCTCCCAACATCCAAAAGGTTACTTCCCCACACTTATATTCGCAAAACTCAAATATCACGCGTGCCAAAAATGCTAGAACTGTTGGCCTTTATTCACGATCCGGACTTCCTGCAATCTAATAATTGGCTTCAAAAGCAATGCGCCAAGACTCCCTGAAGTGGGAGCCATAAACATATCCATATGAAATATCAATATGCTATAGACTTGTTTCCCTCCTTTCGCTGGAACCCAATACAATGAGCGATCCAATACACTCTCCATCGCCTTCTATTGAGTCCGAGCTATCTAAGCATGGACATATTATTCTTCCTGCACTTCTACTGTGTGACTTTGGGCATCTTGATAATGAAGTAAAAAAACTTGAAACAGCAGGTGCGAAAGCAGTCCATCTGGATGTCATGGACGGTGTCTTTGTTCCTCAACTCACGTACGGCTTAGTGGTTGTCGAGGCCGTTCGACGTGCAGCTAGTGTGCCTATAGAAGTGCATATGATGGTTGAGCGACCAGATGACTCAGCAATTCAATACGCCAAAGCCGGTGCGGATATTGTAACGCTTCATGTTGAAGGGCTTGACAAAACAAAGGAAACACTGACCGCTATCGAAGCTGCTGGCTCTCAGGCCCACCTCGCCATCAGCCCCAACACACCAGTGTCCCGAGTCGAGCCATTCCTCGATAGCTGCTCAGGCGTACTTGTGATGAGCGTTGAGCCGGGATTCGGTGGCCAGGCTTTCCAACCATTAGCAATTGAGAAAATACGAAGGCTTGAGGAAATTCGTGCTTCCAAAGGCTACGATTTCCGAATTGGTGTAGACGGAGGTATTTCGACTAAAACCATCTCATCTGTGGCGCAAGCGGGTGCCGAACTCATCGTGGCAGGTAGTGCAATTCTCAAGCAAGCCAATTATGCAGATGCCCTCGGAGAACTTGAGACTTTGGCACGAAAATCGAAGTGATACTCGAAACCTGGGAATAGTAGTAGCCATGTGATCCCTGCGCTTGGTAGTCTAAAGATGGCTAGTTTCCTTAACCAAATCCTGAAAACGAAATAATAATCAGAAAAAAATCCATCCCGGAAAATAGGAATGAAGCAGAAACAGCGTACGCGAACAGACCAAAATCCGGAGTTAGCGTCTTGTCGCAATCAGCAAGACGCCTCTCAGCATCCATCACGGGTCGAAGGGCCACGAATGCCAGGACCACGCCCCAAAAGAGGCGTCCCTGAGGGATTGTGGCTTAAATGCAATGGCTGTGGCTCAACAATATATCGAAAAGAAGCTGAGCAGATGCTTAACGTCTGCCCCCAATGTGGCTTCCACTGGTATGTTTCAGCAAAGCAAAGAATTGAGCAGCTTTTTGACCCCGGAACGTTCGAAGAGTGGGATGGGGGATTGCTGCCGACTGACCCACTGTCTTTTAGCGATAAAAAGCCTTACGCGAAACGAATCATATCCGAACAAAAGAGAACGGGCTTATCTGAGGCTGCTCTGACCGGAACAGGGATGATTCGGGCACGACGTGTAGCCTGTGGCGTTACCGATTCTTCCTTCATTATGGGAAGCATGGGAAGCGTCGTCGGAGAAAGACTAGCACGGCTTGTTGAACGTGCGACCACTGAATCTCTCCCGCTCATAATAATCAGCGCTTCCGGTGGGGGGGCTCGAATGCATGAAGGAATACTGTCTCTCATGCAGATGGCAAAGGTTTCAGCTGCACTTGCTCGTTACTCAGAGTCTGGGGGGTTGTTCATTTCAGTACTTACCAACCCAACAATGGGAGGTGTCGCCGCCAGTTTTGCATCACTGGGGGATCTCGTATTTGCTGAGCCAAGAGCACTGATCGGGTTTGCTGGACCAAGGACGATAAAAGCAACGATACGAGTCGAACTTCCCGCAGGATTTCAAACAAGTGAGTTCTTGCTCGAGCATGGTTTTATAGATCGAATCATAAGTCGTCAAAATTTAAAGAGTGAGATAGCACGAGCTATTGACTACTGTGGTGGCTGAATCGATTCAGTCATCCGACGTTGCGGCATCGATTTTTGCGGCAAGAATGAAATCGTTCTCAGACAATCCGTTGACCGCATGTGTGTACAGTTCAATTTGCACAAAACGATATCTCACAAGATGAAGATCAGGATGATGCTGTTCTTGCTCTGCTAGCTTGGCTACAGTGCTGAGAAAATGAAAAGCAGATTCAAATTCTTGAAAAACCCAATGCCGGGAAATTTTGTTGCCTTCTTCGCTTAGTTTCCAATCAGGAAGTTCTTTCAACTGGTCTGTGACTTGATGCTTCGTGTACTTCGGAATACCTCCTTCACAGGGTAGGCATTGTTTTGTGCGTAATACGTTAGCATCCGGAACAGACATTGCATCACCTTCGTGTCGGCAGAAAAACTGCCACTCTCTTCATGATTTCTTCAGTGCCCAGCCGAATATCGAATGGCCACAAACACACAGAGGAACACTGGCACAGCAACTCAAAAGTTTCTAATAACGACTTTCAAAGCCGGCAAAGGCTCCATGAACAATCGATTGGGAGCCTGTTTCAATTCCCTCAAGACTTGCTGCTGGAGCCGGCAAATTCGATGGCCATTGGCCGTCAGCTTGAGCGATGTTGCCTACTCCGACAACTCGATAACCAAGCCAGACGCTCCACCGTTCGGTTATATCCCACGCCAACGATGTATCGACTGACCCCAACCAAGAAAAGACATCCAACACTGAGCGTACGTCAGCTGATATTGCTCCACTTTCAATCGCTCTGGTACTGCTTGCATTCCCGGCAAGCAAAAACTTTGGAACAATGACAAACCTCATCTTGGGGGCAATCTCCCAATCAAATCTGCCTCCGAATTGACCACCAAACAAATTGTTGTTTGTTGTTGTCTGAAGCTCAAGATTAGACGGTACGTCGAGAATCAATTCATCCTCGAGTTGAAAAAATCGGAATCCCGCTAACCACATCCAATTGACACGTTGATTCCCCTGATGAAATTCAGGACGTGTTTGTGCTGCATAAAGCCAATTAATTTCGATATTATTTATCATATCAGATCGTGACAGCACTCCATTAGTTGCTCCTGTCTGCTGTTGTGCAGAAGAGCCTATGTTGTAAACACCCCAATAGATCAATTCGACAGCGTGCTCCTGTCGATCCCCAAACCATCGACCAAGCCTCAAGTCCACACCACCAGGCCAACTGGCAGAAGCTGACCGTGTCGATACTGCTAGCCCTCCAGGCCCTGTTGAATTTGCACCATCAGGAAGCGATCGAGTCATGACTAAGCCACTTGCACTAGCAAACCATCGTGGCCAGCATTGCTTACCTGGAAAGCTAATACAGGACGAATTACCGCCATACCTTTGGCACCAATCATCCTCATAGAAATCACAGTTGTCACCGTCGATATCAACAAGGATGGTTGAAGTGTGTGGCCCTTCTGCAGCTAGCAGGGGCATCTCAATCAATTGACCTGAATCGTCAAGAATGTACTCAGCAGCTTGAAGATAATCCAATTCGCAAACAAGTCCCACTAAAACAAATACGGTCAACAACTGACACGAGGCGCGCATCGCTAGGGGCCGGAAAAGTTCCCGAAGCGATAAGGCGTAATTTTGTTTTCTGTTATACAATTGTTGCAGCCTAAGAGCGCTTGTGGCCATTCGCGAGAAGTATTGAATTTACGATTTTGCACCCTTCGATTGCAGAGCGTTGAAAAATACTCAGTGGAATGCAACCGCGGTTTCATGAGAAACCCACCCAAATTGCTACCCAGAACAACCACCTTTCCTGAATTGCCGAGATACTTCTATGGGAGTCTTCTCCAAAAAATCACACCCTCGCCTCACGCGGCTTGGAGCACTCCAGTGGCTTGAAAAAAGATCTAACTTTGAACAACAACCAATTGGCCAAAATCACAAAACGGCATTCACGCTTACCCGAATGCGAACTTTATTGAGAGCAATTGGCAATCCACAGAAACAGTTTCCTGCTGCGCATCTCGCCGGCACAAAGGGCAAAGGATCCACTGCTGCTATGTTGGCAGCTATGGTGCAGTCTGCAGGCTACAGAGTCGGCTGCTACCTCTCACCTCACGTCAATAGAATCGAAGAACGAATTACTGTAGCTGGTAAAGAGATCTCTACACCAGATTTACTAACAGCATTTCATACAGTAATTCCTACTGTTGAAAAACTTGACGAAATAGCAAGTCGAAAGAAAACAATCGGCCCAACTTGGTTCGAAGTACTCACGGCTGTCGCATTTACTCATTTTAAGCAGGCACAGATTGATCTTGCTGTCATTGAGACCGGTCTAGGTGGACGGCTTGATGCAACAAACCTGTGCAACCCTATCGTATCTTTAATTACTAATATCAGTCTTGATCACACCGACATTTTGGGAGATACAATCTGTGCTATTGCGAAAGAAAAGGCAGGGATAATACGGCGGAGTATTCCTGTAGTATCAACGGCAGTTCACCCAGATGCATCTCGTGTTATTGTTGATAAGGCACGAGCACAACGAACAAAGATCTTGCTCCTGAATCGTGATTTCGCAATCAACCAGGTCACAAATACAAAACCGAGAAGCTCTCGTCAGCCTGCCTTACATTCCTTTGAGATTCAGGCTCCACTTGGATCACGAGGTACGGTGTACAAAACGGCAATGGAAGGTATTCATCAAGCAGAAAATGCTGCATCAGCAATTATGGCTGCAAAGGTACTCTCAGAACAAGGATTTAAGATCGACGAGCAAGCGATGGCCACGGGCCTCCGAAAAGCTCGGCTTCCTGCTCGTATAGAATGGGTGTCTGATTCTCCGCCTATCATTCTTGATGCAGCACACAACGTGGCTTCAATGGAATCTTTGGTACAAACACTTGTTGGTCACAGTGGTTTACCAAAGAAAAGAGTTCTCATTTTTGCCGCGAGTGCTGATAAAGAACTTGGTGCGATGCTATCGGCTAGCAAAACTTACTTTACTGATATTGTCCTGACACGATATGCGACAAATCCACGAGCTGCCACGATAACAAGACTGCGAAAAGCTGCCGGAGAGGGCGGGTGGCAGGATCCTCATGTTGCGGCCTCGCCAACAGAAGCAGTAGCGGTTGGTAAACGGTTGGCGGGAAGGAGCGGCCTGTTGTGCATAGCGGGCAGTTTTTTCCTGGCTTCTGAAGTTCGTACCGCTCTAACCGCAATCATTGATTCATAAGATTTTTGCGATTTACCCTCTCATTATTTAAATTTGAATGTTTTTCATTCAAAAAGCGTCAGTGCCCGGCCCAAAACAGGATCCGCATGTCTTGGCAAAAGTCCGCCTGGGTCAAGTGCCTTACCGGACTGGACTGAACTAACCCGATCGCGATCCTGCCTCCAACTAATCCAATCCTCTAATTGCTTCCTTGTCGGTGAAAACGCAAAGTTTGAATCAGGTCGAACGCCCCACACATCGGACTCATTACTTTTACTAGACCGATTTAGAGAAGCACCGCTAGGTCGCTGATACTCATTCGTTGTCAGTCTTATAGCGCCAGGTCCACTGGAAAGTGTGGTGACTGTCTGCACAGACGCATTACCAAAAGAGCGGCTACCGACTATTGTTGCCCGCTTGTGGTCCTGAAGACAGGCTGCAACTATTTCGGCCACACCTGATGTAAATTCATCAACCAAAACAGCGATTGGTACACCTCTCAGCACCTGACCAGACGTTGCCAACCACTTTTTTTGAAACTGCTTTCGATTAGAACGACTTGTCTTCCTGTCATTTGTTAGTACAGCTATCAATCCCTCTTCAAGAAATAGATCACACAATTCAACACCTGCTTCTAGACTACCTCCAGAATTACCACGCAGGTCAATGACAAGTCCTTCGGGACTATGCTCAATTAAAAGCTGCTCGATCAACTCGGTAATCTCAAGGCTCGTTCGGTTGCCAAAGTAGGTAATTCTCAGGTAAGCGATTCTTGAATTACCTTCTAGCCACCAATCCCACTTCCCACTAGGCAAACGACGGTCTCCACGCACGCTTTCAATTCTAATATTTTGGCGACTGATCGTAATGTCCTGAGCAGTTGCAAGCTCATTCGTGCTGACATCCTGTCTTCTGATACCAAGATTGACTTTACTGCCAACTTCACCACGAAACTGAGATACTATCTCAGAGATTTTACGTCCGCTCGTCTCCAGACCCTCAACACTGACTATCCGATCACCGGGTCGAATGCCTGCCTGCCAAGCAGGTCCACCAAAAACGGGGGCAACAACAACTACGTCCCCAGAAGATGATTTGGCATCAAGCTCTACCCCAATGCCTGCGAACTCTTCTTTGGATTCTTTCTCATACTTTTTTAACTCTGATGACTCGATGAATTCAGAGTCATCATCAAGTTCACGAAAGACACCCTTCATTGCTGCTTCGAAGAGTTGCTCTGCATCAATAGTACGGAAATACTCCTTATCAATACGATGGATGACTTCAGCAAAACGCTTCCCCTGACCAGTTCGATCCTGAGCGGCGTAGGCTAGGAGGCATCCCGGCACAACAATCACAAGAATAAGAAGGTTTCGTCGATGCATCTTCCTATTTCACCAGCAACAGGCCCATTATGACAACCTCGCTACAACAATGAGAAGTCAAAAAGGCAAAATAGGAGCGATTCCCGTTGTCTCCTTGAGAAAAACAGTCGTCCTCCCGAGCGTGAGCAATGGCGTTAAATAGGGCACTTTACAGCACCTAGAGACGAATCAGTCTGAGACGAGCACGGTGAAACAACTCACAAATTCAAATTCTTTCAAAATCCGATGCGTTGTGGATCATTTCGCAGAAGCGATCTGGAACGGATCTCCTCCCTTGTTTAGTGTCTTAGAAGTTGTCCGATTTCCATAGCATCAGGAGCCATTCTCGATGGCACGTCGATCCAAGTCAAAACATCGTAGAGAACAACCTAATGATCCTCTCGAGGCGCTGCGTCCACTCATCGTGCTGGGGTTGTTAGGCATGATTCTATATGGTGCTTATTCAATCATTCAGAAAGATCCCAGAGAGACCAACCAAGAATGGCAACCTCCAGGGACAACACACACCGCGACTTCTGACGCGCCACCATTCAATCCATCAACTGCTGCTCCACAAGTAACTACACCACCTTCAATAAAGATACCGAACCCTCCTGATGCGCTGTCGAGTCTTCCTCCCAATCACATGCCACCTCCTTCACCGAACCTTAGTGTACAGGAACTGGCTACCGATCAGGCTGCATCTCCCAGTACTGATCCCAATACGGAGAAAATGCCACCAACATACATTGATGCAGTTCCTGCGATTCCCCCTCAGTCACAATCACCAGATAATACAACTGGCCTAGTTGCAGGCAATGTGCCAGAACAAAAAGAATCAGCAGCTTTTACTGCTGCGTGGACAGACGCTCATAATAAACTTGAAGCTGGTCGATACGCCGAAGCACTAGCCGTTCTTTCGGTCTGGTATGACAATCCCTCCCTTAGTATTGAGGAAAACAATCAACTGGAGAGAATTCTCGGGCAACTCGCTGGAACGGTTATCTATTCAACGCAAGACATGCTGTTGCCTCCACATACCGTTGCTGACGGAGAGACACTTCAAACTATTGCCAAGCCCCTTAACATCCCTTGGGAATTACTCTCAAAAATAAATGGTGTGACATCAGATGAACTTACCACAGGCCAAAGGATCAAAGTTTTGCGTGGGCCATTTGACGGTGTTGTGAGTATTTCAAGACGCAGGGTTAGCCTGCAAGTCGGTGGTCGCTATGCTGGCAGATTTCCTGCCGCTATTGGCAACGGATTTGCGGGCCGTACAGGAACCTCAGTAAAGCTCATTGAAGTTCAGAACGAAACAAGGTTACCAACGGCCCAGACTGTTCCGGTTGGATTTCGTCCAGCAACTCGAGCCGCCATTATCCTTGATAGCGGCTTGCGCATTGAACCAGCGGATGATCCGAGTTTCGTCATGAAAACACCAGAGGACAATGTGCTACTTGTCTCCTCTACTGACTTCAATGATCTGGCTGGCATTCTTGGACAAGGATCACAATTGCTTGTCCGTAAATAATGATCTTTCTCACGTCTTGGCATTTTTCCTGAAGTTCTTGGCCTTGACAGTCCGAAGAGATGTACGGGTTATATGGGAATTACGGGGAACAGCCGCCGTATTTGATTACGCCCCGGCTAAATAGGCAGTGGAGGCAGACCGGTGGATTTTCAAACGAGGACCGAAGAAAAATTCTCTCTTCGACCCTGCCTGTTTTTTGCCTTCATAATTACACTCTTTAGCAATGGATGCACCATGTGTCCATCGCCTTTCGACTACTCAGGCACAGTGCCCGGCTCTGCGAATCAAAATGATTTTCGAATACGAGCAAACGGCATTCTACCAATTTGGAAACGCCCAAAGCCTTGGCCTCCTATAGTTTCCTTTGAAAAGGAAGAGCCTCGCGTAGCGACTGCTGAGGCTATCGAAGACACTTCATCGGTACCTCGTGTAATCGTCGCATCGCATGAAGAAGATTTACAAGCGGTCCGAGAAAACAGTTCTGTTCTTATCCGGGACGTACCTCAGGCTGTTCCTACTGACGAAGACAAACGGACTGACGTAAGCACGCCTGCTTCTACTGAAAAAGAAGATGTCTCCTCTTTCACCGAATCCTAGTGAACAGTACGAGCTAACTAGATGCTGGAGTCCCTTTCGCTTCAATTGGAACCTAAAGCAGGCCTCCATCCATCTCCGAGAACCGCATTTTTTGGAACGACAATCACGCCGTCTCGAATAGAAAACTGCTGGCTTTCCGGAAGTTCAGTTAATCCGCGGTCGTTGATAACATTGGCCTGACGTCCAATCCGTACGTTTTTATCTATGATCGCCTTCTCAATAACAGCTCCATCACCGATACCCAGGGGTGGGACATTATTCGATACGTCGACTTCTAAATGTTCAGGTGTTTCGTAGTAATCATTTCCTAAAATAACTGAATTACGGACAACTACGTCTTTTCCGATCTGGCACCGCAAGCCAACAACACTGTTCTCAATTACTGTACCTGCACCAATGGTACATCCATCTGAAATGAGGCTTCCTTGGACTCGGGCGCCGTCCACTCGTGAAGGTGGCAAAAATCGAGCCCGTGAATAGATCGGAGCATGAGGCGCAGCTAATTCGAAAGGTGGTTCTGACGATGCGAGATCGATGTTGCATTGATAGTATGATCGAATCGTTCCGATATCTTCCCAATATCCATCAAAAGGGTGGAGTTGAACATGCTTTGCCCGAATAGCAGCCGGGAAGACCTCTTTGCCAAAGTCTTGGTAATCAGTTTTGAGTAGCAGATCTAGTAAGCAATCACGATCGAATAGATATATTCCCATACTTGCCATGAGGCTACGGCCTGCCGCCTGAATACCGGCTTGTTCAATCCACTCGGGATCAGTCCGAACTAAATCGAGTTCAGCCTTCGTCGTAGGTTTTTCTAAAAACCCTTTCACTCGTCCTGCAGAATCAAATCGCATAATTCCGAATGATGAGGACACGTCATCAGCAACGGGGATTCCAGCGATTGTTACATCTGCGTTATTTGCCTCATGGGTCGATAGAAGATCAGCATAATTCATTCGATATAGTTGGTCACCAGAAAGCACAAGCACCTGTTTAATATCAGAATCCTGAAGCAACTTGATATGTTGCCGAACAGCATCCGCCGTTCCCTGGTACCAAGCCATCGCTTCATTAGTCTGCTGCGCAGCTAATATTTCAACATAACCACCACTAAAGGCATCAAATCTGTATGTACGTCGAATATGCCTGTGCAGACTCACTGAATTGAATTGAGTCATTACATAGATTCGTTGCACCCCACTATTAATGCAATTTGATAAAGGAACGTCGATGATGCGATACTTGCCAGCAAGTGGAACAGCTGGCTTGGAACGATCTCTGGTCAGAGGGTACAGCCGTGTGCCACGGCCTCCACCAAGCACTAGAGCCAATACATTACGTACACTCATCCGATGATTCTCCGTGTTGAGGGTGCCCCAACAAAACTACAAAGTGGACATGCGTCAGACAACTCCCCACTCATACATGCTACGTTGCTCGAGCCTGTGGACCAAGCAAACTCATTGAAAACTGACAAACAGTCTCCTTGATAGGTCATTTCGTACCAATTCTTCCGAACGCCACCCCTGTATCATTCATCTTCTTGATAAACCCGGGCTGTTTCCGATCATTTCTTGATAACGAAGTTCACCATCCGGCCTGGTATTGCAACCACTTTCACTATCGTCTTCCCAGAAAGCAAGGATACGATTTTGGGATCTGCAGATGCGGCAGCTTCCAACCCGGCAGCATTTGTTCCGGTGGGAACCGTAATACGTGCACGAAGTTTGCCCTGGACCTGTACCGGAATTTCTACGGTTTCATCCTTAAGCCAACGCGACTCTACAGAAGGCCAGGTCGCCAATGAGACGGGGCTCTTGTTACCCAATACAGTCCAAAGCTCTTCTGCAAGATGAGGTGCGAACGGCGAAAGCACAGAAACGAAAAGAGAAAGCATTTCCCGCGGTCTTTCTTTAAGTGGCGTCGCGAAATTTACAAATTCCATCATCTTGGCTATCGCAGTATTGAATGAGAGTGACTCAATATCTGACGTGACTTTGTCAAGCATACGATGTACTGCACGCATCTGTTCATCAGTAGGCTTTTGTTCTGTTACTTGTGACGCAAGCTGAATAACTTCAGCTCCTTCGTCCACCACGAGCCGCCAGCAGCGATCAAGGAAGTTTCTAACTCCTCCAACACCGGATGTACTCCATGGCTTTGTTGCCTCAAGAGGTCCCATAAACATCTCATAGAGTCGCAACGCATCAGCCCCAAAGTCACGGACAATTTCATCTGGATTAACAACGTTCCCACGACTTTTTGACATTTTATACGCCCGGCTCTCCACACGGATGTGCGGTGCATCCCGGAGCACGAAGTTCTCACCTTGCTTTTCGACATGTTCGCCAGAAACCTTCATCGGTATGTCTGAACTGCTTTGCTGACCAGCGGACACCCAACCACCCGAACTTCCTCTATACCCAGTGAACTCCACCTCACCGAGAATCATTCCTTGATTCACCAGTCGAGCAAATGGTTCAACCGTGGAAACATACCCACGGTCATAAAGCACTTTATGCCAAAATCGGCTGTAAAGAAGATGAAGAACCGCATGCTCAGCTCCTCCTACATATAGATCGACCGGCATCCAAGCCTTTTCAATCTCTGGATCTATGAACTGTTCATGATTCTTGGGATCGAGAAACCTCAGGTAATACCAGCATGAACCGGCCCATTGAGGCATCGTATTTGTCTCTCGACGATAGATTTTGCCATCTCGTTTAACATATAGCCAATCATCACTGGCCCGTGATAGTGGTGGATCAGGTGTATCTCCTGGTTGGAAATCATCAAGCTCAGGAAGTGGCACCGGAAGTTCGTGTGGCTCAAGTGGTCGAACGACACCCGTTGGCTCACCGGACTCATCAAGCTCGTGCAAGATAGGAAATGGCTCACCCCAAAACCGCTGACGGCTGAAGAGCCAATCACGTAATTTGTAGTTGGTAGCATGCCTCCCAAGGCCTTGATCAAATAAATCTTTAGCAACCTTTTCAATAAAGGCTTCGCTACGCATACCTGTATACGGTCCCGAAGCAATTGCTTTTCCGTACCCAGTAAACAGCTTGTCGTCCTCAGCAGGGGGGGCGTCAATCGGCTCAACAACTGAAACAATATTCAACTTGAATGTCTGTGCAAATTCAAAATCCCTGCTGTCGTGGGCAGGTACTGACATAATTGCACCGGTGCCGTATGAAGCGAGTACATAATCCGCCACCCAGATTGGCACAGATTCACCGGTCAATGGATGGATGCAATATGATCCAGTGAAAACCCCAGTTTTTTCTTGTGCTAAGTCTGTTCGATCGAGATCACTCTTACGACATGCCGCCTCGCAATACTCATTTACAACATTTGCTTCACTAGGGCTTGTTAGTCGACTTCGAAGTGGATGCTCTGGCGCAATGACCATGCAACTTACTCCGAACAAAGTGTCTGGCCTTGTCGTATAAATCCGTAGACAATCCTTTGGTACCTTCAACGGATAACCGTTATTCTCACGACAGCTTTTCCAATTAAGAAAAGCTTTTTTGGAATCTTCGTCTGATGAGCCCGGTGTTGGAAGAAAAAAATCTACTTCTGCACCCGTGCTGCGTCCAATCCAGTCTCGCTGAAGTTTCTTGATGCTCTCTGGCCAATCAAGACCGTCTAACTCTGCCCCAAGTCGATCAGCATATGCTGTGATCCGTAACATCCACTGCCGCAGTGGCAATCGTACGACTGGATGACCACCACGCTCACTGAGTCCACCGATAACTTCTTCATTAGCAAGTACCGTCCCAAGTTCAGGGCACCAGTTGACCGGTGCTTCTGACTGATATGCCAGTCGGTGATCATCGCGATACGCGTTGACTGCTTCCTCACCTGATTCCTGAACATTCTTCGGGATTGGAAGTTCTGAAATCGGGCGACCCTTTTGTTGATCGAAATCAAACCACGTGTCATACAGAAGTAGAAAAATCCATTGCGTCCAATGAACAAAATCGGGATCTGTTGTCGAAGTCTCCCGCTCCCAATCGTAGCTGAATCCCAACATTTTCAACTGCCGCTTGAACGTGGTGATATTTCGCTCGGTACTCTCTCTTGGTGGAGTACCCGTACGTATGGCATGTTCTTCAGCTGGCAATCCGAAGGCATCGAAACCCATGGGATGAACGACGCTTGAGCCCCGCATTCGTTCAAAACGGCTCACAATATCTGTCGCGGTGTACCCCTCGGGATGACCAACGTGCAACCCGTCACCACTCGGATATGGAAACATATCGAGAATGTATGCCTTTTTGCCGTTCGGAAGGCGTGGTGAGCGAAATGTTTTATGCTCATCCCACCAGATTTGCCATTTCGGTTCTATGACAGAAGGGTTGTATTTTGGCATTAGGCAAATAACGCTAAAGGTTAAGGCATGTATGATTAAGAAGCAGTACAATTTCTTTGAGTCTAATAGACTGCTAAGTTCCGACAACGCTCGAGCAAGAGCCGCGGGTATGGCAGCAAAACCCACGCCATTCCAGAATTCATCTACTCAAGAGGGCTAGACTTTTGAATCGAGAGACACCTGCAGATGAATCTGTGAGCCACTCCTACATTCCTACGGACGGAGCAATACTCCACCACCAACTTCTTAAAAGTCTGCGAGATGCTGGCAAGCGTCTTAAAATGGCTGACTCACTTGGCACGCGACTTAGTGGTCGCCAACTGCTAACTCGAATTCTTGCCGCAAGACTTGTTCTTGAAAAAACTCTTGAACCATCAGAGAAACGGGTCGGCATTCTACTTCCTCCTACTGCGGGCGCTGCAATCGTAAACGCTGCACTCGCACTTATGGGTCGCGTTGCTGTTAATTTAAACTACACATCCTCGCAATCGATACTCGAAACGTGCATCGAACGCGCCGGGATCAAACACGTTATATCCAGTCCAACATTTTTATCGAGGATCGAATTGGATGTTGGGGATTATCTTCTTGATGCTGCTGATCTACGAAAAAGACTCACCGTCCTGCAAAAACTTCAAGCGTTGGCAGAGGCAACACTCATGCCGCTCTCAATGCTTGAACGTCACCTCAACCTAGGCAATATTAAGCCCGACGAAGTTCTTACAATCATCTTCACTTCAGGCTCGACAGGTGACCCGAAAGGTGTTGTTCTCAGTGTAGAAAATGTTGGGAGTAATGTTCGGGCAATTGCTGATTTACTTCACCTTTCGCCGGCTGACACAGCACTCGGCGTGCTACCTTTTTTTCACTCTTATGGCTACACAACGGCTTTATGGGTTCCGCTCACACTTGAGCCAGCGGTTGTCTATCACACAAACCCCCTTGACGCAAAGGTTGTTGGCAAACTTGCACGGGACTATCACGCAACAGTTTTAATGGCTACCCCTACTTTCCTGAGAACCTATATTCGCCGTACCGACCCAGATGACTTTTCAACGCTCGAAGTTGTTTTTGGCGCTGCGGAAAAGCTGACGACTGAGGTCACAAATGCATTTGAAGAGAAGTTCGGTGTCCGTCCCCGTGAAGCATATGGAGCAACAGAACTTTCTCCTTTAGTTGCAGCAAACGTTCCGCCTTCTCGCCATGTTCCCGGTAGAACGATTGACGCCCGCGAAGGAACAGTCGGAAAACCCATACTCGGTTGCACAGCTAAGATCACTGACAGAGAGGGGCTTCATGAACTACCAGTTGGCGAAGAGGGGCTCTTATGGATTTGTGGGCCCAATGTCATGCAAGGCTATCTTGATCGCGATGACCTCACGGAACAGGTCATTTGTAAAGGCTGGTATCGTACCGGTGATATTGCAAAACTGGACGCTGATGGCTTCATTACAATAACAGGGCGACAAAGTCGATTCTCAAAAATCGGTGGTGAAATGGTCCCACACATGCTTCTTGAAGAAGCTGTCAATACGATTTTAGGTGCGGCAGACGGTGAACTTCTTGCTGTGGTCACTGCAGTACCGCACATAACAAAAGGTGAGCGACTTATTGTCTTAACAACTAAAAATCAAATAGCACCAGAGGACATCTGTCGGAAACTTGCTCAGTCCGGTCTTCCAAATCTCTGGATACCATCGTCGGACAGCTTTGCCGAAATTGAAGAATTGCCTGTTCTCGGTTCAGGAAAACTTGACCTAAGAAAAATAAACGACATTGCAAAGGAACGTTTTTGTGACAAGTCAGGCACCAAATAGTGAAAGCTGCCACAAACTTCCTCTACCCACTCAATTTAGAGCAATCCTTGGAAGATCCGATGATCTTCAAGCCAATCTTTTCTTTCAAATAATTATGCCCACTTGGACGCAGGCAGAAAACCCGCTGATACTTGAAGGTGTTTTAACTGGCCCAATATCATCACGTGCAAGTACACTCCCTATTCGACAGAAAATTAGAATTCAATCTCAAAAGATTGTTAATGAGGGAACTGAAATTCTCGCCCATTCTGTTCTGACAGAACCAGCATTTTGGACGCCCGATGTGCCAATGCTCTACTTGGTAAAATGTAAGTTTACTTCTTCTAGCGAAGAAGTAGCTTCGCTCCGCCACACTATTGGTCTTCGTCGTCTTGGTATTCGCAACCATTCTCTTTGGCTTGACGGGCATCGATTTGTTCTGCGCGGCATAACACAAAGCAACAGAGCAATTACCCTATCGAACAAACAATTCACTTCCTCGGAAGATGACAAGACCGCGCGAGTTTTTGACTTGCCTGTAGACGCTTTATCTCAAGCAGATACGCTGGGAATTCCACTAGAAGAGGAGTTGAAAACTGCTGATGAAATTGGGCGTCCAATAGCTATCCGCATACATCCTGAGAGTCATCCTGCGGTCCTTCCGTCTTTGATCTGCCGGCTTACAAGCCATCCCTCAGTATTTCTAACGGTTCTTCCAAGCACACTTTACTCAGAAGCATTAAAACTTTCGATTTACAAAGGCACCATGCTGTTAGCGACAGAAACACCTGCTGATAGTGCCCCACCGGAATTGCCGAAGGGCATTGACCTTGCTGTTGTTCGAATAATGAAAACAATGCCCGATTCTTCGTGGAAGACTCCGCCGCCTTATCCTGTCATTGCTTGGCAGACCGGGACACCCTCACAGCGAAAAGAATGCGATCGGCTTCAGGCTTTGCTCGCCAACTGGCGAACTACTCCAAACAGCCCTCCTGCGTCATGGGATTGGGCTGGGTATCTCGTTGGCGATGAACCAATCAACACGTAATCTTATAAGTCGTTCAATGCAAACAGAAAACAACTTCGATGAATCACGTTTTATTCGTCAGACACGATATCAAAAACTGGGTGCAGTCGGGCAGCAAAAGCTTTCCCAGGCTCACGTGGGAATAGTTGGATGTGGTGCACTCGGAAGCGCAGCAGCAGTTGCACTTACTAGAGCTGGCATTGGGTCACTCACAATTGTTGACAGGGATGTACCCGAGTGGAGCAATTTGCCAAGGCAACTTCTTTACACAGAGAGAGACGTTCGCAATGGATTACCAAAGGCAATAATTGCAGAAAGAAGACTCAAGGAAATTGATAGTACGTTACACGTGATACCCCACGTGACTGATCTTACCGCTCATAATATTTCTGACCTACTATCGGCCGTTGATATTATTGTTGACGGCACTGATAACTTCGAGACTCGGTTCCTGGTGAATGATTTTTCCTGCCGCGAAAAGATCCCTTGGATCTACGGTGGTGTCATTGGTGCCGAGGGAAGAGTCATGACAGTTATCCCGGGTAAAACTGCATGCTTGCGATGCCTCATGCCAGACCCTCCTGCTCCTGGCAGTTTGCCAACATGCGATACAGCCGGAGTCCTCGGAGCAGCAGTCATGGCTGTTGCCGGAATCCAGACGTTAGAAACGATTAAAGTACTTATTGATTCCACTCAGTACACAGAGAGCATACTATTCGCATTCGACCTTTGGGAATCTGCATGGAAGACAGTTGATCTTCGAGTACTTTCAGAAGCAGGGTGCTCAAGCTGCCACGGAGATGAGCACAAATGGCTCGACACGTCTCGGCACCAGACAGCCATTCTCTGCGGACAAGATGCCGTACAGTTTCACTACACTAACAAGACACCAAACCTCTGTAACATCGCGAAGAACCTCAGTTACTTCGGCAGCGTAACAGAAAAC
>Ga0114925_10000502_pt1 | contig 17385 bp, 5 predicted proteins | sample SumtaG_2_FD_87287 | JGI IMG/M metagenome (GOLD analysis project Ga0114925, IMG submission 87287) | Deep subsurface microbial communities from Indian Ocean to uncover new lineages of life (NeLLi) - Sumatra_00607 metaG | ecosystem: Environmental > Aquatic > Marine > Oceanic > Sediment | place... | reverse complement strand
TGATGGTTTTTTAGGTGGCATATTTGGTGGTCTTGAAGGAATTATGACTACTGTAATTTTAATTGCTGTTCTTTTGATTGGTGGATATGTATTTCTTGTAGTCGGTGTGCCTTATTTAAAAGCAAGGCAAAAAAAAAAAGAAATGGAAGGTATGCGTGAGAGTAGAAGAAAATAAACTCTAATTATTTTTTTTTTAATTTATAAAATGAGTTGAAAATAATGAAAGCACAAGTATTAGAAAAGGAAAAACGAAAGAAACGAAATCGTTTAATTGGAATTGTGTTAGTAGTTAGTATAATCGTGTTATTTGTTTTTAGTATGAATCCTTTTGCAATTTATGAACCTGGTAATGGTGGCACAGGAATAGTAGATTATGTTCCATCTACGGAATATGGTGTGGGGATTCCTATACTTGATGAGATTAGTCCTGAAGTTGATTATGACGGAAATATTAATTTAAAATGGAGTTTAGAGACAGCATATACTATAACAAAATTTTATATTTTTAAAAGGTTTGCTTCAGGAAGTTGGATATTGATAGCTGTTTTAGAAACTACGTATAGCTATAAACCAAAGTGTTATGCTGAAGGAATATATGGATTTAGAGTAATGGGAGTTGCAACGATTAATGGTGAAGAGCATAATTCTCAATATTCAAGTGAACAATCTGTTCGTGTGTCATATGAGGCAGAATCAATTCCTTATCTTAAAGCAATTGAAAGTCCTAATAATGATGGAATTATTGATTTAGATTGGAATGATGTTGCAGGTCCATTAGGTGGTTCAGTATCAGGATATAGAATTTATGGACAATTTGCTTTTGGAGGATGGAGATTGGTTGAAGAGGTTTCCAAAGGAATAACAGATTATACTAATAATGTCGGTACAAACGGAGAATATCAATATTATGTTAGATCTGTAACATATTATTTAGGTATTGAAATGGAAGGTGGTTCTTCAAACGTTCAATCAGTAGTTGTTAATATTAATGGAGATGGTGATGATAATGGTGATGATGATCCAGATCCAGTTCCAGATCCAGTTCCACCCACAAATCCAACAATATCAATAAATGATGGTGATGCTACAACCGATTCTCTTACAATTACATTAACTCTTTCTTGTGATAGTGCCACTAAAATGCAGTTCGAAATATATGGTAATTTGTTAAATTTTATTGCTTATTCAGAAACCTATGAAATAGAATTTTTACAAGAAGGTCTTGATTATCCAAATTATAAGGTTGGTGTTATATTTGGTAATGATGATGGTGAGACTGAGATAATATATGATGAAATAACTTATGAAGAACCAGAAGAGGAAGAGGAAGAGGAAGAAGAGGAAGAACCGATATCAAATGGAGAAGAAGAAACAAATTATACATTAGTATATGTTTTATTAGCTATTCTTGGTGGAGTAATAGGAGTAGTTGTTTTTGTGAAGTACAGAAAACCTAAAAAAAGTGAAAGAAGATGAGAACGAGTACGATAATAGAAAAAACGAAAAATAAAATTAGAGAAAAGAAAAGCAACGTTAAAAAACTTGCTCGTGATTATATTGATATTCCAACCAAGAACACGGAGAGAGAAAGAAGTATTATAAATAGGATAAAAGCTGAGAAAAAAGAGAAAAACGAATTCGAACATTTACTTAAAAGATTGAATAACAGGAAAAAGACTATGCCTACTATGGTTTGGAAAAGAAATAGATCACTCGAAGAAAATATATTAGATAATTTAGACGCATAGAAATCTAAACCAAATAATTTTATTTTTTTTAATTTAATAGAGGTGTTAAAGTTGGAAAAAATAGTATTAAGAATATCAAAAATAACAATAATTCTTTATAATTTCAATAATAATATTATAAACATGGGAATTGGCTCTAAAATAAGGTTCTTTACACTTCTATCCTTATATTTAGAGTCAAATTCCTTCCTTTAAAGAAAAAGAAGAAAAAAATGAAAGGGAAAAAAGGAAAGAAAAAGAAGAAAAAAAAGAAAGTAAAGAAAAAGAGAGATTTTAATACAACAAAAAATGTTACAGGAACAATATATTATGTAATAATGATTGCTGTTGGATTGTTGTTATTATTAGCTTTATTAGGTATACAAGTTTGGCAGTTTGGATCATGAGAAATAAGAAAAAAAGAAAGAAAAGAAAGAAACAGAAGAAAAGAAAGAAACAAAGGAATGATCCATATTATAAACCGAGAAATATCTTAGCTATGATTTCCTATGTGTTAGTAGCAACATCAGCATTATTTGTAATTTTATGGTATTTAGATATATTACGATTATAATAAAATTAAAAGGATAAGATTAATATTTAAGATAAATAAAAGTTTATTAAAAAGGAAAAGGTAATTAAAAGTGAAAAATAAAAAATTGATTGGAAGTTTAGTTGTAATGGTATTTTTAATGATGTTTTTAGGTTCTATATCAAATATCAAAAATTTAAATAACTCACCTAAAATAGCACAAGAAACCATATCTGATGGTTTAATTCCTGTTAATTTCTCAATTAATATCGGAGATATTTATATCGGTGATAATAATCCTGATTGGAGCTATTATGTTGATAATTACGATTGGTGTTCTGGTGCAGGAAGTGAAGAAGATCCTTATATTATTGAAGGTATCCATGTGACTAATGAAAATATGTCAGCTCATATTTCTATTGAAACCGCAGAATATTTTATAATTAGAAATGTTACAGTCAGTAATTATGCAAAACCTTATGGACATCATATATTTGCAGGAATATACATTGGAAAAGGAGAGTATGGATTAATTGATAATTGTACGATTATAAATTGTTCTCATGGGATTTCTTTAGCAGAAGCAAAAGATTCATTAAAAATAACTAATTGTAAATTTATTGGAAGTCATAATGATACTGATACAGGATTAGGATGTGCTATTCTAATCCATGAAGCAAAAGGTGTTAATATTTCATATAACGATATTTATAATTATTATACTGGAATAGTTATATATGATGCTGAAGATATTTCTATTGAAAATAATACAATACAAACTAATTTTGGATATACATCTCAAGGTGGAATCTATTTTTGTGGTGTTAATGATTCCATAATAGTAAATAATAGTTTATATGGATGCGAATTTGGTGGACATGAATATACTGAACCAAAAACATCTTCTGATGAATTTCCAATATTATTAGAAAGTTGTTATAATGTAGAAGTTTATGGAAACAGATTTTATGATTTAGATGGTAATTTAATAGTATCAGACGTTCCAGATGTTCCAGAAGGACTTACAAATTATTGGTATTTAATATTTGGGATTATTTTTGTTATTAGTGGTGTTATAATTACAATATATTCTTTTTGGAGGACTAAAATTAAAAAGAGTGATAAATAATTACATCTTTAAAAGATAGGTTAAAAATACAAGTTAAAAATAAGGAAATTAGAAAAAAGCAGATATTACTATTTGGTATTTTATTATTATTTATTATACCAATAGGAGTGTTTCTTTATCATGCTAATAAACCTATCTTTAGATATAATTACTTGGAAGATAATTTTGAGGATCAAATTCCAGGAGTATTTCCTATAGGTTGGTTTTCGGTTGTAAATCCGTTTGACACAAAAGTGGCTTTAGATGGAAGTAATAAAGTCATGGAAGTAAGTGGTTTAAATACTGACAGTGCAACGGAAGTTCAGAAAAAGTTTAAAAAAACTATTGAAGGAGTTATTGAATGTAAAATAAAGATTAAAGACAGTAGAACACGAATAGCAATTCATATTCCGCAAGTAGATAGAGAGTACAACCCATATGATGATATAATTATAGTAATTTTAGAGAATGATGTTTATGTGGTTGGAGAAGATAATATTGTTGAATCTGATATAGGGGCAACTTTTTGGGAGCAATTATTTTTAGTAGATGATACATCATGGGCAATTGATGAGGAGAGTTTAGAAGATTCAGATCCTCTTTTCAGTTTATTAGTAGATATTTGGCATACTTTTAAAATAGAATTTAATGCTAAAGAAACTTTTTTATTATATATTGATGAAGAGTTAATTGGTGAGTTTTCATATCCAAAATATCAACCAGAATATTTTACATCATTATATTTTTGTGTATTCGCATCACAATACAATTTTAAGTTTTATGTTGACAATGTAAGTATTAAAATAATAGTTGCGGAAGATCCTGTTCATATATTAAATATTATTAGTTTAGTTGCTATTTTAATTATTATTACTGTATTTTATTTTTTATGGAAAGACAATAAAAAGAGGGTAAAAAGTTATAAAAAAAGAAAGATCGGCACATTAATATTTTTAGTTTTTTTAATGAGTTTTGCTATTTCTCCTGCTCTTTTATTTTATGATTTTAGTGGTTCAAACTATGATCCAGAATTTGATTTTGATATTCCTTCTCTTTCTGTAGTTCAAGAAAGGGATATATTAATTGAATGGGGAGATAATATATTTCAATATTTACCATATTATTATCAAGGAACGTTTTATGACGATGCTGATCCTATGTTTGCTTATACTACTGCTAAAATAGAGTTTTCTTATATTCCTGATTCATCAGTGGGTTATGAGTATACTATAGATCCTCCTCATACCAAATTTGAAGAGCAACAACCTTTTGATGAAACTAACTTTACAGCAACAGAAGGAAGTTATAGAGATTTAGATAATTTACAAGTTGATGATAATGCTTATGGATCGTGGAATTATACTGGAATAGGTCATTATCGTGCCTCTTATAGTTTTGAAGATGAAATTGATGGAACAAGTGGAACTGATATAGGATTTGTAGATACTATTAGTAATCAAGATGTAAATACAGATATAGTAATAATATCAGATTTTGTTAATCATAAAAAAGTACTTAAAATAACAGATAATAATGGTGCTGGTTATTTATTAGCTGATCATTCAATAGGATCTACTGAAATAGATGCTGAAATAGAGTTTTGGTGGGCAGTATCGGAAATAACATCTACTGATGGGGCAACTTTTATATGTTACGAAGGTGGAACATTATTATTTGGATTATATATAAATGGAGATGATTTACATACATATAATCCTGCTTCTGATCCTATTAAAGATAATTTTATTTTAGTTAATACTTGGTTTCATGTAAGAATTGTTTTAGATGATAGTGCTAATACTTTTGATTGTTATATTGATGGAATAGATGAAGGAACGTTTAATTATCGAAATCCTTCTATTGTAGGAATAAATAAAATTATTGTTGGATCTGGTCTTGATGATGTTATAAATATTTATTTTGATGCTATTGGCTATTCTTGGGATAACGATTATATGCTCGGTTGGAACAGAGAAGAGTGGGCATTCTTTGGTGATTACAATAGTACTTACAGTTTTGAGGATGATTTGATTGGAAGTGTTCCAAGTGGTTGGGTTGATACATCTGGTGATGATTGTCATGCTACTGTTATAAATGGATTAGGAGGTCATAAAAAAGTGTTAGAGTTTTATGATAATTCAATTGTTAATTGGGCAGCCGTTAGTGATGAATTTATATTAGTAAGTAATGCTACTTTCGAATGGTGGTGGCAATTTCAATCTGATGATGCTTGGGGAGAATATTTTAGATTTATTTTGTATGAATCAGATGTAGCAAGAATAGATCTAAGTTTTAATTATCAAGATATTGGAAAGATTACTGTTAGTGATGGTATAGGTGGTTGGACTTTAATTGTTTCTGCTTTACCTATTAATCAATGGTATCATATCAGGATTGTTTTAGATGATACTGCTAATACATTTGAATTTTTTCTTGATTCAGTATCAAAAGGGACTTTTAGTTATACTGATAATTCAGTTGCAGGAATTGACAAGGTAAGATTAAATACACGTAGCACAGGAGCTGGATTAGATTATTATCATTGGATTGATGCTGTTGATTACTCTTGGAGTCCAGGTTATTCTTTAGGAAGAAACAGATTAACTGAAAATCATGATCTATTGAGTCATTATCCAGCTTCTTATAGTTTCCCTTTTGATACTACTGGAGAAGCACCAGATAGATGGACAGATGTTTCCAACACAGTAGTATTTGATGCTTGGTATGGTCATAGAAAGGTATTACAATTAAACAAAAGTAATGGTAATCCTACTATTGAAAAATTATTTTATACAGATATAACGAGTGGAACTGTTGAATTTTATTTTGGTTCGAGTGATGTTTCACATCTCAGTCATTTTAGATTAAATGATGGTGGAACTTCACCAGATATTCAAATTAATATAAAAGATGAAAAGATACAGTATTATGATGGTATATATAACGATATCTGTGATGCTATTGATGATAATTGGTATCATATAAGAATAGATTTTGAATGTACGACTGGAGAATATCAAGGATTAGCTGCAGATACTTTTTATGTTTATGTTGATGAGGTTCGATATGGACCTTATCCTTTTAACGATCCTGTTGATCATATAGACAGAATATACTTAACAAGTAATACTGCTGCTGTTTATTATTATTACGTTGATGCGATTGATTTATCTTGGGATCCAGACTATTATACTGGAAGAAATTTACTTTATACAAGAGCAAATCTTTTAGGTCAATATCCAGGAACTTATTCATTTACAAATGAATTAGTATATACACAAGATGAAGAAATTAGTTTTGTAGATGATATTGATGCAGGTGGAACTGCTGTAATTGAATCAAGTTTAGGAAATCATAGGAAAATATTAAATCTAACTGCGAATGCAGGAGGATTACGTTATATAACACATGATTTTGTTGACCAAACTACTGACCAGACTGTAGAATGGTGGTTTAGATTAACAAGTGTTGCAGCAGATACTTTTTATTATATACATTTCTATGATAGTTCTGATGCTTTAGCATTAAGATTATATGTTCAAGATAATGATATTTGGAGAAGAAATGGTGGTTATAATAAAATCTTAGATGCTGGTGTTATTGTTGATACATGGCATCATATAAAACTTGTATGGGATTTAACTACAGATACATTTGATACTTATTTTGATGGTGTATTAATAGAAGATGATGGTCTGTTTGATAATGTAGTTAATAATATTGCTTATGTTAAATTTGGAGGATATCATGCTACAAATGATGTAATTATATATATGGATGCTTATGGAGAGTCTTGGGATGATAATTATTTAATAGGAGATGATTATCATTACAATAACTTTCTCGGTTCAGAAACATTTGAAGGTTATGATTTAACAAGTGATTATGATAATTATTATGGTTTAGAAGATGATTGGCTTTATAATGGAAATGGTCATTATCGTTCTACTTATTCTTTTACTGATGAACTTGATGGGACAACAGGTGAACGTATTGGATTTGTAGATTCTCAAACAGGTAATATTGCTTCTATTATATCTGAAGAAGATGGACATAAAAAAGTTTTATACTTACAAAGTATAGCAGGAAGTTATTATAATGTTGAAAATGATTTTACTATTCCACAAACTTCTGGAACATATGAAATGTGGGTTAAAGTAGTTGATGCATCAGTTCCTGCTTGTTATATTTATGGAATTGAAAGTCTATCTGTAAGAATTAAAATTATGATTAATGGTAATGAGTGGAGATATGATTCATTAGCAGGTACTTGGACAACTATTTGTCCAGCTGTATCAGATACATGGCATCATATAATAATAGAATTTGAAACAGGTGCTGGTGGATATAAGGGATTAGCAGCTGATACATTTAATTTTTATTGTGATGGTGTTTTGTATCCTGATTTAACATTTGATTCTGCAGCAACTAATTATTTAACCAGTTTACAATTGGTTTGTGAGGATGGTAATGGTTATGATTGGTATGTTGACGCAATTGGTTATTCTTGGGATAACGATTATATGATTGGTTGGAATAGAGAAGAATATGCCTTCTTTGGAGATTATCCTGCAGCATATAGTTTTGAAGATGATTTAATTGGAGATGATCCAGCAGGATTTGATATGGATGAACAAGCAGGAGATGTTTCTGTTGTTTCTGGTTGGTTAGGTCATAAAAAAGTAGTAAAAATATTGGATACATTAGTTCAAGATTCTGGAATAACTGATATTTTTGGAGATAAAGAAGAAGGAATAACAGAATTTTGGTTTGGTCAAAATAATACTCAAGTTGTCACTTTTAATTTATATGATTCATCAACTATTGGTATTTGTTTATATATGCATGGAGGGTATTTTAAATATTTTAATAGTACAGATGATATTATTAGTACTGGTATTCCTTTTATTGCTAATGTATGGTATCATAATAGAGTAGATTTTGATTGTGCTACAGATACTTTTGATTGGTATGTTAATGGTGTTCTTATATTAGATGATGGACAATTTAGGAATAATGTAGTTCATTTAGATCGTTGTAAAATTTATACAGCTTGGACTCCTGTTAATATTGAACTATATTTTGATGCCTTAGATTATTCGTGGTCTCTTGGTTATTCATTAGGAAGGAATAGATTAACTGAATGGAATGATTTATTAGGACATTATCCTGCTACATATAGTTTTCCTTTTGAAGATATTGGTGCAGAACCAGAAGGATGGGTTACAATCAATGATGTTGGTTCTACAACAACTATTATTAGTAGTTTAAGTGAACATAGAAAAGTATTACAATTATATGATGGTTCGGCAGTTGCAAATGAAGGTGCTCATATATATCAAACTTTTACAGCTGGTGGGCAAACATCTGGAACAATAGAATTTTGGTGGAGAACAACAGATGCCACTAAAAAAATGGAAATATTATCTGATGGTATGCATTTATATACTCTAACTGGAAATCTTTATCAGTATGATGCTGGTGGTTCAACAATGGTTATTGCTGTTGCAAATAATCAATGGTATCATATAAAACTTGTATTTGATTGTGTACCAGATACTTTTGATATTTATGTTGATGGTGTTTTAGAATTAACTGGAGAAGATTTTGAGAATCCAATAGATTCAATTACGAAAATAGAGTTTCGAACAGAATATTTTAATACTGGAGATAATTGGTATGTGTATTATGATGCAATAAGTTATTCGTGGGATCCATATTATTATACTGGAAAGAATAAAAATCCGATTGTATCAAATCTTCCAGAGCAGTATCCTGCTACTTATTCTTTTACAAATGAGTTGGTGTATGAAGAACCAATCAGCTTTACAAATACAAATGGTGCTGGTTCTACTTCTATAATTGCTTCATATTGGCAATCACATAGAAAACTTTTAAAATGTACTTCTGCTGGTGGTGGTTCACAATATAGAGTGAATCAACAATTCCCAGTTCAAGCAAACGGAACTATTGAATTTTGGATGGGAACAACCGATGCTACTAATGTTCATGGTGTATATCTTTCAATAGCAACAAGTTTAGCAACATCAAATATGGTGACAGCTTTATATACTCTAAATGATGTTCTTTATGCAGTTTATGGTGATGGTGCAGGTGGCACTACTACTGTTAATTGTGGTGCTATTGTTGATAACCAATTTGCACATATTAGAATTATGTTTGATACTATTACAGATAAAATGTCTATATGGAGAGACGGAATTCTTTATATTAATAATCAAAATTTTGATAAAGATAATAGATTTTCTGATTCACAAATTCAATATCTTATTCTTTATGGACCTGATGTTGCTGATGCTGTTGTTTATTTTGATGCAATAGGTTATTCTTGGGATGATAATAATTTAATAGGAGATAATCTGCACTACAATAATTATCTTGGAAGTGAAACATTTGAAAATTATGATCAAACGTATCCAGGAAATTATTACGGAACTGAAAGTTTTAATTATTATACTGAACCTGAAGTCTATTATGGAACTTATGATTTTAGGGATGAACTTGGAGAAACTGGAACAGATATTGAATTAATAGACAGTCTTCAAGCTGACAGTTATGCAGAAGTGAATGCTTCTTATGCAAATCATAAAGCTGTTGTAAATATGACAGCAACTGCTGCTTCTGCTATATGGCATTATATACCTGCAAACCCTACAAGTGGAATTATTGAATTTTATTGGAAGGGTACAGTAGGAACTAATTCTTTTAGATTAAGAGATGAAGGTGGTCATATATTATTATATGTTGTTTTTTATGCTGATGGTGATGTCCGTGTTGGATATGGTGATGGATTAGGTGGAACTATATATACTGGAGATTATGTTACAACCACAGCTTTTCCTCATTTTAAAATACAGTTTGATTGTGCAACAGATAAAGCATCTGTGTGGTGTGAGGAAGTTCAATTAATTGATGATGAAAATTTTGCCACTGACCATGACGCTGTTTATCTTGATCGTACAAGATGGTATTTTGCTGGTGTATCTGAATGTTATGTTGATGCTTATGGAGAATCTTGGGATACTACTTCTCATGGTGGATTGGGATATACAATAGGTTATAATAAATTAAGTAGTGATATAGAACCAATTTTAGAAGGTGGATATGAAATAAATAATATTCATTTAGGAGATTCATTAGAAGTTGTTAATATTTTAGATTCACATATGAATGTAGTAAATATAACAGGATCAAGTGATTTTGGTGTTTATGCTGATGGATGGCTGGTATCTCCAGCTCAATGGGGAGATTTTGCTTTTACAAAAGGAGCAGGAAATACTGTTGGAGAGTTAGAGACTGATAACGATGCTAATTATGCTATTATAGATTCTTCAGTGACATATAGTGGTGAATCATTGTTAGGAATTATTCAACCTGCTGATTCTGATATTATTGCTAATTGGAATGAGGGAGATGCTGCTCCTCATTGGAGTTTATTAGATGAGCCTCCAGGTGGTGTTCCAGATGGTGGTAATATTAGAGAAACCTCTATAGCTACATATGATAAATGGAATTTTGAAACTCTTGCTATTACTGCTGGTCATGTTGTCACCAGAATGATATTTTATGCTTATTGTGAAAGACAACTTGCTAAAGATTGTTATATTAAATATACTACAAGCGTGGGTGTGACAGAATATTGGACACCAAACGCACTTGATTATGGATGGGAATATGATGATGAAAATGGTTTAGATATTAGCCAAGCCGAATTAACTGCTTTTTGGATGAATGTAGAAGTATTATATGCTATAAATCCAGGATGGTGTGATATAGAATGTATTTATATTGAAGTATATGAATCTTTAAAACAATATTCTGTAGATTATACTATGACTTGGGATGTAGTGGATCCTAATTTGTTTTCAATTGATTTTCTTAGATATGATTACAGAACTACTTTTGCTGTGGATTGTGATTTAGATATTTATGATTACGATGATCTTGATTGGGATGAAGAAATAGAAAGTAATACAGGTGTAGGTTTTATTACAGGTTTTTATGTTTTAACAGACCGATATATTTCTGGAACAAATCAAGTTAAAATAAGATTTCAATCAGCATTAGTTACAACTGATTTTGATATGGAATTAGACCAGATTGTTTTAGATTATACTAATGTAAGTTTTAGTTTTGATATGAGGAGTTTATCTATTTATGATACATTCTCTCAGGGAAGTGGTACCATCGAATTTTGGACATACTTCGCAGATGCTCCATATATTAGCAGGGTTTTGTTCAACAACGATACTCAAATCTTTCATAATGGTTCTTATTATTGGAGATATGATACTACAGATACAGAGATAACACCTGGTGCAATATCTGAGTGGGTTCATTTTAAAGTAATTTGGAGTGGAAATGATGTAGATGTGTATATGAATGGAACTAAATTTTTAGATACTTTTTGGAGTGATGGAGCCACAACTCTAACAAGACTTGATTTTATGTCATTTGATAATTATTCTCTTTATGTTGATGCTGTTGGATTTAGCTGGGATTCTGATTATGATGTAGGAGATAATGTCAATTCCCATGGAAAAGCTGTAATTACAGCATTAGAAAATGAAGGATGGAATATTGATACTATCCCTATTGAACCTTATACATCATTTGGAATTTCAGGAGATTATGGTTCTCATAAAAAGTTCTTAAATATAACTGATAATTCTGGATATACATATTGGTTTATAGACCAAGATTTTGCTCCTATTATTTCTGGAACAGTAGAATTTTATTATTATGTCACTACTGATCAAGTTATTGCTTTTTATTTACAAGATGCAGGAAGTAGTAATGCTGTTAGAGGATATATACGACATGGAGGAAATAATTTTAAAGTTTATGATGGTGCTGTTTTAGAGACTATTAAAACTCCTGATGCTAATAATGAGTGGCATCATATTCGAATAGTTTTTGATTGCTCAACAGATACATTCAGTATTTGGATTGATGGTATTTTAGAAGCAGAAAATTTTGATTTTCATAATGGAGATCTTGCCAGTATAACTGAAATTAGTTTTTCCTCAACTGATTCATATAGTGTAGATGTTAGTCTTTATCTTGATGCTTTTTCATATTCTTGGATTATTCCTCAAATTAATTATAATACTTTTCTTTATGGAACTAATCATACTAAAACTTTTGCTGAACAAACAAGTGGAACTATTGAATTCTGGTTAGATCATGATAATTACGTTAATACATCTTGGATTTATTTAATGAGTGATTTTGATTATGCTTATGGAATTATGATAAATGGAAGTTATTTATACTTTTATGATGATGAATATGGATGGAATCAGAGTAGTTATTTAGCAGGTAATAGCTTTAGTCATTTTAGATTTGATTTTGATTGTAGTACAGATACAGTTGATTTTTATCATAATGGAACTTTAATAGCTAATGGTGTTGATTTCTTTAAAGATCTTTCATCGATAAATGGTTTAATATTTATATTAAATCAAACTGGAGATTTCGATATATGGTTAAGAGCTTTAGGGTATGATTGGGATGCTGACTATGATATTGATGATAATATTAATCCTTATGGAAAAGAAGTGATTACAGCATTAGAGAATGAGGGATGGACAATAGTTGAAGATCCATTTACTTCTGTTGGAGTTTCTGGTGAATTTAATTCTCATAAGAAGATATTAAATATGACAGCAGATGCTGAAGGTAATAATATAGATATTTATAATTCTTTTGGTTCATCACAAGCTTATGGCACTTATGAATTTTATATAAAAATGGAAATAGCATCTGATAATGTTTATCTATATGGAATGAGAGGTGCAACAACTACTATTCAAGTTCGTATTTATGGAGATAATCTTCAAGCATATTATGGAGCATCGTGGAATGATATAGGAGTTATATTTGATGATCAGTGGTATCATATAAGAATAGATTTTGAGTGTGGTTCTGGTGGATATGAAGGATTATCAGCAGATACATATAATGTTTATTTAAATGGAACAAGAGCTGGTCCAGAAGGAATAGCTTTCATTACTGTTGGTGATAGTTTAACACAAATAAGATTTTATTATACTCAAGCAGCAGATCGTTCTGTTTATATTGATTCTATTGGATACTCATGGAAATCTATTTATGATATTGGAGATAATTTACATTGTAATATAGAAGCAGTAATAGATTTTATAGTAGAAATCCCCTTTGAGTATTATGAAAGGTTTATTTTACATATAATTGCAGAATCGAGACATTACACTAATATTTTAACTAATATGACTTTCAGTATTTATAATTTTAATTCAAGCACTTGGGTTGAGATTAGTAATAGCAGGTCAACTTCTGAAACATTATATTCTTATACTGAAACTGATGTAATAAATGGATTGAGCAAATTCTTTAATGGATCAGGCAATGTAAAATTTAAATATTATGGTTATAATTGTTCAGAATTTTATCTTAATATAGATTTATTAAATACTACGATTTATTTCGGTCAAACATTTAGATATGAAAAAACATTACTTTTGTTAGGAACATGGAAGTACAGAATTAAATTAGATACAGGGTTAGGCTCAGAGTATAATCAAACTTGGGTTTATTTTAATGTGATACCACGAGAATCTAATTTTGAAGGAATAAGTGAAAGTGAATATACAACAAAATGGGTTTTAACATCGACAGCAACTACAGGATATACAACAACTTTGTATAGTGATGATTTAACAGAAGATTCTTGGTTTCTTACAGGTTTCTCTTCAAGAATAATGGGTGCTGTTACAGGTCAAGCTGATCATGATGCTTATGTTTGGTCTCAAGATCCTGATGTGAATTATGGTTCTGAGATTATAATGGATACATGGTCTTCAGGTCCACCCGAGTTTTATTATAAAGAGGGATATATGCAACATAGTATGACGACATCTTATCAAACAGAGAATATGTCAACATCATATCTTCAATTTTATAGTCAGAATGAATTATCAAACGATAGGTGGTATTTCTATACTTTAACTGAATCGTTTGATGAAGATACAATAACTTGGAATAATAGACCAACAATTATTAAAGATAATTTAGGATACTCTTTTTTTGATGGTTATGGTCCATTTATTGATTATATTAATAAACCTATAACAGATAATATTTTTAAGTTTGGAGGAAGTTCTGGTCATCAAATTATAGCATATACAAAAGAAGCAGGTTCTAATGAGCCATATTTTTATTATGTTTATAATAAAAATTATCATACAACTTTAGGAGAAGGTTATGCTTATATGCAAACAGACATTCCTGAAACTTTAGGATTAAAATCTTCTGAATATTCGCAAGATTACTCTTTAAGTGAAGGAGATTTTTTTATTGTTGATTTACAAACCACTTCTGATAATGCTCAATTAAAATTATATGATGATGGAGTTCTTCAAGAAACATTGAATATTTTAGTAGCAAATGTGAACTATGAACGACAAGAAGTTGAAGTATCCATTGATTCTGATGTAACTTTTGACCAAGTTGAAATAACTTCAGGATTGACAGATACAGAATACTTTAAGTTGTATGATATACAAGGAGACTATTGGACTTTCGAGAGTGATGAAGATCAAAAAACAATGTATGTAGAACCTTTTGGAAAGAATGGGATTATTGCTAATTTAGGAAATAATACTTTAAAAATTTACGAAAACGATATTTTACAAATAGATACCTATATAACTATAACTTATGATTTAACTACTTATATATATGAACTTCCATTACCAGAAACGATTTTTGTTACATTTTACGATTCCGATAATGATTATCTTGATTTTAATAAATTTGATACATACGTAAATTATACGTTAAATGAAGAAACATTCACATCCCAAAGATTAATAAGTAGAGAATTCTATGCAGATGAAGGATCACAAATAGGTTTTAATGTATATGATTCTTTTGACGTAGAAATTTATAATACATCAAGACTTGCTAAAACTCTTATGGATATAACTTTACCTGTATATGAACTTAAAATAAAAAATGAGGCATTGGAATACGTGGGATATGATTTAAGCAAAAATGGTTCTTCTATTATTAAGTCAGGAAATATATTTTCTGAAGAGATCATTGAATTTAGTATTGCTTCTGGTAATTACTCTCTCGATTATATAAACTATGAAGATAGTTATCCGAGACAATATAACTTTACGTTATCAGATCATAAGTTAATTAGCATAAATACTACATATCATACAGTCTATTTTGGATTGTTTACTTATGATGGATTAGGATTAAATAGAGATTGGGTTAGATTTTATATAAATAATGTAAGAAAAGATTTTGGTCGAAATATAATCCAATCTGAAACAGCAGATTTAGTGGTATTAGATTATTTCAATAATACATTAGCAAATGAAACTATTGATGCTTCAGCTTATTCAGAATATAATATTTATGTTCAAGTTTATTCTTTATATCTTCTAAATCAATTTACTTATGATGATTTAATAATGAATATAACTCAAGTAGGTTCTGGAACATGGATGAATCAATTAATTCCTCCATCTTCTGCTTTACTTTATAGATTTATTCCTAATGTAAATTATACGATAAATGCAACTTACATAAACGGAACTGTATATAATATAAGAACGATTAATTTAACTGATAATAGCCAAACTGTAAGTTTCGGAGTTCCAAGTAAACCAGAAGAGTATCCAAAAGATGTTTATTTTGGGATTTATACAACTACAGGATTAGGAATAGATCATGATTTGCTTAGATTTTATATAGATGGAAATAGAACTAATTTCGGATTTAATACAATTAGAAACATGATTGTCACACTTTTAGTAAAAGATTTCTTCAATACCACTTTATTTAATCAAATGGTTAATACTTCAGGTATCTATGAGTATGATATTATGATTACTCTATATTCATTAAAGGTAAAAAATGAGGCAAGAGTGACAACAAATTATACGTTAAGTTATGGATTATTAGAGACAACTGGGTTTATACTTCCAGAAGAGATTATACAATATCAATTATCCTCTAATAATTATGTATTTGATTATACTAATAATGAGGATGGTACTTCAGATACAATTAATATTAATTTAAATCAAGATAGGGTTTATATTTTAAATTCTACATATTATACTACTTATTTTAGTTTATACGATCAGAATGGTGTAAGATTGGATGATTCTTTATTCTCATTATATTTAAATGGTTCAAGAAAAGATTTTGGATTTGTTGAGTTGGAATCTGTTGATGTTCTTATAGTTGTACAGGATTACTTAAATTTTACAGCTTTTAATAGTGCCATTACTCTTAGTGGTTCTACTGAATATAATATAATAATTACGGTGTTTGAACTTCAAATAAGACATTTAGCAAGAGAAAATAGTAATATAACATTATTTGAAACTACAACTCATAATCATATTAATTTCTCTATGTCTCCTGACTCCTTAAATAAATATATATTATCTGATTCAACTTATAATATTACTTGGGTAAACGGTGAGAATGGAATATCGACAGTGTATGATATAACTTTAAACACTAATTATATTTTAACTTTAAACACTTCTTATTATAATATTTATTTCACTTTATTTGACGTAAATTTACATAATATAAACCCATACCAATACGTATTTAGATTAAATGGAACAGTTCAAGATTTAGGGTTAATAGAATATTTACAAACCGATGAATATACTATTACTGTTGCAGATCGGTTTACAACAAATTTATTTAATAGTATTATTACTCTAAGAGGATTAAATGAATATAGAATTGATGTTACATTATACGAACTTCAAGTTAGACATTTAGCAAGAGAAAATAGTAATATGAGTTTATATGAAACTACAACTCATAATAGTTTGAACTTTTCTATGGCACCTGATACTATAACATCTTTTATATTAGCAAGTTCAACTTATAATATTACATGGACTAATGGTGAGAACGGAATAGCAACTGTGTATGATATTACTTTGAATTCAGATTATATTCTAACTTTAAAT
>Ga0114925_10000501_pt1 | contig 17386 bp, 15 predicted proteins | sample SumtaG_2_FD_87287 | JGI IMG/M metagenome (GOLD analysis project Ga0114925, IMG submission 87287) | Deep subsurface microbial communities from Indian Ocean to uncover new lineages of life (NeLLi) - Sumatra_00607 metaG | ecosystem: Environmental > Aquatic > Marine > Oceanic > Sediment | place... | reverse complement strand
CTCCTGAATGATGGCTCAGTGATTGCACAACTCCCAAGAGGCACAACGCATTACTACCTCAACGTCATTGATGAAAACAACTTTCTACGTAGCTATCCTGAGGTACTCGATCCAAAACAGCCAAATAAGTCAAAGTTGAAGAATTACGCAAAGCGGGCTCTGCGAGTATCACCCGAATGACTGTATTAGCGAGAGTCATGCATTAGCATCGAATGATCAAAACTTTCTCCGCACCACAACAGATACGTTTGCTCGATAATATTCTTTTTACAACCACACCGACTGAATGCATAACACATCAACAGCTCAAGAAGTTTTAAAAGAAACCTTCGGCTATCAATCATTTCGTGGTACGCAGCAAGCGATTATTGAACGAACACTCGCTGGAAAGCACAGTCTTGTTCTCATGCCAACAGGCGGTGGGAAAAGTCTCTGTTACCAGGTTCCCGCACTCCTACAGGACGGCCTGACGGTCGTACTCAGTCCTCTCATCGCACTGATGAAAGATCAGGTCGATGCGCTCAATGCTCGTGGTATCGATGCCACATTTATCAACTCGTCACTCACCAAAGAAGCGCGCATAGCTCGCTATCGTGCAATTGAAAATGGTTCGTATCGCTTGCTCTATGTCACACCAGAACGCTTTCAAAAATCTGATTTTCGTCGCGTACTAGGTGGCCGCAAGGTGCCATTACTCGCTGTTGATGAAGCACATTGCGTAAGCCAATGGGGCCATGATTTTCGGCCAGACTACACGCGTGTTGATGAAATTCGTGAATTTCTTGGTTGTCCCACTTCACTCGCGCTCACAGCAACAGCGACACATGAGGTACAGCAGGATATTATCCACCAACTAGGCTTTGAAGAGGCTGACGTCCAGGTTTTTCATGAGGGCATTGAGAGGCCTAACCTTGCACTGCTTGTGGAAGAGGTTTGGGGCGAAGACGATAAGTTGCAGCGTCTTCTTCACATCCTTAAAAAGTTTCAGGCTGGTGATGGCGGCCACATTGTTTACTTCACGCTCATCAAAACTCTTGAACGATTTAGCCATCTGCTTAAAGAAGAGGGTATTACTCATGGCTGTTACCATGGGAACCTACGGCCAGTCGATCGAAAGCGAACACAGGAACACTTTCTTAGTGGTAGAGAGCCAATTGTTCTCGCGACAAATGCTTTCGGGATGGGAATCGATAAAGCAAATATTCGTACTGTAACGCATGCCGAAGTTCCTGGTTCACTCGAAAGCTACTATCAGGAAATTGGTCGTGCTGGTCGGGATGGTTTACCGTCACAATGTACTCTCCTCTATGACCAAAATGATCTACCGATGCTCATGGAATTCATCCGTTGGGCAAATCCAGATGCTGACTTCTACCGTCAGATTGATCATGTACTCGAACATGATCTTGAAAAGGTGAATGCGTTTGGCATCGAGTGGCTGAATGAAAAACTTCTTGGCCGACAGGCACGTCATGACCGACGGGTTGAAAGTGCCCTCCTCATGCTCGAGCGGTTTGGGGCCGTTGAATTCAGCAAGCAGATAGCTGGCACAGAAAAACAGATTTCACGATATGGACAACTTCCGGAGTCTCTTACAGATGAACCTTCTCTGGCTGAAAAGCTTCGGCGAGACCAACAGAAACTGCTTGCTATGGTCGAATACGCTCGCTGCGAAACCGATCGACGTGAATTTTTAAATAGCTATTTTCTTGGTGCACCAGACGCAAAGTAGCTGTGTACTTCGGACTACGAGTTACTGATTTAATCAAGCATTGTCAGCATCTCTTCAACTTTTTTTGAGATCGCCTTTTTACCTTGAGCACGCTCTAGTTCTTTCACCGATTGTTCCAGGTCTGCTTTACTTGGATCAGCTTCGACAGCCTTCTCAACAAGTTCTTTGGCATACTCGATCGAACTATCGATCATTCCAGCATCAGCTATCTGCTGGAGTACGTCTCGAAGCTGATTTACAACTGAAGGAGGCGCAACACGAATCACTTTTTCCCTGCTCCCACATCCAATAACCATACTCAATCCAATAACAAGGCATATTAGTTCTTTGCGCATCTGTTTCTCCACAAGTTACATGAGATACTTATGTCGTCTCAAATAACAAAATAAATTTAAGGAAGCTTGGCTACGTTCCCATCCTGACGCGCACCAAGATTCTGCCACGTGGTGAGGTCAATAGTGTCACTCACTGTGTGCGTTGCACCATCCGCCGTCACCGTATTTACTACACCAGGGTGCTTGCTTCGAGCGGGATACACACCATTCCGGTCTGCTGAATCGCCATAGCGTCCACCCGTTGCAAAAGAAACATGGTTCCAGTTAGGAGGTGCCACGGTATTGAATGCTGATTTCGTTGGTATACCACGTTGCCAATCTCGACCAGCATTACTTCGGTGCCATGTCAATGCTCCGGCATCGGCTGCCTGACCCATGGTTTCAAGATTTGCAGCTGTTGGAAAGTTTGGGCTACCCACCAAAGATATCTGAGCTGTTGTATCTCGTTCAAGATTCAGCAGCGTATCATCATTATCACCTTTTAAGCTCTCTGACAAAAGAATCGTGTTTGAAGTTCCATCGGTAATTTCTTCAAACGTTGTTGTATTGTGCTTCATAATTGGTCCATCAAAAACACCTGGTGTTACAGGCTGTAGACCATTGGGTCCTCCGCCACCGCCAGTTCGGTAGATGTTGACTGTTGACCCTGCATTGGCAACATAATTAATTCCACCAAATCTGGGATCTCCGTACGGTAAATCTGATGGACAGATAAAGGCTGTAATAAATTTTCGACGTATTGCAGCCGAGCCGTTCACTCCCCCGGTGGACCATCTGTTCAAATCCATCGCATCGTATGTTGTTGTCTCCTCGAGCCATGGCAATAACTGGGTCCATAAACTATGACCGAGCCACATATTCCATGCTGGTGCCCGATGGCCTGTACCGTTTCCAATATCAACACTTCGCTCTCCTGTTTGTGGATTCCCGTCAAACATGTACATAGGGAAGTGCTTATTAGCGTCGTAATAATTATGAAGGGCCAGACCGTGCTGCTTGAGATTGTTGGAACATGAAATACGGCGGGCTGCTTCACGTGCCTGTTGAACAGCAGGAAGAAGGAGCCCAACAAGGACACCGATAATTGCAATGACAACAAGGAGTTCGATCAGGGTAAAACCCCTACGATAGTTCGTGTTCATAATTCCACGTTCCCTTCAAAATTCCCCAAATGTAAAATGCAAGAAAGAAATCGGAGTTTGAAAAATCTGCCTCAACAGATCAAGCATTTTTCTTCAAAACAAATTGTTTTGGTATAGAAAGCTTTCGACTTGGTACAGAAACCGCACTGCACTCAGTTGCATGTGATCTGAAGACAAGCCTCATGTGGACGACAGTGTGATCAAACAAACGGTGCAATTAAATCAAATGATTTGCTATGCCGCTTCGGTTGAATCCAGAGGATTCCCGGGCGGTGTTTCACCGAAGTAGTATTTCTTGGCATCCGGATTACTCAATACTTCTTCTGCTGTGCCATGGCAGAGAATCTTTCCGGCCCGCACAATATAGCTGCGATCTGTGATCGCCAATGTCTCGCGTTCGCGGTGATCAGTAATCAGGATTGAAATTCCATCATCTCGTAAACCCATGATAATTTTTTGGATTGAGTGGATTGTCACTGGGTCGATACCGGTAAACGGTTCATCAAGCAGAATAATCCGGGGTTCAGTGACAAGACAACGAGCAATTTCGAGCCGTCTCTTTTCACCACCTGAAATGTAATGTGCTTTCGACTTCCGAATTCGTGTGATGTCGAATTGTTCCATTAACTCTTCACTTCGGCGACGGCGTTCTTTGGCTGGCATGCCAATGAGCTCCATAATTGCCAAAAGATTTTGTTGGACTGTCAGTTTGCGAAAAACACTCTGCTCCTGAGCAAGATACCCCATACCACCATCTCGCGACCGCTTAAACATCGGCCACTTTGTAATCTCTTTATCATCTAAGAGCACACGGCCGCCATTTGGAATAACAAGCCCACACGTCATCCGAAAACTTGTTGTCTTTCCAGCTCCATTGGGCCCAAGAAGACCGACAATTTCACCTTGCTGAACTTCAAATGAAACACCATCGACAACGCGACGACGTCCATAAACCTTCACAAGTCCTTCAGCTTTTAGCAGTGACATGTCCCATCCTTGATTTCACTTCTTCTACATCCGCAAATCAAACTATCAGATCTAACGGATGAACTTCATCCTCGCGAAGTTTGGCCACGAGGGCAATCGCAACTCTCCAAGTACAGGGAGAGTAACGGTTATATGGCGGGATGCGGGCACCATATGTGGCCAAACAATCGATATTGCACGGCCCAGAAGGAGTCGGCGATCAACATAATGGACGTCAATCCAAAGTCGCCCATCTTTACTGGCAGCTGAATTATCTCCCAAAACAAAGAATTGATCCGACTCAAGTGGGAATTCAAGAATGGGTTCATCCCGTATTTCACCTCGGCGACCAAAACCCACAGCACCAATATAAAAAATGTCCCGAAGTACTCTGATTGAGGAAACTGTAACAGCAACAGGTGTATCTTCTGACTTGACTGTAATGCCAACAGGCGCAAGGTCTGATGGTACAGTCGATCCCGGCTGAACAACTTCGAGAACCGGATCACGAATCGACTCTTTGTTAATCTCAGCATCCCAGAGGACTGGTGTTTCTGTTGGCATGATCTTTTTGTCTACAAAAAGCCTCAGTTCATTATCCACATTTGTGAACATCACTTCCCACGAACCTTTTCCCCGAATCGGAGTTGTCGCTTCTGCTGTGACACCACTTGCAGCTACGAGGGTCGCTGTACCGTTGGCTAAGTCAATCGAACAAAAATGCTGCTGACCACCATCAACGAGATCAAAGATGATGCGGCCATTGTCTGACTTACTTTCAAGAATACATTCAACAGCCAGATCACCTACCCAATGACCACCCTGACTGATCGCATTATATGCTTGAAAGTCTTTGACAAGTGCTGGCTTGGCATCTTTACCAACGCTCATCCCGAGCCGAACTTCTTTCCAGTCATCTGCCGTGGGATTAAATCGCTGATACCGAAGACTTGCTGACTGTCCCGCAGAACATGTTGTTGTAAATTGCCGCCGGCTCTTTTCAGGCTGCCACAGACCTGTATCTTCCCAATCGGCCCAGGCAGAAGGCCAACCTTCTTCCTGAAGAAGAGGCGCCGGAAAGTTACTGTCGTGAACAACCTGTAACATAGCCTGCATTACATGCGGTGGTTTCCTCGCAATCGTAGCTGGTTGCCCGTCACGACTTGTCCAGATGTCTCCCCCAGCAATACTCACCAATTCATTTGGCAATCCGACAAGCCTTTTTATGTAGTTTGTATTTGCTCCTTCAGGATACTTGAAGACAATGACATCCCAACGGTTTGGCTCTCGAAAGTCGTACGCAAATTTATCAACGAGGATCCGGTCTCCGTTGTATGACGGATAGCGCGCATCATACGTCACACTCGGCCCCTCACCCTCAATCAACTTCATCACGTTTCCGCAATTTGGGCAGGTCGCTGAAGCTATCATCTTGCCAGCGAGTCGCATCTGAAGCACCGACAATTTTCCACCCGGTGCTTCAAGGCTAGCAATCTGCTGCTTTGCCACTTCTCGCTGTTGAGGCCCTACAGATGAGTCATCAGCCAAACGTCGGAGCCGATCAATCTCACGATTCACTCGACCCAATTCAGTTCGAAATGTGTGTGATTGATCATCCTCTTCTCGACTGGCTCCAGCCTGAAAGTTGAACTCACACTCGCTGCAATCAAGATCCTTATGTCGGCCCATAAGTGTTGGGGCCATGGAACCAGTTGGTATCACAAAAGCCTCTGCCTCAAATGCACGAAACAGAAGGGCCAGCGTAAAAGCTATAACGAGAGACTCAACGGTTTCTCTTCCAAAGCCAAGTGGCCCACGAACAACATCGTGTTCAGTTGGTCCATCCACAGACTCCTTTGAAATAGCTGATGCCACCGGTGGGCTCTCTTTGCTTTTCTCATTGACCATCGTTGCATTATTCCTTTGACTGCGACTCTATCGACTGTTCAACCACCCGACGTATGTCATCATAGGAAAAAGATCTTTTAAGTTTTTCACTAGCATATTCATCGTCAAACTGTTGTATTAGCGTACCATGACGATCCCAGACAATGACAACGGGGACACTCGTAATATTCATTTTTTTATACAACGCATCTGCCTCATCACGATTGAGGAAGTTCTCAATATCTCCAGCTGAAACCTGCTCCAAAAATGTCTTCACTGGCGGGAGCACGTCTTCGGGTTCACCAAAACCTTCATAGTCAAATGAGAGCGAAAGACAGGCTACTGTATCACCGTAGTCTTTTTTAAGCTCAACCAGCCCAGGAAATTCTTTAATACACGGTGGGCATGATGTACTCCAGCAATCGAGGACAACAACCTTCCCTCGATGCGAGTCAATCCGCTCCACTATTTCAGAATAATCCGCAATGGCAACAGACACTGTGGCCGGCTGTTGAACGACGGCCTGTGGACCGTGATCAGATGGGTCATCATTCGACCATTCGCAGCCAGCAATCAAAAGTACGCCGACAAACAGCATCAGCCGCTTTAGAAATTGCACGTTTCGTGTCATGCTACAAATCATGTCACTGCCCACCGGACTATCGTTTGAACATATTCGACATCGACCGCCACACCACTTGGCTGGTCCTCGAGAGCTGGTTGTCGCCTGCCCTGCTTTTCGCAGCAAAGTAAATCTTTCTAACATCGTACGAACCTGTGGATGTTTTGGCATCCGTCGCTTAATTACCTGCGGTTCTAGCAAGCTCGATGAGAAAATTGCCCGGGACGCGGCGCAAGAGATTTCAATCGAAGTTCATCGGAGCCTGTCTCCAGTCCTTGATAAATTGAAGAACTCTGGATGGGAGTTGGTCGGTCTTGAGCAGTCGACCTATTCTGAGTGCCTTTTTTCATTTCCGTTTGTAAGCAAGACTGTTCTTGTCATTGGGAATGAGCGGCTTGGCATCGATCCAGAGATCCTGAGCCGACTCGATCGTGTTGCAGAAATCCCTATGGCCAGACTACCTCATAGCCTGAACGCGGCAACTTCAACTGCTGTAGCCATCTACGAATATTGCCGGCAGTTTCCAAATGGGACGCCACAATCTCCGTTAGGTGCAGGGTCATGACTCTGGTTATTGGCATCGACGAGGCGGGGTATGGGCCAAACCTTGGCCCACTGGTTATCGGTGGTTCCTCATGGCAGATAGATGACTTACAGAGCAATCAGTCATCCACAGACGTGGCAGAACATTTTCTAGAATTACAAAATGATATTCAGGATGACTACCGTGCAGGACAAGGACCACCTTGGGGTGATTCGAAGAAAATATTTACTCGGAGGGGCACAAAGTCTGAAACCCTTGAACCACTAGAGCGAGGTGTATTCGCAGCAGTTCGCATTGCAACAGATACACTGCCAGCGACCAGTGAGCACCTGCTTTCGTTGCTTACGCTAACGCCGCCTGATGATTATGATCTCGCCTGCTGGAAAAAACTCAATACACTGAGGCTACCGCTTGCAACAGAAGTGCCAAGGACGATTAAAGAATCCGATAAGGCGGCCAGACAATTACAGAACCACGCTATTCGATTGACTGGTCTGGCGTGTCGATGGATATTCCCAGAAACATTCAATGCTGCACTCAACACTGGACTGAACAAATCGGACATCCTGTCACAAACATCTCTGCAACTTGCCTTTGATCTTCGTAACCAGCACCCTGACTCGCCCGCTGTTATCTGGTGTGATCGGCATGGTGGCCGTAAACGGTATACAGGTGTTGTTTCGCACTGCTTTGATGCTGCACGAGTTGAGCCATTATCAGAAACAACGCATCACTCTCATTACTATATTCATGACTGTGAACATCCAACATCTATTCATTTTAGTGTAGGCGGTGAATCTCAATTGCCTGTTGCTGTTGCAAGCATGACGGCGAAATACACACGTGAACTCGCCATGGATGTATTTAATAAATTTTGGACAGATAAGTTACCATCGCTCCAGCCAACTGCTGGCTATCCAGTAGATGCCCAACGCTGGTGGAAAGAGACAGAGAAAAATCGACGTGGCATGAATATCAAAGACGATGCCCTCTGGAGAAAATCCTGATCTTGCTCAAAAATGATCAGGACTTCACACTTATTCGATGCACATGTTACCAACACAACTTTACATTATTCGTCATGCGTGGTCCGAAGAGTGTGGCATCGATCAAGATGATTATGATCGTCGCCTGACTAAAAAAGGTCGCAAACGATTTGAAAGGTTCGTTCGCTATATGCAGGATTTTGGGCTGGAGATTGATCTGGTAGTTACTAGTCCATTGGTGCGAACACGTGAAACAGCAGAAATCATTGTGGATACACTCAAGACTCCTCGTATTGAAATCCATGACTCGCTTGCTCCCGGGTCGCACTGGCAGGAAATTGCGGAATGGACCACTGAAGAAAACGTGCCCAAGGTAGCCTGGGTAGGGCATGCTCCCTGTGTTGGTCGACTTGTTGCAAGGTCGATTGGGGACAAGAACGCTGCTATTCGGATGCAAAAAGGGGCTATTGCCTCAATCTGTCTCGAGAATGGGTTCAGTCAACCAGGAGAACTGCAATGGCTTGTCACAGCACAAGTCATTGAAGCAGCGCTCTAGCTGTCACATACTTTAATTTGAAGATACTGAATCAATATGTAACGATCTCAAAGAATGCTTCTTTTTCCTTGATGAGGAATCGCATCATGAAACGACGAAAGAACTCTCACGCAAAAGTCCTCTATTTGATCCTCTTCATGGGCTCAAGTATTTGCTGTACGGGATGCTCTACGAAAGAACCGCCTCCGAGTGAAGTTATTGAAATTGAGACGATTGAAATTCTTGATCTCAATAAGAAAGACGGGGCATTGGAACCCAGTACTGCTGAAAAAGAAGTTGATAAAGCTCGCTCTGCTAAACAATCAGCTGACGAAGCAAAGGCTGCTGCTGATCGAGAAATAGAAGCAGCAGGAAAATCAGTCTCTTCGTCCGACAAGCCACCTACTGGATCAGAAGAGCAGCCTGCCAGCTCAGTAGAACCCGAAGCTGCTGAAAAAAATGCACCCAAAGAACCTCCCTCCGATGCCAGCAACTAAATCACCACACCTGCTTATACCGGCTGCCGATATATCAGGACCTTTGTTTGTTGGGATTGATCTAGGTGGTACCAATATCAAAGCTGCACTGGTTGATGACCACGGCCAAATGGTGGCATTTCATACTGAACCGACGCATGTCCAAAACGGTCCGGATGATGCTGCCATTCGCATGGGTCATTCTGTCAACCTTTTGGCACAGTGTGCTGGCCTTGACCGTTCGGATATAGCAGCCGTTGGTCTCGGAACTCCTGGCCCACAAGATCTCTCGACAGGTCTTTTGATCAAACCTGGCAACTTTCCTGGCTGGGAAAATTTTCCGGTGCGTGACCGTGTTGCAGAACATTGTGGTCATGCAGTCACATATGCAAATGATGCAACCGCAGCTGCCTACGGAGAATTTTGGGTAGGTTCCGGACGAGATGACACAAGCCTCATCCTCCTGATGCTTGGCACAGGAGTTGGTGGTGGCATCATTATTGGTGACATGACTATTGAAGGCGCACACAGCCATGGGTCAGAGTGCGGACACATAATTGTTGACTCCTCACCTACAGCTCGCATGTGCCCATGTGGGCAATCAGGTCATCTTGAAGCCTATGCAAGTGCTACAGCACTCAAGGCGATAGCGTCTGAACGAATTCATGATGGCGGTACCGGAACTCTTGCCGATGCAGTCAACCAGGGAGAACCATTAACACCTATTCTTATAGGAAAACATGCCGAACAAGGTGACCAACTCGCAATGAGCCTCATCATGGAAACGGCTGATTGGCTCGCAATCGGGATTGTGACACTCATGCACACGATTGATCCATCAGCTATCATCCTAGGAGGAGCAATGACGTTCGGCAGGGATGAACACCCCGTCGGACGAGCATTTCTTGACCGTATCGACACATCTGTTCGCCGCCGTACATTTCCAACACTCGCAAAAAAGACAGCTCTTCGATTCGCTTCGCTTGGTGGGAATGCAGGATCCATTGGTGCAGCTGGCCTTGGGCGACTCACCTGGAAACAACAGAACTCTCCAACGCACGCCTAAAATACTCATCATCTCACGGAAAGATTTCCTGAATGCCGTTCGACTGCAAGCATATTCGCAACTTTTCGATCGTTGCTCACATCGATCACGGCAAAAGCACGCTGGCTGACCGGCTGTTGGAAAACACTGGTACGGTTGAAAAACGTCAACTCAAAACACAAATGCTTGACGACATGGAGCTTGAACGGCAGCGAGGCATCACCATCAAGGCTCGAGCTGTTCGGATGGAATACCGTCACAATGGAGAGTTATACGAACTGAACCTGATTGATACACCAGGCCACGTTGACTTTCATTACGAGGTTTCCCGCTCTCTCGCTTGTTGTGAGGGGGCTGTTCTGCTTGTGGATGCATTTCAAGGTGTTGAAGCTCAAACAGTTGCCAATGCCTATGCCGCCATCAATGAAGATCTTGAAATTGTTCCTGTTATCAACAAGGTTGATCTTGTTCACGCACGCGTGGATGAGGTCCTTCTCGAAATGGAGCAATCGCTTGCTATCGAATCAGAAGAAGTCATTCGTGCAAGTGCAAAGACTGGTATTGGCATTGATGACCTGCTAGCCGCCATAATCGATCGGATACCACCACCGCAGGGTGATCCAGAAAAAGTATTACAGGCAATGATTTTTGATAGCCATTATGACAGCTATCGTGGGGTCATAACCTATGTACGAATCATCGATGGCACAGTAACCAAAGGACAGAAGATTCGTTTCCTGAAAACAGGTGTGACTCACGAGGTTCTTGATCTTGGCCAGTTTGTACCGCAGCGACAATCATGTGACCAACTCGCTGCCGGTCAGGTGGGATATCTTGTTTGTAATATCAAAGATGTTGAGCAGGTTCATATCGGCGATACGATTTCGGTACCAGGTAAGGATGCAGCTGAGGCTCTCTCTGGCTACAAGCCACCGCAGCGCATGGTCTATTGTGGGCTCTATCCCTCAGAAGGTGAGAACTTTGAGGAACTGCGAGAGTCTCTCGAACGGCTTGCGATCAATGATCCGTCCTTTGAATTTCAACCGGAAAGTAGTGAAGCCCTAGGGTTTGGTTTTCGCTGTGGATTCCTCGGCCTTCTGCACATGGAAATCATCCAGCAACGACTTGAGCAAGAGTCTGACCTTGATCTCGTTCAGACTGCACCAAATGTGACCTACCAGCTGCTTTTGAAAAATGGCAAGACCCTAGAGATTACGAATCCTCAAGATGTTCCTGATACAGGTCAGATTGAGGAATTTCGTCAGCCAATTGTTCGATGCAATTTTCTTGTACCGGTAGAATTTATTGGTCCTGTGATGCAATTGTGCAGTGATCGTCGTGGAGTATTCCTGAAAACCGAATACCTTTCTCCCACACGAGCGATGCTTTCGTTTGATCTGCCACTTGGTGAAGTGATTTATGACCTTCATGACAAAATAAAGAGTGTGACCCGAGGGTACGGCACACTTGACTATGAATTACAGGGATACTTTCCTGCAGATCTTGCCAGACTCGATATTCTTGTCGGTGGCAAAAAGGTGGATGCGCTTTCAATCATTTGTGACCGTAGAGATGCTGATAGGCGAGGACGAGCGATTGTCAAGAAACTCCGTGGTGAGATTGATCGCCATATGTTTGAAGTTGCTTTACAGGCTGCAATCGGCACAAAAATTATTGCTCGAGAAACGATCTCTGCTCTACGAAAGAATGTCACGGCGAAGTGTTATGGCGGCGACATCTCTCGAAAGAAAAAACTCTGGGCAAAACAAAAAGAAGGCAAGAAGCGGATGAAGAGTATCGGCTCAGTCGATATTCCTAAAAAGGCCTTTATGGCTGTTCTTGAAACGGGTGCAGAACGGCAATAGGGAATCGGGCTGCTCTCTTCTCTCTATCTTTCTTTCAGGACGTGCCATCGCTGGTACTTATTTTGAAAAGCCCACCTTCTACTGGCGTGGTCACCACACGTTTGTGCAGTGACCTCCCGCCTTCGTTCTCAGTCATCGGCTTAACGCCAACGACGGAACGGCTCATATATTCGCACTGTTAACAACAATTCACTAGCTGCGTAATTTGTGGTGTACGGTGTTCCTGTTGCATAAGTTGCTGTTGAATCACCGATTGAAAAAAAGCGATAGCCCAAATCTACCGCCATGTGGTCAGACACGTCATAGATAAGACCACCACCAGCCTGCCATGCAAAAGCAGAAACACGATTATCTGCGCTGAAAGCCGGAACCGCAGGTGTAGTAGAAGCAACCGAACGATAGCCACCTGCACCGATGCCGCCACCTGCATAAATATCAAGATTTCCTACAACACTGAAGTCTCGCCATACATTTGCCATTGCTGACCAACCATTCTTTGCAAAAGTAGACGCATTCGTTCCCGCACCCCCATCTAATGTAAAACCAACCACATCTCTACCTCGTCCTTCAAATTCCATCCGAAGGGCACCATTTTCACGGAATGATCGCATACCCACAGTACCACCAGCTGTGAAAAGTGATTGATTAGGCACTGTAGAACCACTTGGAATTTTATCCAGCGTGCCGAAATCCGCACCAACGATACCGCCAAGATAAAATTGTCGACAATTTCCACCGGTGTCACAGCATGAAAGAAATGAATCACATTCATTAGCTGCTTGGACAGAATTGATCGCCATAAGCCCTAGCAGACTTAGTGCGAAAACAACAATAAGCTGGCATCGCTTAAACAACTGACTCATTCCAGAAACATTGGTTTTGCTACGATGCGAATATGTGTAAATCATGTTTCTCCACCCAGAAATTGAGACCGAAGATTCAAAAAAAACCAGACGACTGTAATAACGGGTACTATCGACACAATTCGAATCTAGTGGAGCAAAAACAGTTTCAAACAAGAGACTCCACCTATTCCGCAAAGTCAAAAAGGCAGCTGTCACGTCCATCAAAATAGTTGTTCAAGGATATAAAGCCGGAGTTTTCAGCCGACAAGCATTGAGACAATTGTTTGTGGGTGTTTAACCGTCTCTTCAAGAGAATGATCTATCGATCACCGTAAAATTTACATGCTTTATCTATTTTCACTTCCACAGTGTCCTCCATCAACGACTGCTCTCAAATTTCTATGCAGTCTCAGAGATTTTCAGTGAACACAATGGAGGCTAAGCTATCCGCATGCTTTTCCATCCTGCGGCCTTAGCAGCAGCTATATCAAGCCGAGGATCATCCCCTATAAGAAGAAGGCTCTCGGGCTCTTTCTGAAGTCGTGACTCTACGGCCTGAAAGAACTGTGGTGCTGGTTTCCTCCAGCCAAGTTCGGATGAAGCAAAAATTTTCTCGATACCATTAAGAGGTTCGACATGTTTTGCGAGTTCAAGCAGTCGCTCATCAAAGTTACTGGCTACTGCCACCTCAATGCCGAATTCACGGACAGTCTCAAGAAGACGACAACCCTGATCTACTGGCTGCCATGATGAAGGCTGGCCGAAATGGATCCACAGGTCATCAAAAATTTTGTCGGCAGCCGGTGAGGCTTCAAAAACATCAAAGACGATCTGTCGCCACCGGTCATATTCTCGCCGTCTATGTGTGATGAAAGCTGGTTTATTTTGGGCATCAAGAGACTCCTGTCTTTCCCACGCGATTGAAAAACGCTGGGCAATCTCTCCTGCCGACATCGAGCATCCAAACTTCTCAGCAGATTTTTTATACGCCTCTGACACGGACGGTGCTGGTTTTAATAATGTCCCCACAACGTCGAACACAACAGTGTCGACCCCAGCAAGAATTTCATGGAGCAGACTTGATTGTGTTGCGACGGTCATGATGAACTCCAGTGGCTTATTTATCTAAATAACGATAGACGCCGCTTGTTCACTCGGGTACGGAAAAAGCTATTTGGCTCCTAAATATGTTTAAAAATAGCAATTTGGTACCGAAATAGACTACTGTCGTGCAATCAAGCCAAGATCAAGTCCGAAGACAAACAGCATGAGTGAAAGCAAAAGAATTAACCCGATATACGATAGAGCCGCCACGACATTTTCACTCGGCGGCTTACCACGGACGAGTTCATACATCAGAAAGACCATATGCCCACCATCGAGAACAGGTATGGGTAAAAAATTGATCACGGCAAGATTTGCACTCAACATTGTGAGAAAAAGTAATAAACGCCCGAGGCCTTCTTCGGCTGACTTTCCAGCCTGCTTAGCAATTTCAATTGGCCCGCCAAGAAGCCTGGGGCTAATCTGATTACTCGTAATCTTCTGCAAAAATCGATACACCATTGACAGGTCTTCACCTGTTTTGGAAAGACCTTTTGTCAAAGCAGCACCAATGGAACCGGCTTTCACAAGACGATAAACCGGACGGAAGACCAATCCGCGATCAACAATAAAGTCGACAGTTGAATCCACCGGATTCAATTCAACATCACGAGCCAGTCCATCTGATGATTTTACAGTTAATTGGAGACGAGTATCTTTCGGTGACTGCTGAATCATCGCCATAACGAATGGCCAACTCTGTGATTCTTCTGACAATTCAACGCCGGGATCATTCTCATCAATCGGCTCATCTTTTTTGGCAAATCGTGCACGAGTCACAAACTCACCATCCTGAATACCTGCCCGAGCAGCTGGTGAGTCTGGCACAACCTTAGCAACCTCTGACCCGACATTAAAAGCAATACCAAGACTTGAAACCGCTACTGGACTTTGGGGCCACCGTGCCTGCTCAATCCATGTAACGTCTCGCGGTGTTATTTCGATCATTTCAGGCACAAGTTCGCCAGAAGCATTGTGAACTGCATCAGTTCGAAGGACACCCAACAAGACGACCTCGCCAGCTCGCTTTCTAAGCGTGTTGTCGATGGTCAAAGGATTGCCCAGTGATTCACCATCAATAGAAACAATTTTATCTCCTGCTTTTAGTCCGACTTCAGATGCCGGAGAATCAGCTTGAACACTCGCAATGGGCCCTGGCACCATTACCAAACCAGTCTCACGTCGAGGCTGTGAGGGAACTGAAATAGGCAAGCTCTTGTTTTGACGCTGCACCGAAACTGAGACAGGCATCGCCACCTTGTTAGAAAGCGATGCTATCAATTCGGCATACGTTGAAACAGATACTCCATCAACTGCAGTAATGGTGTCTCCTGGTTCAAATGCCGGCTCCGCTTGTGAAGCAGCGCCAGGAAGCCCCGGTTCAAGGCTTTCGGGTAGTGTTATTGAAAACGGACTTGTCACACCGACTGTCGGAATCCCCAAGTCTGTATCTGGATGCAGCGTCAACGTTGTCTCACTGCCATCAGCTGGTCGACGTACTGTGAAGTCTATGCCTTGTGACGGGTCACCCAGCGTTACACCCTTTTGCAGATCAGTAAAAACTGGTTCGGTTTTGGATCCTACCGCAACAATTTCATCACCGGTACGTAATCCAGCTCGCCACGCTGCACCACCTGGCCGAACACTCGAGACTTCACAGGTCAGTTCTTGTACGCCAAGACCAAAAGCCCACGCTGCAAGCAACACGGCAAAAATCACATTCATTATCACGCCGGCTGAAATAATCGCCATTCGTTCAGGCACCGATTGGGCAGGATAACTTCGCGGGTCCCATGCAGGATGTGGATCAGAAGTTGGCTCGGCTGGCAAATCACCAGACTCCATAATGTCCTTTGCCCGCTGGGCTTCGCGGGCCGCAGCTGCTGGATTGTCATCCTGCCCAAGCATCTTGACATATCCTCCAAGAGGCAGAATTCCGATGCCATACTCTGTCTCACCCCATGTAAACTTGCCGAGATTCCAGCCGTTTATATCGAAGCCGATATAAAACTTCTCACATTTGACACCACAAGCTTTGGCAACGAGAAAGTGTCCAAGTTCATGGACAAAAATGACGAAGCCAAGACCAATGGCAACCTGCAAGATCACAAGCCAGCTTGCTGGCTGAAGAATCCACATTCCTAATAACCCCACGGGTGAAATGACCAAACTCAGCGACATCAACACATCCACGTTTTGACTTCCTTTCTTGCCCAGGCATCAAGCCTGAGTATGTCTTCGAGTGTAGGATCACCAATAAATGGATGTTCCGACACTGCTCGCTCACACAATTCAGCAATCTGTGGAAACCGCACCACACCATTGAGGAATGCCTGAACTGCCTCCTCGTTTACAGCATTCAAAACCACGCCAGCTGTACCACCCCGAGCTGCAACATCATAGCCGAGACGAACTGCCGGAAAACGTTCAAGGTCAGGGGGACTCAGTTCCAGTTGTTGTGCGACACCAAAATCGAAACGCCGAGCTGGTCCATCGTACCTTTCCGGATACGCAAGCGCATACTGGATTGGCAGTTTCATATCTGGTGGCCCAATCTGGGCGATGACCGAACCATCAACAAATTCAACAAAAGAATGAATTATTGATTGTGGATGGACAACTACACCCAATTGGTCTGCTCGAAGATCAAAGAGCCAGCGGGCCTCAATCAATTCCAGTGCCTTGTTCATCATGGTTGCCGAATCAATGGTAATCTTTGGACCCATTGACCATGTCGGATGTTTGAGCGCTTGCTCTGGTGTGACCTCAGCAATCTGTTCTTTCGTATGCGTTCGAAAAGGTCCTCCGCTGGCGGTCAGAACAACTCGCTGCAATTCCTGTCGACGACCACTCCGCAAGGCTTGATGGATTGCAGAATGCTCACTATCTACCGGAACGATCGTGGCACCAGAACGCGCAGCCAACTGTGTCACCAAAGGCCCGGCTGTAACCAACGTCTCCTTGTTGGCAAGCGCTACCGTCTTTCCTGCTGCAAGTGCTGACCAGGTACTCCGTAAACCAGCAGCCCCCACGATAGCTGAAACAACGCGATCAATCTCTGGACCAGTTAGCAGTTCTTCAAGACGTTCTGGACCGACGACGAGTTCTGTTCCTTTGGGCAACGCCCCTGATCCGAGTGATGCCGCAGCAGCAGAATCAGTCACAACGACCCAGCGAGGCCGACATGCCTGAGCCTGTTCAACGAGAACATCAATGCTGCGGTGCCCACACAGCAGGTGTACCTTGAAGCGACCCTCCGAGGCAGCAATAACTTCAAGAGTATTCTTGCCAATACTTCCTGT
>Ga0114925_10000500_pt1 | contig 17393 bp, 12 predicted proteins | sample SumtaG_2_FD_87287 | JGI IMG/M metagenome (GOLD analysis project Ga0114925, IMG submission 87287) | Deep subsurface microbial communities from Indian Ocean to uncover new lineages of life (NeLLi) - Sumatra_00607 metaG | ecosystem: Environmental > Aquatic > Marine > Oceanic > Sediment | place... | reverse complement strand
GTTTTTTTGGCTTTTTGTCGAATTTGAAATCGTCAGGCAGGCTGCCGCCACCTTCGGCCCATACCGACAGTATGACTTTGTACCTTTCATCTGCTTGCCGGGTGCCGGGTTTGCCGAGCGTGAAATCTCTGCGGCCAACCCTGATTCTTAGATAGCCACGGTTATGCAATCGTGGTTTTGGCAACGTGCCTGCCGTGCGTGCACACATAATTCAACCCTCCGGAATCGTTAAAGCGGGGACGAAAGCGGGGACATCCCCGCTTTCAAAATCCGAAACGTATTCCAGACGGCACACCCGCAGAATGCGGGCGGTGCGTTTCGTACCTTGTTTGTAGGTGCTAACTACAAGCAAGACAAACAGTCGGGGCGACATGATTCGAACATGCGACCTCTTGGTCCCAAACCAAGCGCTCTACCAGGCTGAGCTACGCCCCGAATGAGGTTCTGAAATTAGGAACCTCAGAAGATGTCTCAGAGTATAACTGAGACTGAACAATGTCAGAGTAGTAAAGAGAATTCCCGAGAACAAGGCACGTTTTTAGTCTTTGAGGAACTCCAGCAGGCGTTCAAATTCCTCTGGGCTCCCGAACGGAATCACAATTCTTCCCGCTCCCTTGCTATTTGCATGAATAACGACTTTTGTGCCAACAGCCCGCCGGAGTTCGTTCTCGAGTGAGACAATCTGACTTGATCGCCGTGAAGCTGGACGCCCCGGTTTCCTTTTTGTTGTTTTTTCAGTGGCTTGTAAATTCTGTACAGCATTATTAGGGGAACCTGTGATTTCTTCAATTTCGTCGGCCCGAAGTATTTCTTGAATTTCGCCTTCAACAGCGCGAACAGAGAGCCCTTGCGTTACAACTTTTTCAGCAAGCGTCACCTGTTCGTGTTCATCACCCAAAGGTAAAAGGGCTCTGGCATGGCCCATTGAAATTTTACCGGCACGAAGTTTCTGTTGAACAAGTTCCGGTAATTCCAGCAAACGAATTAAATTGGCGACTGTTGAACGATCGACCGACAACCTTTTTGCAAGTTCTTCTTGAGTCCCACCCCATGTAGCAAGGTATTGTTTGAAACTCGTTGCCTTTTCAAGAGGGTCGAGATCACGACGCTGAAGATTTTCAACAATTGCAATCTCGGACATCTGGCGGTCGTCAACTTCAAGCAGCCGCACTGGAACATTTTCCCAGCCCAGACGACGTGCCGCTTCTAAGCGACGTTGGCCAGCTATTAGTTGATATCGATCATCTTTTGATCGCACGACAATAGGCTGAACAAGTCCATGCTCTTCAAGGCTGCTTGCTAATTCAATAAGATCGTCTGCCGACATCTCACTGCGAGGTTGCCAAGGATTCGGATCAATAGACGCAGTTGCAATTTCACTGGCAGGAAGTTCGGCGGCAGCTTGTTCGAGGTCTTCAGCCTTATGTAAAATAAGTTGCGCAGCGGCTGATTTTGAACGATCAGGGGTTTCAGGCTGGCTAGCCAACGCTCCTGTACCATCAGTCGGTGGTGCCGACTGGTCCATCCCAGCTCTTCCCAAAAGCGCTTCCAGACCTCGCCCTAACCGTCGTTCTCTACTCACAGTCGCGTACCTCCATACACAGTTCCGTATACGCCCGTGCTCCCAAAGAGCGTGGTGCGTAGTCGAGTACGCTTGATGCGTGACTCGGCGCTTCTGATACATTGACATCCCGTGGAATGACCGTGTCAAAAACAATCTCACCAAAAAAATCTCGAACTTCTTGTTCAACCTCAGTGGTCAGTTCTAGGTTGGCGTCATGCATCGTCAGCACAATGCCACTAAAGGAAAGGCGGCCAGGTTGATCAGCCATAACATCTCGGATCACCTCGATCATTTGCGTCAATCCTTCGAGCGCGAAATACTCGCATTGGATTGGCATAAGTACTTCCGTTGAACCGGCGAGTGCAGTGCGCGTGAGCTCCCCCAGGGAAGGGGGGCAGTCAATCAGGCAGTAGTCCCATGCATTGAGTCCGCATGAAAGATGATTCGAGAGAACCATTGAGCCAGCACGTGCCTTTTCGGCAATCCGTTCCACATCGCGAACGCTTCGACTGCCTGGAAGGAGCGAGAGATTTGTGACTGCTGTACTCACAACGTTCTCGCCCAAAGACGCTTCAGACACCAGCGGATGTGTTTTGGCTGGAACGCCACCAAGCCCAGTGGTTGCATTGCATTGGGGATCGAGATCAACCAGCAATGTATGCATGCCTGCCTTTGCAAGTCCTGCTGCTACGTTAGAAGCAGTCGTTGTCTTGCCGACACCACCCTTTTGGTTTGCTACACACACAATCCGGCCCATCCGCGTATTCCTACAAATGATTTCGCAACGCACAACACGTGCTTTCGGTGTATCGGCACGAACCGGTGAGTTCGTCATCATCGGACTTCGGTGGGTGGTGTTTCACGTGAAACCGACGAACTTTGCGCAGACTACGAGTCTTACCTGTTTCACGTGAAACGAACTGTCTTTCCACATGAGTTGTTGTGTACCCAGTGATAAAAAGATCAGCCGCTTCTAGATCAGCTGCTTCTATTCGTCTTGTTGCAGAAGCCAAGCGGGCGATAGGTTCCGCGCATTACGGTTGGATTTTGATCGTGAGCGAGGCGCAATTCATGCGTAAGCCTTTTCTCTACATGGTTCTTGCCGTCACCAGCATGGTGTTCGTAGCCCCGGCGGTTGAGCCGGTGTTGGACGAAGCGGCTAAGATGTCCATCATGCTGCCTTACGCAACAGTGCTTAATAAGGAGATCGTCGATACTGCTGGTAAAGGTAGGATTGATGATGCGGTCGAGTTGCTCGCATCCTAGTCATGGCGAACGTTCGACTAAGCAAAGCGGGAAAAACTGCGCCATGCGTATTCGGCAATATACGGCGCGGCCGGAGTATATGACGGGAATGATCTAGTGGCGGTACAAAAGTATTCTCCGCGTGGGGATAAGGCCTATCTGATTGCCTACCATCGCGAAAGCCTGGCCCTGCACTCCTATACGTTGTTCCATCGAGACGTACAGTGACATGTCACCGGCATGTCGCTCGATGATGACCTAGACGACATGGGCACGTCTGCGCCTGGGGTTTACCTAGCCCACAACCCCAGCTAGCACTTCACCCTTCCGCTAGGAATTAACGTTTTCCGCTTCGCGACATTTGCCTCTTCCTGCACGTGAATAAATCAATGTGGTTCTGCTGACTACCTAGGGACTCAGGGCCCTGCCATGCTTCTCTAGATCACGATCACGGCTTTTGTGAGGTTGAGAATTCTAATTTCGATTGAGATTGTATGCGTTGCTCTGGCAGACCAGATCTCTTTCTGTCCACACGTTAAGCATGTGAATTGTTCTACCCAAGTGATATCAAAGAATAGCCTGCCGAGTAATGATTCGCGTTCATAGTCTGTAGGTGGGCTTGGAATGGTTGGTGTTTCACATGAAACACCAACCAGAGGAACGAGAAGAGTCTTACGGAACTAACAAAAAAAGGCAGTAAAAAGAAAAGGGCTGCAGGATGAAGGACATCCTGCAGCCCTCTGAGTCTGTTTTTTTACAGTTTTTAATATCGGTAATAATCCGGCTTGTATGGGCCATCAACCGGTACGTTGATGTAGTCAGCCTGTTCACTTGTCAACCGAGTCAATTTGACCCCAAGCTTTTCTAGGTGAAGGCGGGCAACTTCCTCGTCCAACTTCTTGGGTATCATGTGGACGTCAACAGAGTACTGGTCTGTATCACGGTTCGACCAGAGTTCCATCTGTGCAAGCACTTGGTTCGTGAACGATGTGCTCATCACGAAACTTGGGTGACCAGTTGCGCAGCCAAGATTCACGAGGCGGCCCTTTGCCAAAATAATAACACTTCGCCCACTATCGTCGAAGGTATATCGATCAACTGCACCGATGTCTGCTGCCTTGATTTCGTCCTTCGATACCTTGCCATCAGCAACTTGCTGTTCGAGCCACGCGACATCTATTTCTGTGTCGAAATGCCCGATATTGCAGAGAATTGCGTCGTTCGGCATATGCTTTATGTGTTTGCCCAGAATGATGTCCTTATTGCCGGTAGTGGTGACAAATAGATTTCCTTCTTTGCAGGCGTCTTCCATTGTGACAACTTCAAAGCCTTCCATGGCAGCTTGCAGTGCATTGATCGGATCAATCTCAGTTACAATGACACGGCATCCATAGCTTTTCAGGCTAGCAGCACAACCTTTGCCAACATCACCATACCCACAGACGACGGCGACTTTGCCGGCAAGCATAATATCCGTTGCCCGCTTGACGCCATCGGCCAGTGACTCACGGCAACCATAGAGGTTGTCGAATTTACTTTTTGTCGCACTATCGTTGACGTTAATTGCTGGGACCTGAAGAGCACCAGTCTTGTTGAGGACCTCGAGCCGGTGAATTCCAGCAGTCGTTTCCTCACTCACGCCATGGATGTTCGCGAGAAGTTCGGGGAATCGCTCGTGGACCATGGCAGTGAGATCACCACCGTCATCGAGGATCATGTTTAGTGGTTTCCCTGAAGGAAACATGAGGGTTTGTTCGATACACCATTCAAATTCTTCTTCAGATTCACCCTTCCATGCGTAAACAGGAATCCCTGCAGCTGCTATCGCAGCGGCTGCATGATCTTGCGTGCTAAAAATGTTGCAGCTGCTCCAGGTGACTTCGGCACCCAATTCCACAAGAGTCTCAATAAGCACAGCTGTCTGAATGGTCATGTGAAGGCAACCAGCGATTCGGGCTCCAGCGAGTGGCTTGGACTCACCATACTTTTCCCTCAGGGCCATAAGCCCAGGCATCTCATTTTCAGCAAGTGTGATCTCCTTGCGGCCCCATTCAGCTAGAGACAGATCAGCAACTTTGTATGGCAGGTGGGTATCAACTTGAGCCACAGGAACCTCCTCGGACATTGTTAGACGAAATAGCACGAATTTACCTGCTCAGAAATAATTAAGAACAGATACCTCTAAATTGTAACGCTTCAACATATTGCGCACAGGTCGAATTTGCCGGTCTCGTGTGAGATCGTGCAAAACTGCACGTAACAACGATTTGGGTAAACAAAGCAGGAACGGAAGTGTAAGCCGTCCTGTGCTCAGGCCCGGTCCCGCTCGGAAAAGGCCTGTTTGGCAGATTCAATGAATCGTCTGACTAAATCAGGATCCTTCTGGCCGGGTGATGATTCGACACCACTGGCTGTGTCGACGGCGGTTGCATGTGCGGTTCGTATAGCCGTCGCAACGTTATCGGGTGTAAGCCCGCCAGCAAGTGTTGTTGGAACAGGAAGACTTGGTGCATCTGCAACGGCCTCCCAGTCAACAGTGTGCCCGGTCCCGCCGAGCGTACCGGGATTGGCTTCACGTGAAACACCGGCATCAAGTAATGCCATTGCTGGACGGCAACCACAGGCGGCAGCTGCGTCAATCCATTGACGAGCTGTTGCTAATCGGTCTCGTTCTATTGATGGATCCTCAAGTCGTACCACCCGAATGACCGGGTAGGGTTTCAATTCATCACAGCGCCAGGGTGGATCACTTTTGTCTGGTGGTCCATCAAATAGTCCATGAAGTTGAATCGCATCTAGACCAATCTTTTTTGTTATCGAAAGCATTTCACTTGAGGGGCGTCCCACAAAAACTCCAATTCGAAGAATCTCCTTCGGCAGGTTGTGGGATATTTCAGTCGCTATTTTGAGATTGAGGCAGCGAGGGGATCCCGTAATGAAATTCAAACCAATCGCATCAGCTCCTGCAGCGGCGATCATCATCGCGTCGTCTACAGAAGTAACCCCACATATTTTGACCTCAAACATAAAATTCCTCGTATTCGTCAGCAGCATTGCAGGGTAGATGAATTGCAATGATCCGCAGATTCCGCGTGGGTCTCCTCAGCGGAGTCGACTCGCCCAACCGGAAAAGTCTATGCGTTGAGTCAACGGTACAGGAAGGCACCGGATTCGGTCGACAATATTCCAGTGCAATCAGGCCCGCTGTGCTCTCGATAGTTCTTCATCTTATACGAACGAGTCGAGTCCATCCTCGCAACTATATATATGTCATCACCAAAAAGTTTTTATCCTCTGGCGAGTCGTCCATTTATGACTGCTCCTCGTGTGGGCTCCTTTCATCCTTCTCCTGACGCCACGAAGGCAATTGATGGATTACGTCGGGCTGTAAAACGGGCTGAGGGTATCGGTCTTCTTGTTGGTCCAACAGGGTGCGGAAAATCACTTCTTTTGTCGTGTCTTCGTGAACAGCTTGAGGGTGATTATGCTGTATCAATTCTTTCTGGGGCACGTATTTGCACTCGACGGGGATTGTGGCAGTCGATTTTGTCAGACCTTGATGAAGCCTACCGTGGCCTCGATGAAGAGGAATTGCGGATTGGACTCGTCGACCGTATCCGTGGGCTTTCTGCGATAGGTTCGGGTTTAGTTGTACTCGTAGATGAAGCACACACGCTGCCTCGAAGACTTTTAGAAGAACTACGATTACTCACCGGGGTTGTAACTACGTACCCAGCAGTTCATCTCGTGCTGGCAGGTACAATCCGTCTTGAGGAAATGTTGGGAGAATCTGAATTAGAGGGAATTGCCCAGCGAATAGCCCTACGTGGATACTTAGAAGCACTCGACTACGAAGAGACATGTCGATATGTTCGCACGCAGATGTACTGTGCCGGACTTGATTGGGATACAGGGTTTGAACCAGAGTGTGACGCAATAGTCTTTTCACTCACAGAGGGTGTTCCAAGGCTTATTAACCAACTTTGCGATCAGGCTATGAGGTTGGCTGAGCAAAGGAATGCTGATCAAATCGGCAAACATGACCTCGCATCTGCATGGGAGGAAATCCAATGTCTTCCGGCACCCGCCTCTTTGCAAAGTGAAATTTCGAACACAAATATATGTTCACAGGCTGATGAGCCAGAGCAATCCAGTGCGTCATTTGCAGCAGAAGTTGGATTTTCTGGGGAAGAAGTTGTCGAGGAAAGCTGTTTTGGGGAAGACATAGAGTCAGCGGTTGTTGAGTTTGGAACTCTTGGGGAAGATGACCACCAAGAAGACCTGCAGGTAGAGGCAGATGCTTCAACGGGCAATGCGACACTGTCTTTTTCAGAAGGGTTTTCTGGTGAAAATCAAACGTCTCGTTGCATAATCGAACAACAACACCAGCAGTCCGAAGATGAACCATCCTCGGTTGGCTTTGAGGAATCCCAGCGAGCGACGGAGTTTGCGGTCAACGCATTAATTAAAGAGGCACAGCAGGGCCTTGAAAAATATTCGTCCATGAATGAAGAAGTGAAGCCAGCAACACCGGTTCATGGCGACGATGTTTGTCTTGGATCTGATATCGAACTCGTATTTGATCCACCATTTGATTCGGACGACGAAGCGAAACGCCCCGATCCGTTTGCAGAATGTTTCGCAGAAGAGGAGACGGTGGTTGAACGCTACATCATGGAGGGTCCCGATGATTTTCAACGTCGGCTGCATGTTGCGAGTCGAGAGGGTCAGTCGATCAATCGAAAGATTTCAGAATTAGACACGAGTGGATCGCTGGAAAAAAAGCAGAATAACGTTGTTGCAAAAAAAGAAGAGCCAACGTCATCGGTTGCTCTTCAATCGCCGAAGCATGCTGAGGAGCAGCATCTACAATCCGAATTAGATGATTCAGATATGGTTGTCATTGAAGAGGATAGATATCCTGACCCAAATAATACGAATTCAACCGTTTCTGCAGTACGAACTGGCGACTATTCACGTCTTTTTGCACGCCTTCGCCGCGGCGGGTGAAGGGAGACTTCGAGTTAGTAAAGACCGATGAGTCAACGTACGAACTCAGCTAAAGAGATCACCTTCGCTGATTGAAAAAACGAGTTTTTCATAGTTCTTGACCGTTTGGCTGTGATCTTTTTATTGGCAGGCCCATTGTTTCTCGTGGGCTTCCGTGTTCGCTCGTATTCAACGTAGGTATCTTGAATACAACAACGTTAATTATTTTCCAGAAAACCTCGTTTTTTCTGATGGAAATCTTTTTTGTTTTGATAGCCATGCGATGATGAAGGAGGCGTTCGTGAAAAATCAGAAACGACGAATTGGTATTCTTACCAGCGGTGGTGATTGTCCCGGACTCAACGCAGTCATACGAGCAAGTGTCCTGTCTTCCGAAAGGCTTGGATATTCATGCATCGGTTTTTTGCGTGGATATGAAGGGCTTAGTGATCCGGTTGCGTACATGCCGCTAACCCCGACAAATACCAGCGGTATCCTCACCCAGGGTGGAACAATCCTCGGTTCAACAAATCGAGGACGATTCTCAGCAACCGTAGGTGAGGACAACCGTTTAGCCATTGCCCCGGACTTACTGGCCGATGTTGCTGGGACCGTTCGTCAACTTGGTGTTTGTGGCTTAATCTGCATAGGAGGAGATGGGTCCCTGGCAATTGCTGATCAGTTTCATCAGTTTGGTATTCCAGTCGTTGGAGTTCCCAAAACCATCGATAACGACCTTAGTGCTACTGCCTTTACATTCGGTTTTGATTCTGCGGTATCAGCTGCGACTGACGCGTTAGACCGGTTGCGAACAACTGCAGCGAGCCATGAACGAATTATGGTACTCGAGGTGATGGGGCGTCATGCAGGGTGGATCGCTTTGCATGCCGGGCTTGCTGGTGGGGCGGATGTAATTCTTCTACCAGAAATTTCTTGGAACTTTGAAAGCATTTGTCGAAAGATTATGGATCGCGAGTCAGTAGGTCGGCGGGACTCGCTACTGGTTGTTGCTGAGGGAGCAACGTTGCCGACAGGTGATATGGTTTGTGCGACATCAACAGACATAAACCAACAGGTAAAACTCGGTGGAATCGGCCAAGTTGTTGCGGGTGAAATAGCAAGACGAATAGACAGGCAGACCCGCACTGTGGTTCTTGGACATCTTCAGCGCGGTGGAAGCCCGACTACGTTCGACAGAGTTCTTGCGACAGAGTTCGGTGTTCTGGCTGTACAATTGATTCATGAAGGACGGTTCGGTGAGATGGTATGCTATCGGCCGCCAGAAATTGAGAATGTGCCGATTGCTTCAGCAATCAAACGGCTCTCTCGAGTCGATCCGAATGGTTCGGCCGTACGCACTGGTCGTGGTTTAGGTATATCTTTTGGGGACACATGCTGATGTTCAGCAGGCGGTCCAATGAAAATTTGATGGGGGGGGCAGAACATGGCAGCGAATGACAGGTCAGCAGGGCGAGTTGCAAGTGTGATGCAGGAGCATCGTTCATTTCCACCATCAAAAGACTTTTCAAGCCGATCTCGTATCGGATCGAAAGAAGCGTACCAGGCACTATATGATCAGGCTGCTAATGACCCCAATGGCTTTTGGGCGGAACGAGCTCAATCATTGCCTTGGATGAAGCCTTATGACGAAGTGTTGCGATGGAACGCTCCTCACGCAGAGTGGTTTGTAGGTGGTCAAACGAATGCTTCGGCAGCATGCATCGATCAACATGTTGATGCTGGTTTGGGTGATAAGACTGCAATCGTATGGGTCGGTGAGCCTACTGGTGAGCGGCGAACGCTCTCGTTTTCTGAACTCAAGGAGGAAGTAAGTAAGGCGGCCGCAGGATTATCAAGGCTGGGTGTGAAACAAGGCGATGTTGTTTCTATCTACATGCCCATGACACCAGAACTTGTTATTGCAATGTTGGCATGTGCAAGAATTGGTGCCGTTCACTCTGTTATTTTTGGTGGTTTCTCAAGTGAAGCTATCGCTGATCGAAATAATGACGCGCAGGCTGTAGCAGTCATAACCTCAGATGGAGGGTGGCGGCGAGGCAGTGCTTTGCCGCTCAAAGCAAACGTTGACGAAGCGGTCAAGAAGTCGCCGACGGTGAAACACGTTGTTGTTCTGAAACGAACTGGTCAAGAAGTCACAATGGTTGAAGGCCGCGACGTGTGGTGGCACGACATGGTTTCAAATGAATCTGGTAAATTCGCGCCCGTACCGATGGACTCTGAGTCACCACTTTTTATTCTCTACACAAGTGGATCGACCGGGAAGCCAAAAGGTATCAAACACACAACGGCCGGGTATCTGTTATGGGCGAAAACAACGGCCGAGTGGGTTTTTGATCTGCGTGATGATGATCTGTTCTGGTGTACAGCTGATTGTGGTTGGATTACAGGGCACAGTTATGTCACCTATGGTCCGTTGGCAGCTGGCGTTGGGATCCTTATTTACGAAGGTGCACCAGACGCTCCTCACCAAGGACGCTTCTGGGAGATTATCGAAGACGAAAAGCCAACTATTTTCTATACGGCTCCAACGGCTATTCGAGCGTTTATGAAGTGGGGCCCTGAACATATTGAGGGAAAAGATCTTTCCAGCTTGCGACTGCTTGGAACAGTTGGAGAAGGCATTAATCCAGAAGCATGGATGTGGTACCACGAGACAGTCGGGGGTGAACGTTGTCCTATTGTGGATACATGGTGGCAAACCGAAACCGGTGGAATCATGATGAGCCCGCTCCCTGGCTGTATTCCAACGAAGCCGGGTAGCTGTACGTTACCGTTGCCCGGAGTCTGTCCAGAAATTGTTGATGCCTCTGGTCAGCCAGTTGAACAGGGTGAAGGTGGTTGGCTTGTAATGACAAAACCTTGGCCAGGTATGCCTCGTGGTATCTGGGGTGATGAGGAACGTTTCGTTGAAACGTACTGGGAACGAGTTCCAGGAAAGTATCTTGCTGGTGATAACGCGAGACAGGATGAAGATGGCTACTTCTGGATTATGGGTCGGATTGACGATGTTCTTAACGTTGCTGGTCATCGACTTTCAACAATTGAAATTGAAAGTGCGTTGGTCAGTCATCCAGCTGTTGCAGAGGCGGCAGCGGTTGGTCGTCCACATGACGTCAAAGGTGAGGCTGTTTCGGTTTTTGTCACGCTCAAGTCCGGTGAACCAGACGAAGCATTGAAAAAAGAGCTGCGACAGCATGTTCGTCAGCAGATAGGCGCGATTGCCTCACCTGATGACATTCACTTTTCTGCATCACTCCCTAAGACACGTAGCGGCAAGATCATGCGAAGGCTTCTTCGAGATATCGCTGCTGGTCGCGAAACAGTTGGTGATACAACAACGCTCGAAGACTATACGGTCTTAGCGAATCTCCGCAGCAGTGAAGAGTAAAAGTTTTGCCCGTCTTCTTAGCACGTGGTCTGTACTGGGTTATTTTCACATTCTGATAGTCGAAGCGAAACACGGGACGTGCGGGAAAAAAGTCCTATAATTTAGAAGTGTAAGGCTTTTTTTGCACTAGACATGTTTCCTGCGCCTATATCTCAGTTGTGTAAACGTTTCGATTACCCGTTCAAATCAACAGCATGAAAAACAGGATGCGTCTTCCCCTACTGCTTTCGATCCAGCCTGTTTCGATCGGTGCTGGTTCGATCAGGTCTGGTTTATTTGCCTTGCTCTGTGTTGCTATCAGTTGTCAATCTGTTCAGGCGGAAGTAGGTGCCAGACGGGCAAACGTTCCTGTGAATATCCAAGGATTTCTGAATACGAGCTGCATTGATTGCCATGACGGGCCTGATGGAGAGGCAGGCTTTGATCTGAGCAGAGTTCTGTCGAATGGTATTGATCTTCAAGACAAAAAGCTTGACCCGCCATGGGTAAGAATTATTGACAGAGTTGCATTGGGTGAAATGCCACCGCGTGAAGCAGACCAACCAAACTCGAAAGAGCGTAACAAGTTTGTCTCAGAAGCGAGTCAGTGGCTTCAGGTTCATCAACGGCAGCGTGACCGTACCTACGGTCGTGTACGCGCTCGTCGACTTACACGAAAACAGGTTGAGCGATCGCTGCATGAAATTTTAGGAATAGACATTCCACTAGCTGAAAAATTACCTGATGAGGGTCGCCCTCGCGGTTTTACAACGGTTGCCGAATATCAGACAATGTCTCACCACCATCTTGCCCGACATCTTGCAGTGGTAGATGAGGCACTTGATGAAGCCTTTCGTCGTGCACTTAATCCAACGGAAGAGTGTCATAGAGATCTTGAGCCGCGAGCTATAGCACGTTCGAATCCTAGGAGACGCTGTCGTGAGCCCGAGATGCTAAGGGGGCAGGCTGTTGTCTGGTCTTCAACAATGGCCTACTACGGTCGTATTCCAGCTACGACTGCGCCAAACGATGGTTGGTATCAATTTCGTGTTTCCTGCTCTGGAAAAAATGTCCCTGAAACAGGTGGCATTTGGACGGCCATCCACTCGGGTCCATGCATTTCTACGGCTCCTATTCTCACTGCACTAAAAGCGTTTGAGGTTGGTGAGACGTCAACGGCGGTCGAATTCGAAACATGGTTACCAACTGGACATATGCTTGAGATTCGACCGCAGGATAGTACGATCAAACGTGCTCGTTTTCGTGGTGGTCAGGTTGGGGCCGGTGAGGGAGAGCCACAAAAAGTTCCAGGCATTGGTATAGATCAGATAACGATGAGGCAGGTCCATCGTTATTCGGTACAAGATGTACAACAACGATTATTCGGTTCCGTGGAATTAGAAGAGAAGCCTCTCAATAAGTTTACACCTGTACCAAAAAGCTCTCGTAAAGTACTCACAGAGTTGATTCACTCGTTTGCAAGGCGAGCCTTTCGGAGAAACGTAGAGCAAGATGACATTGTCAATGCAGTAAGCCTCGCGTCCAACATGCTCTCTGAAGGCCGATCTTTCATTGCGTCACTGCGTGCGGGGTATCGAACAATTCTATGTAGCCCAGAGTTCTTATATCTCAAAGAGAATCCAGGGCCACTCAACGACTATGAAATAGCCAGCCGTCTGAGTTATTTTCTAACCGGATGTCCTCCTGACGATACTCTTCAAAAGCTTGCCAAAACAAACCAGTTGAGTGATGCAGGTGTACGTCGGCATCAAGTGGATCGTTTGTTGGGTTTAGTTGGTACGCGTGAAAGATCTCACGTGGGAAGAGACAGCCTCACCAAGCAGTTTATCAAAGACTTTTCATCAGAATGGCTTGACCTTGATCAACTGGATTTTACTCAGCCAGATAGGAAGCTATATCCCAAATACGATCCCATCGTTCGTATGGCAATGCTCGATGAGACACATGAATTTCTTGTTGACATGGTATTAGAAGATCGTCCAGTCAAGAATCTCGTAGCAGCTAACTACACCTATTTGAACAGTCGACTCTGCCGATACTACAAACTTGGGGAAGACGTAGGTGAAGGAATGCAAAAGGTCGATGTTTCAGAAGTTTCTCATCGTGGTGGTTTGCTCACGCAGGGGGCAATCCTGAAGGTAACGGCCAACGGCAGTACAACCTCACCAGTTGTTCGAGGTGCGTGGGTAGCCGAGCGGATTTTGGGCATGAAGATCCCGCCTCCGCCTGAGGGTGTGCCTGCTATCGAACCGGATATTCGCGGAGCGGTGACTATTAGAGAAAAGCTGGCAAAGCACAGTAATGATGAGTCATGCGCAAGTTGTCATCGTCAGATGGATCCCTTCGGTTTTGCACTTGAGTCATTTGACCCAGCCGGCCAATGGAGAAGCCATTACTTTGCTGTAAATAAAGGAAGAACCAAATTAGGTGCAGAGGTTGATTCCAGCGGTCAGGTGCCAAATGGACAATTTTTTTCAGATATAAATGAACTCAAGCAAGTTCTTGCTTCACGTCCCGAGAAGATTGCTCGAGGGCTGACGACCCATCTTGTGGTGTACGGAACCGGTGGTGAACTGTCGTTTTCGGACCGTCAGGCAATCGATCATATTGTTACAACCGCTCGTGACACAGAGTATGGATTCCGATCCCTTTTAAAATCTGTCGTCTGCAGTCCGCTTTTTATTGAAAAATAAGGGTGGAAAGGTCAATTTGCTTCACAACGGGCATAACATTTCAATAAGTGATGACATGATGAACTAGTTGGTGTTGAGTTCGCGAAATCCTGAGTTCCCAAATGAACAACCTGAGTCCCCAAATCAACAATAAGAACAGTATTGCAATAGGAGCATACAAGTGACATTGCGAACGAACTTTAATTTCCGACAACAACTTCATCGACGCACACTTCTCAAAGGTGCGGGGGTTTCGATGGCGATGCCATGGCTGTCAGCAATGGAATCTTCGTTTGGTGCTCCAACAAAAAAAACACCGAGGCGTTTTGTCGCGATGACTCTTGGGTTGGGCCTGCTCGCAGATAATTTGAATCCGAAACAAACAGGTCGTGAGTACCAGTCGTCGGCATATCTCAAGGATTTTGATGACTTGAGAAAAGATTTTACGGTTGTCTCAGGATCATCTCATCCAGGTGTCGGGGGCGGTCATCGTGCAGAGTCGAGTCTTCTTTCCGCAGCGCCGATGTCAGCAGGAATTCCATCCGGCAACACCATTTCAGTCGATCAGTTGTTGGCTAAGCATCTTGGTCACGAAACACGATTTCCTTCACTTGTTCTGGCGCTGTCGGGTAGTAACAGTCCCTCGTACACAGAAAATGGCTCAATGATTCCAGCTGAGTCGTCCCCTTCGAGCCTTTTCACAAAACTTTTTATTGCAGATACACCGGCTGACAGGCGTCACCAAATGTATCGTGCTCGCGAGGGTCGCAGTATTATGGATGTCGTTGCAGATGACACCCGATCTCTGAAGCGACGCGTGGGTGTTGGTGACCGTGATAGGCTTGATGCATATTTTACAAGTGTTCGAGACCTTGAAAAAAGATTGGCATCAAGTGAGGCGTGGGTAAATAAACCAAAACCAAGTGTGGATGCCCCAAAGCCCTTGGATATTGCAAATCCAAATGACTTCATTGCACGGCAGCGGCTCATGAGTGACATGATTCGTTTAGCTCTTTCAACAGATTCGTCACGGTTTGTTGTGTGCCACTTTGGTAGTGGATCAGGCGTTGTTCCACTCGACGGCGTCGAAGAGGGGTATCACACACTTAGCCATCACGGGCGAGACGAAGGGAAACTGTCTCAGCTGGCAATCGTTGAAAAAGCAATCATTGATTCATGGGGTGATTTTCTACGATCGCTTAAAGAAGTTGATGAGCGAGGTGAAAGTGTTCTTGATACAACAAGTGTCCTTTTGACCAGTAATCTCGGAAATGCTTCAAGTCACTCGAACAAGAACATGCCGGTGCTTTTCGCAGGTGGTGGTTTTCAACATGGGCAGCATCTTGCGTTTAACCAAAATAAGAACCACCCCCTTCCGAATCTCTATCTGTCGATTTTGCAGCAGACAGGTCTTTCGGCAGAGCGATTTGCAACGTCAACCGGAACAATGCCTGGCCTCGAGCCAACGAAAACTTAGTTTGTTTTTCATTTTATGTTGGAGTAACAACAATGTTCAGACGATTCATGTGTCCTAGTTTAAGCCGTTCAAAGATGTCTCTTGATATATCGAGAGGCTTTACATTAATCGAACTGCTCGTCGTCATTGCGATTATTGGCGTTCTTGTTGGTCTTTTATTACCCGCAGTTCAGCAGGCTCGAGAAGCCGGCCGCCGTCTTTCATGCGCAAATCATCTCAAGCAGATTGGGCTGGCGAATGCCCTTCATGCAGATGCACAGAAGCATTTTCCAAGTGGTCGTAAGACGCGTGATCCGTACGATGTGTCGTGGGCCTTCCGGCTGCTCCCGTTTCTTGAGCAATCGCAAATATTCAATGCGAGAAATCTGGACGCAACGGTTCCATGTTGGGATAGTTCAAATTCGACCGCTTTTCGAACACCAGTCGATACATTTTACTGCCCGAGTCGACGCAGTCCCGCTGCTGATAGAAACTTCGATAACAACAACCAACCGCCAGTTCCCAGTGGAATTGGTGTTGCAGCAGGTGGCGACTATTCTGCATGCGGTGGGACGTATTTTAATTACGCAACGCCAACAACAGGTGGGCCTGACCCGAAACGTGCAGGTGTGATCCATACATTCTCAGAGATCAGACCCGCTCAAATTACTGACGGACTTTCCACAACAATGGTCATTGGAGATCGCCATATCCCACCAGCTATTGCAGGAGCGGGCGTTATGGAACACTACAACCAAGGTGATACCGCGGTTTTTGTTTCAGATACTCCCCATACGTTGTTCCGAGATACGGCTCGCGGCTTGGCTTCAAGTCCCCGTGATACAAATAACCGAAAATTTGGCAGTCTTCATCCCGGTGCGACTCAATTTGTCATGTGCGATGGTCATGTTGAAGCACTGACGAACGACACTGATGTCGATGTACTTTTAAAGTACGCTGCTATTGGAGATGGTGATAATCCATCTGATATTGATGAAGGCAACGGAACATGATGTAGAGTTCTTATTCACATTTCCCTGAAGAATGTTCTCATGGCAAAAAAACAACAGAAACAATCGAGTGGTTTTGGAAAGCTCATTTTGTATGGCATTGGTGCTTTAGCCACTGCTAGCATTCTCTTCTACTCTTTTGCTGGACCAAATCTTGCGGCAGAAACGATGTCAATGCAGCAAAAGGTATTGATGGAAGGCAAAGACTTTGCATCGAGTAAAGAAAAGATACGGGAGATCATGCAGAATATAGATCTCATGCAGCCAAATGAAATCTACAAGGTAAGGAGAGATCTGGGTCGATCTGTTGGTCAGTTGGCGAAGCAGTCTGCAGAGAAATATGTTCAATTGAATACAGCAGAGCAGGCAGCGTTTCTTGATGAAGGGCTTGAGAAAATGCAGTTGGCCCGAGCACTATTTGATGCGACAAATCAGGGTGGCATGCCAACTCGAACTCAAGCTGATGCTGAAAGGTACCAGCGTTATCGTGAGGAAAGAGAAGCTGCAAAGAAAAACCCACCTGAAAAAAAAGAGAAGAAGCCAAAGCCAGAAGATGGTGTGAAAAAGAAGCCAAAGCCAGACGATAGAGAGAAAAAAAAGCCAACTGTGACACCGGAGAAAGTGTATTTTGAAGCCCTGCTCAGACGGGCGGAAGAAAGAAACATTGATATGGGGCGTTTTGGTCGGTATTACGCCTCCGGTGGGAGAGGTCGCCGTTAACAGGTGCGTTTTTCACATTGTGGCGGTGGGTCGTTCGCCGGACAGTTACTTGGCTACTTGGCTGCTTGGCAAGACTTTAGTGACTGCTGATTTTGCACCTCCTGCTTTTTACGCCCCTGTTCTGAATATGAGCTTTTTGGTTTAGCAGCTAGTTACCAGTTCGTACTGTGACTGGTAATGTTTACTCTTTCCCTGGGTCAGAATGGACCCCTGGGTCAGAATGGACGACAGACTCCCCAAAAGAACTGTTTTGCTCGAAATCAACCAGTTTTTTCGATAGTTAGATACCAAATATCTTTACAAACCTGCGGCTGAAAACTACAAATAT
>Ga0114925_10000499_pt1 | contig 17430 bp, 14 predicted proteins | sample SumtaG_2_FD_87287 | JGI IMG/M metagenome (GOLD analysis project Ga0114925, IMG submission 87287) | Deep subsurface microbial communities from Indian Ocean to uncover new lineages of life (NeLLi) - Sumatra_00607 metaG | ecosystem: Environmental > Aquatic > Marine > Oceanic > Sediment | place... | reverse complement strand
TTCAATTATCACCATTACCCTTGAAACAACGGTAGACAGTCCTCAGCCGGATCATGTGATTACTCAGACACTCCTTCAAAGAAATACAACAGAAATTCAGTCAGCGTCTGTCGCAGCGACGCTCAAACGCGAATTGGGTCGGGAAAAAGGATCCACGAAGGCAACGTTCTCGCTCGGCCCTCGCTTTATACAACTCGCAGACCGATTCGAACTGGACTACGTCAGCTTCCAAAACACGTTCAACCAAGGCGGCGGCGGCGGCGGTGGTGGCGGTGGTGGCGGTGGTGGCCAGCAGGGCGGCCAGGGCGGCCAAGGCGGCCAGCAGGGCGGCCAGCAGGGTGGCCAGCAGGGCGGCCAGCAGGGCGGTGGTAACAACAACAACAACAACAATAATAATAATTCGATTACAACAGGACCGGGTGGTGACGTTCAAAGTAACTTCACGACGAGCCTCGGAGGAGCCGGTGCTTTGGGGATCACTACAGGAGATCTTCCTTCAACCATGACAGGCGTAGGGCCTGGATCACTCTTTCAGGCTGCAGATTGGGAGACCTATACATCCAACAACATGGTTGGTCCAGAATTCGGCCTAATGTTTGATGGATCCGTTGGTCGTTGGGATTGGTATGCAGGCGGTTCATTTACAGCTGGATTCAATTGGCAGAATAATATCTACAAAGGAGCAAATCTTCCCCAAGGGACTGGGGCAGATTATCTCAGAACGAATTTTGCCGGTGGTGGTGTGACATCAGTGGCTTTTACCGCTCCTGGTGACGGCACATCCTCTGTCTCAACCGTGAGTGTCCCAACAAGCCCACTGATCACGCAGATTTTCCCAACAGGTCAGTCAAATGCCACAAACTCTGCAGAACATCGCTTTGTCTTTTCTCCTGTAGGTGAATGGCGATTGGGTGGGAAATTCCGCATCACAAAGTCGATTAGTCTTAACTTTGGCTACACCGGCATGTGGCTTTCTCAGATTGCCCGAGCAGCGTCGAACACAACATATTCAGCCGTCGCTCGACAAACTGCCCGAGCTGTCACAAATCAAACGGCAATTATCGAGGGTGGGACGATCGTCCAACCGGGTGAGACTGCAGTAGTCAATCCAAACAATGTTCTGCTTGGATATGTGCCGAATAACCCGACACAGGTACTGACTGATGGATCGCGTTACGTACCTCCAACCACGAAAGTCGGTGCAACGCCGGGGAATCCAGGTGTAGACATAGCGAACCCTGAACAATTTGTAGAATTCAATGAGTTCTCTGTTTATTCCCAACAGACACCCACGGATGGCGGCAACGAATATGTGTTTACCAATGGCATTGACTTTGGCCTTGAGATTAGGTTTTAGTCATCCATTCTCCTGTTGCACCACGAATACGACGAAGTTTTTCGAGACGTTTGCGAAGTGGTTCCCAGTTTGAGTCATCATCATTGATCTTTACCGTTTGCGGAAAAGACGCCGGAAGCCCCTTATCATCAACTTGGGCAAAACCGAAAAGTCCATCCATCCAGGGAAGCGTATCACTGGCTTGTGGTATTCCAACCACACCCACAACAAGGTACCCCTGTCGTACCTCAAGCACCGCACCCCGAATATCAACGAGAGAACCGACTGGAACACTTTTCCGGCATTCCAGACTGAGTACTCGACGCAACATGAGATTGGCTTGTGGCCCGACGGCTCGACTGGCTGCTGCGTACGCAGTTTCCAGGCCATAACGAAGAAGACTCCCGGCAAAGAGCGTACCATGGTGATTCGCATCGGCTGGTAACACAAGCCGATGGCTTGTAATGTCGGCATCAGAAGGGGAGTGGCTATCTTCAAACATGGCGGCGTTATAGCAAACAACTACGCTACCGACACAGGCTGATTATTTCGGCCTTGCCTCTCGAAATAGCCAGGGTCGATTTTCTTCAGTTCCTCCGTAACCGCAGCAACTGTTCGCCGGATCTGGTCATCCGTATGCTGCGATGTAATGAAAAAACGCAGTCGAGCTGCTTTCTCCTCGACTGCGGGATAGAGGATAGGCTGGACATTGATTCCTCGTGCAAAAAGTGCTCGTGACAGCTTCAAGCTATTGATTGAACTCCCAAGAATGACTGGCACAACGCCGGACATGGAAGAGTCACCTGTATCGAGCTTGTTTTCCGCTGCCAGTTCGAGGAACAATTTGGCATTCGCCTGCAATTGAGCGACCCGGCCGGGCTCTCGCTCCAATACTCTCAGAGCCCCAAGAGCAGCTCCGGCAGCTGCCGGAGGGAGACCGATCGAGTAGACAAAACCAGGGACTGTATATTTCAGCCAACGAACGAGAGTCCTTGAACCCGCAATATATCCACCACAACTCCCAAAAGCTTTTGAAAGTGTCCCCATCCAGATGTCGACATCAGATGCATCGACACCGAAGTGCTCGCCAATGCCACGCCCACGACTACCCATGACTCCAATCGAATGAGCCTCATCAACCATGAGAAGAGATTTATGCCTTTTGGCCAAACCAATGAATTCAGGCACATTTGCATAGTCTCCGTCCATGCTATAGATGGCCTCAACAACAACGAGTACCCTTCGATACTGGCTTCGTATTTGACTGAGAAGTTTCTCTGCAGCTTTGAAATCATTGTGAGGAAAAGGCCGTCGTCTTGCCCCGGACAGAATGGCACCCTGAAGAATACTGTTGTGGGCCAAGGCGTCATGAAATACAAGATCTCCCGGACCAACGACATGTCCGATAACGGTTTCATTCGTGGCATGACCACCCACAAACGTGACCGCATCCTCCGTCCCAACAAGCCGAGAAATTTCACGTTCTAGTTCTTGGTGAATGGTCTTTTCACCAGATACAAGCCGACTCGCAGACACACTCGTACCAAAACGATCGATCGCCGACTTCGCTGCAGCAATTACCTGAGCATCACCGGACATGCCAAGATAGTTGTAGCTTGCCCAGCTCACCATTTCTCGACCCGCGATTGTTGTACGATCATTTGTAAGACCCTCGTGAACACTGAAGTATGGATCTTCAAGACCGGCATCTCGAACCATTGAGAAGTTCTGTTCCAGTGCTCGAACTTCAGGAAAGTCTTGCACGCGATAGGCATCGGATGGAATCTCTGCCACAATTCCAGCCGCTTTGACGTCGGGACGACCATCAGAAGGCATGTAGTCAAGAATGGCTTCAGATACCTCGCGACAAGTCTCAATTTCTGGAAGAATCTGTTCTGGAAAACGGCCTCCAAAAGCCTCTTCAAGACTGGCGACGATTTCCATTCGTTCCAATGAATCAAGACCAAGTTCAACAATATTCGTATCGATGGTGAGGTTTGCAGCTCGCTCTTTGGCAACGCGACGAACATGGTCGAATACTGTCTGGACAACCTCTTGAGGTAACTCACGGTCAGGGCGGTGAGATCGAGTAGTCTCACCAACGGGACGCTGTCGAGCCAGTCGTGGAGACTCAGACACTGGCTTCGATTCTGAGGTGGACAACCAACCAATGTGTTGCGCTACGACGTCTAATGAATTATCAAGGAATCGTTGTTTACAGGCATGACGTTGGATTTTACCGCTGGATGTTTTTGGAACACTATTCGGCCTTACACACACGATGGCTTCGACTGCAACTTCTTGCTCAGTTGCTAATCTCTTTCGAATGGCCTCGAAGGCTGATGCAACCTCATGGGATTCACGACGACCCCTTTCAAATTCCGCTACAACAACAACCCGTTCACGGCCATCGATTTCCACAGCAAAAGCTGCAATTGATCCTGCTCGCACAAGGGCTGTCGATTCAGCAACAGCATGTTCAATATCCTGCGGGTAATGGTTGCGCCCCCGGATGATAATAAGATCCTTTAATCGACCGGTAACAAAGAGCTCCCCATTATCAAAAAAGCCAAGATCACCAGTCCGCATATACGGGCCTGGATTTGGCCTCCACCGTGTGACATTCCCATTTTCTTCCTCAACACTGGTGTCGGCGAGCATCGCACCAAATGTCTCTGATGTCTCAACAGTACGATTCCAATACCCTTGAGCAACACTTGGCCCACTGACCCATATCTCGCCAATTCTGCCAGGCGATAGAGATTCACAGGTTTGAGGATCAACGATAAGAACGTCCTGTCCGTCCAATTCACGTCCACTTCCCACAAGTCGACGATTCAATGCATTTTCACTGGCAACGGACACAGAACCCGTCTCAATCGATGATGCATCAAATGAACGAATGACGGGTGTTTCAAACTTCATTCCTCCCGTCACCATCAATGTACTCTCAGCGAGCCCATAGCACGGATAAAAAGCCTCTCGGCGGAAACCACTTACTGCAAAGGCTTCGCAAAAGGCATCAATAGTCTTTGCCCGAACAGGCTCAGCACCATTGAACGCTAGAGACCAACTTGAGAGGTCAAGTGAAGCCCGCTGTTCAGGTGTTGTCTTTCGTATACATAACTCGTAGGCAAAGTTCGGGCCTCCGCTAATAGTTGCTCTGTAACGAGAAATCGCCTGAAGCCACCGCAAAGGCTTTTGAAGAAAAGCAACAGGCGACATGATGACGTTAAACTTCCCGCCGTAGAGAGGGACGAGAATTCCTCCTATGAGCCCCATATCATGAAAACTTGGAAGCCAAAAAACTCCTGACTGACTTCGAGTAATCTCAAAGGCCTGCATGATACGGAGGGAATTATGTAGAAGGTTTTCATGCGAAAGCATCACGCCTTTCGGGACACCTGTCGAACCACTTGTGTACTGAAGAAAAGCCAAGGTATCCCCATCGATATCCGGACGCTGCCAACGATCGGAGAATATGGGTTCAACTTCACTGTCTACTTTCCAAATAAGGTCTTCAAGACTTGGTGCTGATTGCCGAAGGCCATCAAATCGATCTAGGACATCTCGCGTTGTGAGAGCAACGGAGGCATTCGCATCCTTGGCAATGGCCTCAATTCGCTCAACCGAACGATTTTTGCGGGGAGGATATGCTGGGACAGCAACCGCTCCACCGTACAGGCAGCCCATAAACGCTGCAATGAAATCCAGACCCGAAGGGTAGAGCAACAGAACTCGCTTACCTTTCATGCCTTCATCAATAAGCCACGCTCCAACTGCTCGAGCCTTTCGATCAAGTTCCGAATACGTGATGTTCAGTTCTTCACTTTCACCATCAACAAGGAACGTAAAGGCCCGATCATGCGGCCTGTAGGATGCCCGCTGTCGAAGAAGATCGACAATTGTTGGGGCGATCGACGCTTCTGAGGTAGATACTGGATTCACGAACCTACTCGTCCTAGCTAGTTCCTACTGCCTGCAACAGCCATTCAATAAACCATTCGGCACGTTCCGTCGTCCCACACCACATTCTATGCCTCAGCCCCAAACAACCGGAAGTTCCCGTTTTTATCCGGGGCTAGAGGCTAGTTTTTTCCTTTTTCGAACCGATCATGCGGCTTGTGTCGACAATGACAGTCATTCACTCTTTTGATGTCTGACTAAAAAACTCGTTTTCTAAATCGATGAATAGATCAGGCGAAATGTCCTCTGCACGAATCTTTTCAGGAAGGTTGAGGGTTGCATAGAGTTCTTCAATGGCACGCACTGCCGATTGTTTCTGTTTGCCACCAGCCATACGTAGTAAGACTCCCCTGAGCACTTTTCTACGGTGGCAAAAGACATCACGAACAAACGCATGAAACCGTTTGGAGTCCGCCAGTGATGATCGGCGTACTTCACTGAGATCAAGTCGGACAATAGCAGAATCAATTTTTGGTCGAGGCCAGAAGACCGACGGGGGTAAGACACGTACTATTTCTGCCTCACACTGACAGCCAATCCAAACGGACAATGCATTGTACGACGATGATCCAGCCGATGCTGTCATTCGTTCTGCCATCTCTTTTTGGACCGTCACAGTTGCCGCATCAAATGCTTTTGGCTGCAGAAGTAGATTGGATATGACAGGGGTAGCCACACAATATGGCAGGTTTGCTACAAGAAGAAGACGACTCTCTGGTTGTTCACAACGTGCTTTTTCAATTTCTCTCACCACACATGGAGCAAGCACGTGCTTGCCAGCAAGCACATCGCCCTCAACAAGCACTACGTTGTCATGATCAATCAATCTTTCACGGGCAAGTTGTGCTAACCTCGGATCAATTTCCACTGTGACAACACGACGTGCCGTCCTGGCTAGACGCTCTGTGAGCGCACCTGTGCCAGCACCAACTTCAAGAACGATATCCGTTGGGAGTACCGCAGCGGTCTTCTCGAGAAGATCGAGGAGATTGAGATCCACGAGAAAATTCTGCCCACGACGAGAATCAATCTGAAACCCTACCTGAGAAAAAAGCTCTTTCAGATATCCTGTCGTCTGCCGCACAGCTGACTTTGAACCACCGTCGTTCATTGTGCAACCTCCCGAGATGCAAGCCAACGATCGACGTACTTGAAAACAAGATCTGTTTCAAGATTCACTGCATCACCTTCTGCGAGAGACCCAAGCGTTGTATTCGCAAGCGTGTGTGGAATCAAAGCTACACTAAAGGTCGATGGGGTTACCTCGCACACCGTAAGACTCACTCCATCGATTGCGACAGAGCCTTTGGACGCCATTTGCTTCAACAGGGCAGGGGATGCAGAGAAAAAACACGTAAGCCAGTCACCTTCTTGTTGACGAGAATGCAGGTGACCAAGACCATCGATATGCCCCGTCACAAGATGTCCACCCAGTCTGTCCGAAAGCCGCAACGAACGCTCAAGGTTAACCAAATCTCCCTCATTGAGGTTTCCGAGGGTTGTTCGTTCAAGCGTCTCTGGCCCTGCCTGAAATTCAATCCGGCCATCCTTCATTCGCACCACAGATAAACAGCAACCATTTGTGCAAATACTCTCTCCTAAAGCAACTTCTCCAGCTATTGAGTGTGCTTCAATAATCAGCCGTTTGCCCGGTGGTTCGTCAATGACTGACTGAATTCGACCGAGTGATTCAACAAGTCCAGTAAACATAGCGTAATGTGTTGTGTATGAAGGAAACGGTTCCAGACATCATGAGGATAGTCTCAGTCGGCATCTCCGACCACGGTCTTGCGTGACTTTCGTCTGCTGGCACAATTGCAGGCTCAATCAAACGTACATTCTCAAAAGATCCAACCATTTCGAAAGGCCCTGCTCATGTCTTCCATTGTTGACATCCATGCCCGTCAAATTCTCGACAGCCGAGGCAACCCCACAGTCGAGGTTGATGTGGCTCTTGCAGACGGTGCCTTTGGCCGAGCCGCCGTTCCATCTGGTGCCAGTACAGGCGCCCACGAGGCATGGGAGAAGAGAGACGGAGACACTGCAACCTATTTAGGTAAAGGCGTCCTTGAAGCTGTAGAAAACATCAATACACAAATCGCAGAAGAACTCGAAGGCTGTGACGCCCTTGATCAAGAAGCCATTGACCAACGCATGCTTGAACTGGATGGCACGCCTAACAAAAAAAATCTTGGAGCTAATGCCATCCTTGGTGTTTCAATGGCAGTCGCTCATGCAGCGGCTGAACACTGCAGTCTTCCTCTCTATCGCTATCTTGGTGGCACAACCGCTCGAATCCTTCCAGCACCGATGATGAATATTATCAATGGGGGAGCCCATGCGGATAACCCACTTGATGTACAGGAATTTATGGTCATGCCCCTTGGTTTTGATTCTTTTGCTGATGCTCTTCGTGCAGGGGTTGAAACATTTCACGCACTCAAAAAAGTACTCCGTGATAAAAAGCTCTCAACCGCCGTTGGTGATGAAGGAGGCTTTGCACCTCACATTGAAACCTGCTCAGCAGCGCTGGACGTCATTCTGACTGCCATTGAAAATGCTGGGTACAAACCAGGGGAAGAAATCTGCATTGCTCTTGATGTAGCTGCCACAGAACTATTTGATTCCAAAACTGAAACATACTCTATCGAGGGAAAGAACCTCGACTCTGCTGGTATCGTAGATTTTTTTGCTGACCTTGCTCAAAAATATCCCATCATGTCAATCGAGGATGGTTGTTCTGAAGACGATTGGAAAGGCTGGGGGCTCCTTACCCAGAAACTGGGAGAAAAAGTTCAGCTGGTGGGTGATGATCTCTTTGTGACAAACTCAGAACGTTTATCACGGGGGATTGCGGAGGGCGTAGCAAATAGCATTCTGGTCAAAGTAAATCAAATTGGCACCCTTACGGAAACAATACAAGCAGTTTCTCTAGCACACCGATCTGGCTACACATCCATTGCCAGTCATCGCAGTGGTGAAACCGAAGATGCGACCATCGCAGACTTGGCTGTTGGCCTTTCAACTGGCCAAATCAAGACCGGTTCAGCATCGCGGAGTGATCGAATAGCAAAATACAACCAGCTGCTTCGCATTGCAGAGTCACTCGGTGATGGTGGATCCTATGCTGGCCGTGATGTACAGGCTCGCTGGCCGGGAATCTGAGAACTCTCAATGAAATTACAATGGCAACTTCCCCAAACCATATACTTCTCCTATGAAGTTTCGTTTATCTGACAGTCCGTGGTTCTGGGGTCTTTTGTTTTCTGTGATGTCTCTGATCGCTCTTGGTCTTATTTCACCAAAGTTTGATAGACGCCAGAGACAGGTAGAAAGTCGTTTTCTTGGTCGCCAGGAAGCAGCAATTGAACGGAGCAGAAGATCTGCCGGCTTACCTCCACAAGATTTAGCAGATGGAGCTAGGGAGCAAGAATTTGTTGCAGCAAAAAGAATTATCCCCTTATGGACCCTCGTCCTCACAGCAGGCATCACAGCAACGGGCTCTGCCGTCATGCTTCAACGTGAAATACACAGGCACAAACATTCGAAGAATCTCTGCTCAACAACGAACCAAGAACACTTCGACGGCAACTAACCAATGTTCACACCACACTCTCACGAGGAAGCTACAGGTAATCGAAGAGTAATAGCAGTACCCTTACCTAATGCACTTTCAACACGAATACGCCCACGGTGAGACTCAATGATTTCCTTACAGGCGGCAAGCCCAAGACCATTGCCACCCTTACCTGCTTCATCTGGACCTTTTTTTGTTGAATAATGCGGTTCAAACATTCGACGCATCACATCAGAAGTCATTCCGCAACCAGTATCACGCACCACAAGATCAATGCAGGATGGCGTTGGTGCAGGAGCAATACGAAGGATAAGTCGACCGCCCTCAGGCATCGCTTGCCTCGCATTCACAAGAAGATTGAGGAACACTTGCTGGAGTTGCACTGGATTCCCTGTTACCGATGGCACCGGGGAAAACTCTCTCTCAACTTGCACACGATATTTCATCATTTCACGCTCAAGGAGAACAAGCACATCTTCGACCAACAGTGTTAGGTCAACTGGTTCAAGTCGATTTGCTCTTCCTCGCGACATCGTGAGAACGCTTGCCGTAATTTTCGCTGCCCGTTGAGCAGATGAAAGAATTCGTTCAAGTGCTTTGTCACGAGTTGGCTGGTCACGGTGCCGAAGCCCCATCTTGGCGTAATTCAGAATGGTCGTCAGTGCATTATTAAATTCATGAGTTGTCGTACCAAGAAGTTCACCAAGACTTGCCTGTTTCCGTGCCTCAAATACCTCCTGCCTTAATGCCTCAAGTTCTCTTACGTGACGTTCTTGCAACGCTTGATATTTCTCTTGCTCTTGCAACACTCCAGACTCATCCGAGCCACGAATCTTTGATCGGTCTTTCGATTCATCTGAAGAATCACTGTTTTTCGAACGATGTGCACGCATAACAAATGGTTTTCGGAGTGATTGATCAGATGGCACAATCAAAGCAGTACACGGACTACTCCCTACCTCACGTGTGCTCTCACCTGCCTGCATCACTTATGCCTCCTACACACCAAATCAAGTGCTCGAAACCGGCACAAAGCCGTTCAAGACGCACTTTTTGCACTTCTTTTTTGTACTTCTTTTGACATCGTCCGAATCGCTTCTCTGGCTGTATACTTGTGAAAACGATCCTTTTCGGCTTCTCGACCGTTCAACTTTCAAGGAAGCTAGAGTTAGAATCCCCCTAAAGTGACAAAGTAAGGTAAATCGGTGAAACCATGAGGCCTGTAACGAATCAATGCGACGCACTGTGTGGTATCAGTACTATCAGTTTGAAAAGAAACAAAAACCGGTGCAGAGGCTTCACTCTCATTGAACTTCTTGTTGTCATTTCCATCATTGGACTCATGATCGGCCTCCTTCTGCCTGCAGTACAGTCTGCCAGAGAAGCAGCACGTCGTATCTCCTGCAAGTCGAATCTCAAGCAGATCGGCATTGCTATGAACATGTATCTTGATCGAACGACCAAAAGTGAATTCCCTCTTGCAGCTCAGATGCCAAGTCAAGAACTTGATTTTTATTCCCCGACTCCACCGAAGCGTGCTATTCGCCCAAGTATTGCAGCGGCTCTTGGTCCGTTCATGGAAAATAGTCGACAAAACTTCCAGTGTCCTTCCGACACCGTTTACTTCAATCGTACCGGGGCTGCTGCAGATGCAATCAAAGCAAAGTGGAATGCTCTTCCTGCTTCTGTGCGACCCAAGGAATACGAAAATCAGGCATACGAAGGAACGAGCTATGAATATCCAGCCCGTCGACTTATCAGTGAAACACCTCTCCCTGCACGAGGACGAAGTCGTGAGGAAGTACAAATCGGCAGGCGAAGCGGTCGACAATATGGAACAACAAAAGTATGGATCTTGTTCGAATTTGCTCCTTTCCATGCCGGAGGTTGGGCTGGTGTTCTTGGAACGAACGTCACTGATCCAAACGATCCAAACGACGGTCAATCATGGAGTGCTCCAGAAGGTGCTCGGAACTTCCTGTATCTGGACGGCCATGTTGAAAATCTCTAATAGCTATCTCTCTCCCATAGGTTCCATTTTTCATGCATGCTCACTTGGAAAAAAATAGCACAAAGAAAAACCTCAAGTCTCTTCTGATACCGTGGGGCGGGGGTATTTGTATTGCGTGTCTCCTCTCTGCTGGCATTGCATGGTGGGCTGGCTGGATCAGCACCGGGACAGATCCTCGAGTTCAAGAAATACTTGTCCTACAGAAAGAAGCTCAGGACAAATTTCTTTCTCAGGGGGGGCCAAGAAACGTTTCAGAAGCGGTTGAAGCGATTACGACCATGGGCACCATTTTTCAGAAGTCACGAGCTCTCCCCGACTCACTGCGCGGGGAAGTTGCCAAAAGTAGTGGGAGTATGTTTCAGTCCGTCATGAGAGCCCAAATTAATGCCTATTTCGATGCCCCTCCCGAACAACGGCTCAAAGAACTTGATAGACAGATAAAGCAGGAAGAAATGATGATGACAGCCTTCAAGACGGCATCAGCGATAGGTGGTTTTTTCAAAAATGATAAAGGCTCAAGTAACTCATCCGCCCAGACCAATGCCAGTAAGAAAACTTCTCAAAATGGTGGCCCGGGGAAGCAAGCAGGACCACCAAGCAGCCGTTCAACTGATGGACGAAATGATTGGCTGAAGAGAATTATTGATAAGACGACGCCCGAAGAGCGTGCTCGCTTTGTTGAGTACCGGAGGGCAAAGGAAGTGCGTCGCGTCGAACTTGGTCTTTCGGCAAGCCCATGGGGGAAATGACTTTCCACGGAAGGAATACCAATGTCAGATACCTTAGGGCTCCTTGAGGAATCGAGGAACCTCGCTCATTATCTCGGTTATGAAATATGTGAAGAACCGCTCGGAGATCTAGCAGGCGGCTCATGCCATGTTGCCGGACGTGCTCGCATAATGCTGAACATTGCTCATGCGCCTTCAGAGCAATTAGATGTCCTCATTAGTGCCCTGGCTCGTGACGCCCGTGCACAGAACGAAACGAAGAGTCATCTCTTAGAACAGCGTTTCGCTCAGGTTATGCGATATAGCTGATGGGCGTAGATGTAGTCTTCGACTGCCTGAGGGACATAATCTTGAATACTCTTTCCCGATGCCATGGCATCTCGGATTGCTGTCGATCGAACGCTTACCGCTGGTAATTGAACAGCGGACTTTTTTGTTATCTCAAGTTGTTTTGCACCGAAAAGCTGCATAAGTCTGTCATTGGAAAAGATCTTTTCACGATCATCGATTCCTGTGCGAAGCATGGCCACCGGTGTGGCAAGATCAAGGATCTTCTCAGGTTCATGCCAATTTGGGAGATCACTGATCATGTCAGGGCCGAGCAGAAGAAGCAGCTGGTCATTCGGGTACTGTTTACAAAGATGAATAAGGCTTTCGACAGTAAAGCTCACTCCGCTTTTATTAATCTCATATGTTGAAACGGTAAATCGCTGATTTTCATGTGTTGCCAAGATGAGCATCTGCACTCGATGGTGTGCAGATGTAAGCCGGCAACCCTGTTTGTGGGGAGCTATTGATGCCGGCATAAATAGAACCATATCGAGGCTCAATTGTTCACAACAACAGCCGGCAGCAATCAGATGGCCAATATGTATAGGATCAAAAGTACCGCCAAAAACACCAATTTTCATAGTCTGTGGCAAACCCTGCACTTTCCTATGTGAGCGGAGAACGTTCTACTGAAACCATGTGTTCTGCATCCAATCAGCATTCGAACCAGCAGCAACTCTTTTCGGCAGATCCAGTTTGGGTCGAAGATGACGCCCGTCAAGGTGTTATTGCTACTGTTGTACTCCCCGAGGGGGTGAATAAGCCATTGGACTATTTTGTCCCGGAGAATCTTGCTCCGGATGTTGAACCCGGACGACGGTTACGTGTACCTCTTGGTCGTGGCAATCGTGAGACTGTGGCATACTGCGTGGCGGTTCAAAACAGTGAACTTCCACAGAAACCACTCAAAAGCATTATCTCAGTTGAAGATAGTAACACTCTACTTTCTCCACGAATGCTTGAACTCACCAAGTGGATGTCTGATCGATGGATGGCTCGGTGGGGTGAAGTACTTGAAGCCGTCTTACCCGCGGGCGTCCGTGCAAAACGAAGTCTGCGCAGCTCTCCATTGCTGCTGGCAACGGGCATCTCCCCCGCAAGAAAGTTAACTCCAACCCAGTCAAAGGTTCTTGCAGTCGCGACAACCCCAGCAACAGCGACAAGCCTAGCAAAGACTGCTGGTGTTAGTCGTGCCGTTGTAAATCGACTTTTAAAAATCGGCCTTCTCCAAGAAGTTCTGGCAGACACATCGAGAAAATTAGGTTCTGAACGAAAACGCATTCGTCATGATCGCCCTGAGTCTCTCTCTACAGCGCAGCACACAGCTCTCGATGCAATTTTGAAACCCATGAGGAATCACCTTCATGAGACAGTAGTGCTTTTTGGTGTCACTGGTAGTGGCAAGACAGAAGTCTATTTACAAGCCGTGGAAGAAGCCGTTGCAATGGGACGTCAGGCGATTATTCTCGTACCTGAGATCAGCCTAACACCTCAAACATGCGATCGGTTCCGTGCACGATTTGGAACTGTTGCCGTTCTTCACAGTCATCTCACCCCAGCTGAACGACACACCCAGTGGCTTGAAATCGCAGCTGGACGAGTCAACGTCATCGTCGGCGCTCGAAGTGCCGTGTTTGCTCCAGCACCTCGGCTTGGAATCATCGTTATTGACGAAGAGCATGAAACGTCATTCAAGCAAGCTACCTCACCACGCTACCATGCCCGCGATGTAGCCGAGTGGATTGCCCGTGCTGAAAATGTCCCTCTCGTACTGGGATCTGCAACACCAGCACTTGAAACGTTTTCAAAATGCATCTCTGGAGATTGGACATTATGCCGACTTCCAGAGCGTGTTGGGGATTCTCAGCTTCCCCTTGTTATGACAGTCGACTTGCGTGACCCTCATACACGTTCCAAAGGCATTCTTAGCCCAAAAATGATTCATGGGATTCGATGGGCAATAGAAAATAGCGGTCAAGTCATGCTGTTACTTAACCGCCGGGGATTTGCGACTCATATTCAATGCCGTTCATGTGGATACACTGCCCGTTGCTCAGAATGTGATTTGGCACTCACACTCCATCAACCAGGTAATCGTGGCATCTGTCATGGCTGCGGCCTCATGCATCCACTGCCGACTCACTGCCCAGAATGCTCTACGCCCCATCTCATTCAGCGAGGTACTGGAACACAACGTCTTGAAGATCATGTTCGAAATCTTTTTCCAGGAACACGTATCGCGCGCATGGATACTGATACCATGCGAATTAGGAGTAATTATGAAAAGATACTAGATGCTTTTCGAAATCGAGAACTTGATATTCTTGTTGGCACACAAATGATTGCAAAAGGCTTGGATTTTCCAGGTGTCATGCTTGTTGGTGTGGTAAACGCTGATGCAGCACTCCATCTAGCAGATTTTCGAGCGGCTGAAAGAACATGCCAACTGGTCACACAAGTAGCTGGTCGTAGCGGCCGTGGACCACGTGGTGGACGTGTCATCGTGCAGACAAGTACGCCTGACCACCCTGCGATTCGGTCTGCGACAGCTCATGATTATGAGGCTTTCATCCGGAGTGAATTACCGATTCGCAAAACGTTACTCTATCCACCATTTGGCAATGTCATTCGACTTATTATTCGCAGTTTGCACGAAGAGACGGCTGTAGAATGGGCGAGTTTTCTTGCTAAACAACTGCGAAAAGAAGGAGAGCAGATTCAGGACATTCGGATTCTTGGACCAGCACCGTGCCCAATTACCCGTCTTCGAGATCGATTCCGCTACCACATACAGATTCATGGACCTGACTGTCATGAACTTCGTGATCTCGTACTCCGTGCTACGTCTTCAGCTCAAACGCCGAAGAATGTCGCATGGATTATCGACGTTGATCCAATCGACATGCTCTAATGTCCAATATGTCCACTTTTCCACGGACTGTTTTTGGCTCAATTCCGCTGCAATACCATTCCTCTTTTAGACTGCAGACAACTGCGGGTACGATGGAGTGGGAAAGTTTTTATGGCATACAGCAGATTCAAGGACATTCTGGGTGAAACAAGCCTCGAGCGGAAATGCCGCCTGCTTTTTGGACTCTGTTTGTTTGTCCTTATCTCAGGTAGTTTCTGGTGGTATGGAAGTCGTACAGAGGATCTTGTGTACACGACGACCCGGAGTACAGGGCGTCATCTCGTTGACGCTGTCATGCTTCAATATCACTGGAAGACGCTTGAAGTTGACCAACGATATTCAAATCTGATCGAGACGCTTGGCCGCACATTACAGAATCAACCCTACGGCTGGAGATTACTGGAGCCTAATGCTTCTCCTGAGGAACGTGCGGCATTTACTCAGCTTGATGCCGCCGTCCTTGATTACTTCTCGAACCATACTGTCTCCAAAGAAGGAGATGACACAACCTCAGCAGAACCATCTATTCTCCCTTTTGAGTACCGAGAGTTTCGAACTGCTGACAACTCTGAATACCACTACTATCAGCCGATACGTGCTCGGCAAAGTTGCCTCATATGCCATGAATACAAGGGAATTGCAACACAACAACTGAGCAGCATACCAACCATTGGTCTTCAAGAACTGTTAGAGGGCGACCTTATGGCAGTGGTAAAAGTTGTGATTCCTGACTCTGTCACACAAAAAGCCATCAACTGGAATAGAGCCATCCTGCTTGCTACGGCTATTATGACAGTGTTTCTTGCAATGCTTGCGGCATACGCAATCGTTCGATATGTCATCGTCAAACCTCTCGACCATCTTCGAGAAGTAAGCGATGAGGTTCGTCGCGGAAACGTACAAGCTCGAGCAGAGATCCATACCGCTGATGAGTTTGAAGAACTTGGAGTCGCTTTCAATCGTATGCTCCGAGGCCTTGTTGATTCTCAGGAAGATCTTCGGAAAGCCAATGAATCTCTTGATGAGAAAGTGGATGAACTAGCAAGAGCTAATATGCATCTCTATGACATGAATCGCCTCAAGGGTGATTTCTTAGCAACAATGAGTCATGAACTGAGAACACCATTGAACAGTATTATTGGTTTTTCTGACGTTCTCGATTCAATCCAATCTCTCGATGAAAAACAACGCCGATATGTTTCAAATATCCGAACGTCTGGGAGAATGCTCCTTGACATGATTAATGACATCCTCGATCTTGCAAAAATTGAAGCTGGGAAAATGGATGTGCATCCAACCACATTCCGGATTGAGACAGTTATTTCCGCACAGTGTGATATGGTTCGTCCTCTGGCCGAAAAGAAACGCATTTCGATTACCTATCATATTCATGAAGGAGTCGATGCCGTTACTCAAGATCAACCTAAAGTTCAACAGATTCTTGCAAACCTTCTGTCAAATGCAGTGAAGTTCACTCCTGAAGGAGGACGAGTCAACATCCAAGCCAGAGCCGCACCGCATTCATCCAACAGATTACCGCAGATCCAATTGGAGGTGACGGACACAGGAGTGGGTATTGCCGAGGAAGACCAAGTCACCGTTTTTGAAAAATTCCGCCAAGGACAAACCTTTCAAACTGGCACTGACACCATGACTCGTGAATACTCTGGAACAGGCTTAGGACTTTCAATTGTTCGTGAACTATGTCGATTGCTAGGTGGTGACATTGAGTTGAACAGCCAACTTGGCCGCGGAAGTACTTTTATTGTTACTCTGCCAACAAAACACCCAAAAACCGAGGGTCACGGTTACGGGACGACACTTACGTCTGGTGTTCCTGAGGAAGCAGCCTAGGCATTCTTCGACTCTGTTCCTTCTTTCATCTCATTGAGACTCCACATGAAAATAAATTCCTCAGAAAGTGAAGTCGTCTTATTCACAGATGGTGCCTGTAGTGGGAATCCTGGTCCTGGAGGTTGGGCGTACATTCTCCGTCATCCAACCAGTGGCAAAGAGACCCATGACTACGGTGCAGAAAAAGAGACCACAAATAATCGCATGGAACTAACCGCGGCGATCCGTGGTCTATCACAACTCAAGCGACCGACAGTCGTGAATCTTGTCTCAGATAGCGTCTATGTTGGGACAGGTCTTTTGGAGTGGCTTCCGAAATGGAAGCAGCAAGGCTGGAAAAGAAAAGAAAAAGGGAAAATGGTCCCCGTAAAAAACGAAGACCTTTGGCGAAAACTTGATCAACTTGTCAGTATACACAAGATGATTTTCACCCAAGTTGCCGGACATTCGGGCCATGAGGAAAATGAGGCGTGTGATCGCATGGCTGTTCAAGCATATAAGCAACTCATGAAAAGCGAGTGATATCGATGAGCAACTCAAAATCAAAAAGGTGAGTTGGCACTATAACACCGTATCGTTGTTGATGCTGCAACTATTGTTCCGCAAAAGATCTCCATCAACCAATTATTGAAACTATCTAATAACGATAGTTGTCCACGCTTAAGATATGAATCAATCAGCTATTTATTCTCCGGGCACACTTATCGCTGATCTGCC